>ERZ1740059.1213-NODE-1213-length-13072-cov-4.031805_pt1 | contig 13072 bp, 13 predicted proteins | sample MGYA00581744_ERZ1740059 | MGnify/ENA primary metagenome ERZ1740059 (study PRJEB43018, sample SAMN04849738) | marine metagenome | isolation source: floating plastic debris | place: Pacific Ocean | collected 2008-08-28 | study: EMG produced TPA metagenomics... | reverse complement strand
ATTCTAAAGCCCTGAGTTTTTCGAGAATGACGAGATTACGGGCTAACTGTTGCGATAATGCGGCTGCCCCTGTTTGGTTTAGATGGCTAGGGTCAGCAAAAAAGGAATCTTGATTAACCCACTGTAACAGGAGGTCAATTACGGTAAACCCTTGGAGATTGCCTTGGGTTTGTAAAAACTGTTGAAATTGTTGATCAATGGATAGGCGAAAGTCATCTAGATAGTCGCCACTGAGGGGAAGATGGACATAGACCAGGTCGATGTTTTGTCTGGTGAGATAGTCAACAAGTGATTTTAACGACCCCAGCTGCAGCCCCGTTAGACTAAACGGACGGTAAAAAGCATCGTAACGTCCGCTGACCCGTGGGTAGGTTTGATAAAAAAGCGTGCGGTCAAACACAGCGGAGACGGGTAAGAAACCATAGGCATTGATAGCGCTGGGCTGTCTGGGGAGGGGGACTTGACTGCGGGAGAAACCAGGTCTTTCTCCCGCTAGGATGGCCTGATATCCTGGCGAGTCGAGAATACGCGCAAAGGTGGCATCCAGGCGATTGCTGTTAAAGGCCCGAGAGCCGTCTCCCCAAATTACTAGCTTAGGTAGTTGGTCTGGGGTCAACAGACGCTGCAACACAAAGTTCATCACCTGAGCCGTTGAGCCGTTGATGCTAAAGTTAAATACTCGAACGGGATATCCGCTTTGGTTTAGCTCGGTTTGTAGTAGCTGCGGGTCTAGACCCTGAAGCGCTCTGGAGCTGCCTATAATCAGAATGTCGGGGGGGCCAAATGTGGCCAGATAGCTGAGATAAAGCCTCAGTTGTTCGTCGAGAATAGCGCTGCCTAGGGTGGGAAATACGTTAGGCCAACTGAGCTGGTTAGCCTGCTGCTGAGCCTGGGCTAGATTACCTAAATATTCTCGCTGTTTACGTTGGGCAAAGAAGCGTTCAGGGCTGTCAACCGGTAAGGTTTGTAGGGATGCGATCGCACCGGTCCATGTCTCAACCACGGCATCCCACTGATCGACCGTCTCCGCTTGTTGGGCCAGCGCTAGGGCCTGGTCGGCCTGGTCAAACCCAGACTGTAGGGCTGACGCTGCTCGTCGACTAGCCCAAAAACTATTCTTGGCCGCTATTGCTGTACTGGGACCATTGACATCCCCGCGACTGGCCCAAAAACCAAACGATATCAGCACTGCCAAACAAAATAGCAATGCCGTCATCCAGGGCCGTTTTTCTAAAACTCTCATGATGTCAGTTCGTTTTGCACTATCCACCAGCACCCGCTATACATAATCGAAGATAAAACAAATTGTCCTTAAACGCTCAAATACTCAAATGGAGAGTGCTATAGAACCAACTCTATGGAGGAGATGTGGGTGGTGAGATCGCACAGTCAAGCCTAAACCGATATGGCAGCTAAACCTACACGACAGGCTTTTGCTAAGGAGACTGAATAAAGGAAACCGAATATCAGACATGAGGTTGCTAATGGCACACAACACAGATGTCAATAATCTGCTGAGTGCTGACTCTGCTAGCTGATGATGGTGTGAACTATGAACGCAACACTGTATTTACCAATCTATTGAGATCCGTTATCATAAACGCACTTAGAGAAGCCAGGTAAATACAATGTATTTGCAGGCTGTATTTACACAACACTCATTCCTTCATCCGTCAAACTCTATGAACTGGCATGGTTGGCTGTTGATTATATGCTTTATCGCAGTGTCTGCCTTTGGTCTTAGGTTTTCCTGGCTCTGGTGCCATCGCCCCAGGTATCAAAAGTGGCGGCAACGCTTAAAGTCATCGGCACCCCCTGGCAAATTTAGTCGCGATAAGCACAGGGTTTATTACGTGCCCCGTAAATAAAACTCCAAAGCAATAGCATAGAACCTAAGTAAAGCCTGCTCTCAAGTTACTGGCTCAAAAAGACAAGAAAAGACAAAGAAAAGACCCATACCTTAAGGTACGGGTCTGGTTGAGAGAGGAGAACCGGCCTAGGTCCTCGGTGGAACTTTGAATATTGAAAATTAGCCGTTGCTGATTTAAGAAATGAACCGCTCGACTAGCGATGCGATCTATCAACACCTTTCAGATAAAATCATCCCGAGGATCAGCAACACCAAAAATTAAGCGTCCCTCAGGTCTAGGCAATACTGTCTAATGCCTGGTTGACTCGCTTAAAGTCAAACCCCATCGAGCGAAGCGCATGCCACAAGTGCCCTTGAAGAAAAAAGAATCCTAAAAAGAAGTGGGCATTTGCCAGCCAGCAACGGGCCGTATGAGCCCCCAGAGGTAAGGTGATCGTGTCCGCAAAATAGGGACATACGCCCAGCTTTGTCTCTAGTATCGGGCCATAAAATTCGACTGGATAGGCCAGTGTATTAACAGCACAGAAATATGCTGCCACAAAGGCTGCCAGTGCAATGCCGCCCAAGGAATAAGACAGAATCGCCTCTCCGGAAAAAGACAGCACATTTTTAGCCCATTTAAGCGGGGGAACAGCGATATGCCAAACCCCTCCTACAATTAGCAGGGCACCGACAAATGCATGGCCACCTACCAGGTCTTCTAGACTGTCAATACTGGCAAAGTGAGTTTGATAGCCGTAGATAGTGGCAATATCTAGCGTTGGGTTAGTGATTAACCGGACTTCACCCAGCGCCGGATCGTAGAGACCGTGCCACTGGGTGGCCCACAGCACTAGGACTAAAGCGCCCACCCCCAGAAACAGAAGATGATGTCCCAAAATAATACCCAACTGTTTGGGATCTTCCCACTCAAAGTGAAATCTGCGGGCTCTGCCTGAGGCCTCGCTGAGATCGTCTTCACCCTTTACTAAATGGAATAGAGCACCCGCCGCCAGAACAGCCGAAGACACTAAGTGAACTGCGCCCACAACAAAAGCAGGATAGGTATCAACAAGCGTGCCATCGCTCACCCCAAGTCCGAGGGTAGCTAGGTGGGGGAGTAAAATGAGCCCCTGTTCACCCATGGGTAATAAGGGATCGTATGTAGATAATTCAAACAGAGTGAAGGCACCTGCCCAAAAGGTAATCAGTGCGGCTTGAGCTACGTGGGCTGATATAAACAGTCCAGACTTTTCAGCGAAGCGAGAGTTTCCCGCCCACCAGTCGTAAGTCGGATTTGGTTCACCATACGCTTGCATAGTGATGATATCTCCAATAACTATGATGGTTTTGTTGTTCTTGACTCTGAGATCACCAGACAAACTCTCCACGCTCTAAACAGCGAGAGCCTTACTGAAATCTCTAATGCAATCAAAGAAACGGACTAAAAATAATCGAATGGACAGATGATTTTTAGTTGCTTAGGCAAGCTTGCCCTACATCCAATCGGCTTGGCAACTAATGAGATCTATTCTTAATAATAGTGATTTTCAAAACATCTAAAAAAATAAAAAACCACTAGATTTATCGCTCTAAATGGCTTAATCCATAAAATTCGCTAAAACTGAGCACATGACTAACAGGACTGATTTTCACTAAAAAAGGGATAGCCGTAGCTATCCCAATAGAGAGGATTTTTGAGTAGATGGTCAAGTCTAAACCAGCGTCAGACAACGTTCTAGCCAACAGGCTAGATCCGGACGTGACCTGGCTAGTCGATGGGTAATGCACCATACCTGAATGGCATCATTAGCCGATGTAACGTCGACTTGGAGTGGTTGATGACTTTTACACTCACAGGAAATGCCTAATTCTCGCAGTCGAAAATAGGCCTCCCATCGATCACAGCAGTCAATTGTAACCATAGACTTATTCGATGTTTTTACAGGAACAGCAATTGAGAAGGATTAACCCCCAAGTCACGGGTATTTAGGGGCTTACTAGAAGTTATTAGCAGCAACGGAACAAATAAAAAAAGTCCTACACGTATCCCCCTTGTATGTGGGTCTTTTTCAATCGATAACAAGACTGGTGTCGCAATTTAAATGAGAATCTTTTCTATGTTTTTGATAAGTAGATCTGGTATTTGGTCATAAATTGTTATCACTTTCTAATACGCTGAGACAAAATAACTAGAAGCTAATTGCATCAGTGAAAAAAAATAGTTCCAGGTAGCGCTTAGCACAACCAAGGGAATGACATGGGATGCAGTTAAATAGATATGTTCATTAACAGCTCTTATTGCGAACACATCTCACGTAAATAAAGCTAAAGCCCTTATATATCAGTGCTTTTGACAGCTTCGGTTAAGCTAATATAGACAGTAAGAACATCAACGTCAGATAAGCTAAGCCCTCTGGCTTAGTGTAGTTTTTGACATCACACTTACAATCTCTAGGGAGTCTTTTATGGTTAGTGTATCCGCGCTGGTTACCCCCTTTGGTGAAGTTGCAGAAAATGCGATCGCGCTAGAAACATCCATTACCACCCCGGTCTGTGAAGGACTCAATATAGCGCTGGCCAGTTTTCAGGCCATGTATATTCAGTATCAGAAACACCACTTTGTTGTTGAAGGGGCTGAGTTCTACCAAATTCATAACTACTTTGAAGAAAGCTACGACCAGGTAAAAGCGCACGTTCACGACTTTGGTGAGCGGAAAGATGGGCTGGGGGGAGTTCCAGTCGCCAGCTTTAGCAAGTTAGCCGAGCTATGCTGCTTTACCCCAGAGCCCGATGGAATCTATCGCTGTCGTCAGATGATTGAGAATGACTTGGCAGGCGAACAGGCGATTATCACGGTTCTACGTCGTCAGGCTGCCCAGGCAGAAAGTCTAGGAGATCGGGCCACACGTTATTTGTATGAAACGATCCTGCTTAAAACAGAAGAACGTGCTTATCACCTCGATCATTTCCTAGCCAACGACACACTGGTTGTCATCAACAACTAATCGAGTTTGAGAATATCTGGTAAACGTAGACCAACCTCCCCCAGGGGAGGTTTTTTTATGACTACTATTTGAAAAGTATTCTCAGCTCCAATTAAAGAGCAAATGAAAATAGCTGTCAAGAAGCTAATCCATCTTTTTATTCACAGCTTGTCTGTATGAAGCAAGCGATAGTGAAAAAATGTTTGTATTCTTTGAATGCCAAGGTTTTTGGACGCTTAAATCTGAGTGTTTATTTATATTTCTATCAGATAGATTCTGCTAATAGGATGTAGTCCTAGATTCAATTGACCTTATTTTGAAGGAACTGCTCTCAATAAGCATGAAAATCTGCGATAGACTAGAACCACTAAGCTGATTAAAATAGCTGCTGAAATGGCCAAGCATAAGCATCCATTCTGTCTAGAGGGCCGATTTAACGGATTTATGGCCGGTGGCAAATCTCCGTTCAAGTATTTGAGTCTCTGCACTGGCAACGAACAGTATGTGATTAAGCTGCCGAAGGCTGTGCGGCTTATGCTATTTCGTTATCTACAAACTGACGACTTGATTCGAGTGGTGGGCTATCAGTCGATTGATAAAGAAACCGGTGAACTTCAATTTAAGGCTCAAGAGGTGGTACGGATTGGTGCACTGTCAGCGCCTTGTGCTACTCACCAGCCTGATAAGCCAGCACTTTCTAAGCCATCGCGCAGCAAGGCTAAGGTATTAATCTGTCAGAAATCTGCCTGTCGGAAGCGAGGGGCAGATAAAATCTGCCACGCGATAGAGGCTGAACTAGAGGCTAACGGACTGGCTGATCGGGTCCAAGTCAAGCGAACGGGCTGTATGGATAAGTGTAAAGCCGGTCCCAACCTGGTGGTGATGCCTGATAAACGGCGATATACCCGCGTTAAGCCTGGTCAGGTTTCAGACTTGATTAGCCAACATTTTCACTGCGAGGAGATTGGTAACTTAGGCTCGAACTAATAGGGCATTAAAAATCAATCTGGTGACCTTACTGACGTGATGATGTTAAGGGGGAATGCAAGAGACATCGATATACAAGAGACATAGAGCAGACTGTTGGCAGGGGAAGCTGTTGCTTTAGACCCGAATCATAGAGTTATTTCGTAGCGAACACTAAGGAGATGGTTAGAACGTGTCGTTAATAGCTAAAGGGCGTCCTCTGACTATCCAATCTTTGGAGGGAAAAGACTCACAAGAAACTGGCTTTGGGGAGCCGGAAGAGTCTGACTGTCCAGACTTGACAGTGCATTCAACTGCAAAGAAGTCGCTGAGGCGTGGGTGGAGTATCTTGATCGGGCTATCGGCGGTGGCCCATGTTGGGCTGTTGTTGCTGCCGATGCCCCAGGATTGGTTGACTAGTCAGGAGTCAGCGGAACCTGTGGAAGTCATCCTTGAGGAAAGCGGTGCAATCGCAATCACTACGTTGCCAATCGTAGCTCAACCTGAACCTGAAGTGGTTGCCCTCGCCCCACCCCCACCAGCGGCTCAGATAGAAGTGGTTGAGCCACCACCGCTTACCGACGTACCTGATGATATTGTGCTAGCGGATACTTTAGAAGAAACCATAGAGCTATTGGACGATTTGGACATCGACAACCCAGATGAGGAAGCGGAAGAGGAGCCGCTGGCTGAGGAGAGTAATGACCAACCTGAAGCGGGTATTGCTGTGCCATTTAGTGATGACTTTTCTCACTTATCGGGGGCCCAGTCAGGGTGTTATGGGCTTAATAACTGTCTGAGGGTTGAGGGACAAAATTTTAGGGATATTTCTAAGGAAATTAGCCAGCGTTTAGAGAATCAAGGCTATGTGCTAACAATTCATGATAATGGAGACACCAGCGGTGGTAATCACCGTATTTATGAGATGCGCTCACAAGAGCAGTCTGAGGTGAAATATCTCAATATTTTTGGTGAGGGGCTGACTGGGGGCTTCTATATTATTACACCTGACATCATCACCAAAGAAGATTTAGAAACGTTGGAAATCAACAGCTGAGAAATTGTCTTTGCGCTAACCCACAGCGCTGGAGGCATGCTCCCTTGAATTTAATCACTAAAAAACTCCCGCTATGGTTGTTGCCATAGCGGGAGCGCTTTAAAAAGGAGTTTTTTGTTGTATCCGTTGGAAACTATACCCAGCCCACACGGTCCATAATACGGACGGCTTCAGCCTGGTTTTCTCCTAGCTGGTTAACATTTAAGGTATCGGCCTTAAATGTGCCAAATTCACCCACAACGGGATCAACGGGAATACCTTCAACAACAGGGTACTCGTTGTTGCCCTGGGCAAAAAATGCCTGGGCGCTGTTGCTAGCAAGAAATTCTAAAAATTTGACCGCATTGTCGCGATTGGGGGCAGACTTCACCACACCAGCACCGCTGACGTTGACGTGGGTTCCGCGCGCATCGTCGCCCTGATTAGGGAAAAAGACCCCAACCTTTTTGAATACATCTTGTTTGGCTGGGTCGCTATCTTTTGCATAGCGGGGGAGTTAGTAGGTATTTGCGATCGCAATTGATCCCAGACCTGCTGCTGCCGCCTCAATTTGAGCCCGATCGTTCCCTTCAGGCTGACGGGCAAAATTCGCTACTAAACCCTCTGCCCAACTTTCAGCATCCGCCGCGCCGTGGGCCGAAACCATGGAAGCTGTTAGAGACTGGCTGTAGATATTGCCAGAGGAACGAGTCAAAATCTGGCCCCGCCAGCGAGAATCCGCCAGAGCCTCGTAAGTTGATAGGTCGCTTGGATCAACTAAATCCTTGTTATACATCAGGACGCGAGCCCGCTTGCTTACCCCAAACCAGTGACCATCGGGATGGCGCAAACTCTCAGGAATTCGCTCCTCTAGAACGCTAGAAGAGGTTGGCATAAACACACCTTCTTGATCGGCTCGCCACAGACGTCCGGCATCGACCGTCATAAAAATATCCGCCGGACTGCTGTCTCCTTCTAACTTAATTCGCTCCAACAGTTCGTCAGCTTTACCTTCTAGCAAATTGACCCGGATACCCGTGCGCTCGGTAAAATCCTCGTAGAGTTGGTCATCAGTGTTGTAATGGCGAGACGAATATAGATTTACCTCGCCTGTTTGAGCTATACCTCGCCGAGGGCGAAATACTTGAGTCGCGGCGAAAGCAGCTGTTGAGCCAGCACCGCTGATCAAAAGAGAGCGTCGTGAAAATTTAATAGGGTCTAATACTTAATTCCAATCTGTATGGTTTGCAGTTTCTAAGCAATCAATCAAAATCATTTTGTGCTATTTGGAATAATTATCACTTCGGGCCGCTGTGACCCTCCATAAATAAACCTAGATCCGCCTTCAAAAACATTTGTCAATGCGTCTTGGGACTAAAACAGCCAAAGATATCAAGCTCTGAAAACTAAGAGTTCATGGCTAGATCCTCAAGCACCAGCTGGCTTTAATGCCTATGGATTCAGCCAATAAACAGCTGCAGCACTATTAGCCTTAATTCTCAGTAGTTTTACAGATTTATGAGGATTATCCCATAGAAACTTATTGACATCAATAGCTAATAAAGTAAATTACGACTTTAATCACATCAGTACCCTAAATAGGCGTTATCCCTTTTATTTGTAGGTATTAGAGTGTGGTTTAGATCGATTTGTCAGCTGTAGAAATGAGAATAAGTTTAACTAATGTATTTTTTGCCCTATTCCAGCCGATAGCGAGTATCAATTCTTGTCATAGAAAATCCGATGGCGCAAAAAATTGCACCATCGGATTGAGTGTGTGGGTCATGGAAATCTGTAGGAAATTATAGTTCTGCCCGTTCTCCTAGAGCGATCGTCAGAAAAACATATCTGTTGTGCGCTTTCCCCATGGAGTCTTTTAGTAGAGTCCCATATTTGTTGTAAGAAAGCCTGTGCTGACCGTAGCCAGCACAGGTACTAACGCGTTACGGACCTCTATGTGATGATTGCTAAACCAGGCATTATGCAATCATCAATTCTTTTTGATGAACCTTTAAGGCTCGATTGCTCACAAATCGTTCTCGTCCAGACCAACGTAGTAAGCCTTCTGCCTCAAGTTGTTTAATAAAACGGGTTACGGTGACTCGAGATGTGCCAATGGTTTCCGCAATCTCTTGGTGGGTAAGTCTTACCGTAATCAGACGTCCGTGGCTGGCGGGTTGGCCAAACTTTTCTGCTAGCCAACAGCTAAACTGCAACAGTCGCTCTTGCACTTGACGACAGTGCATAATTTGCAATAGCTGATTAATTTGAGCCGTATGGTCAAGCAGTATCTCGGCGGTAAGCGGATAGTCTAGCGGTAGTCGGGCCAGCTCGACAGCGCTTAAACATTGCAGCTCACAGGGAGTAACATTGCTAATGGGTACTCCGATAACGCTGCCAGCCCCCCATAGACCTAGGGGGATGATCTCGCCATCTTCTCCCCAGGTGACAGTACGCACTAAGCCAGAACGTACCGTCCAAAGGGTATAGGTATCAATAGAGATGCGATCGCGACGTTTAAGTTGATAAAACGAATGTAAAAGTTGAGAGGACATAATAAACGCAGGTTGTTGTATTGCAGAAAGCTTTATGACACCGGCTCAGGCTAAGCCGTGCATGAGATCATTCATCCGGCAGCTTGCAGGACCATAATTGCAATTATTCTCATTAGTGAGATGCCTTGAGCAGAGCGGGGGCAACTGAAACAGGCCGTAGCCGATCGACCCGTTGCCAATGGTCTAATAGGGTCGCCGCTACCGGACGCGCCTGGTCAAAATGGAAGAAATGATGTCCTTGAGCAGCGACCCAAGTGCGATCGCTGGATTTTAGCCAGGGCTGCCACCGTTCAGCCGTATCGACAATCGCATCGTGGTCTCCATGGCATACCAGCAGGGGTGGTTGAATACGAGCGGGTTCAATCTTTTGATGCTCAACTAGAGAATGTAGAGCCAGACCCGTATCTAAATCTTGTGCCAGCATTTGAATCAGCAGGCGAGTAATATCATAGCTGCGGGGTCCAAATAATAGCCGCACCATTTGAGCTAGCACAATATCGCGACTGCAGGGTAACAGCTGGCGTAGCGCATAGTAATGGGCGAGCCAATATACCGCCGGATAGCCACCAACCGACAACAATGATAGTGCCCTCACATGCTCCGGAAAACGTTGGGCTTATAGACAGCCAACACTACAGCTCAGACCCTCGCCAATTAATTGTACGTTTTTCTGGGTATGAACAAAATGCCCCTGCAGATACTCATACAACAAATCAATGACTGTCTCTAAGCTACAGGGTTCATCCTCAGTTTGCATATATTCCCAACGCATGATGGAAACCTTTCTAGACAGATAGTTCAACAAGCGTTGATCAAACTTCTTTAGAGCCGGGCTAACGGTTAGCCACAGAGCAGAAGGCAGACAAGACATAGACATTACAGTATTAGAGCGACAACCTAATAACGGTCATCAAAAACAAGACACGACTGCTCTGGGTTAGCTTGGGCAGTGGGTCAGATATCCTTGGACACACCTAATCGTGGTGGCTACCCCGCTTAAGTTGTCGGCCTTATTGACTTCAAATATCAATAAGGCTCGATGCCAGTATAGGGCATCTACATCCAAATAGGAATAGATATCAATAAATAAAAAACAAGGCCATTAATGCCTTGCTCAGAAACGACTTAAGTCAACTGATGTAGTTAAAGGTTGTAAATTATTAAGAATGTATCTGATTAGGCTGTGGTGTCTGCCTGGGATTTGCCCCGTGATCTGCAGCTAGGGCATACTCCGTAAAGCATGAGCTGACAGTCTAATACGTGATAGCCCGAGCTGCTTGCCTGACCCTGACCGATGCGATCAATATTATTTTCCTGAAACTCTAGGGTTTGTCCACATTGAACACAGACTAAATGATGATGATGATCCCGCAGAGGACGGTTGAGTTCGTAGTGTTTATGGCCTTCGGCTAGCTCTAATTCTCTGAGCAAACCCATATATACCAATAGATGTAGCGTTCGATAGACGGTCGAGAGGCTAATCCGCTCGCTATCGTTTTTAAGTAAGTCGTGAAGATCTTCAGCACTCAAATGATTGCCTTGGGGCAGGGTCTGAAAAATATTGAGAATTTTTTGACGCTGTGGCGTAGAGCGATAACCTCGGGAATTTAGCTCGGTTTTCCAAACGTCATCGGAATAGAAAGACATGCAATTTTCCCCTGGAGAGGCTTTGCCAAGGCTACGACCCTAATATTTTAGTTTCAAACCCTAGGACTGACATTCATTCTTATTTAGAAAAGCCATGTAGGTCAACCCTTATCTGGAAAATCTATTTAAGAAATTGACCAAACTGTCCATATAATGGCGAATTCAATGGAAAGTAGAGCAAGCATTGCGATGGTTATGGTCTGCGATCGCAATAAACTACGGGTACAATAATTAGCTATAGCTTTCAATAAAAATATCGGACCGTTCTTACGACACAGTCATTAAACAGCAGTAGTAACTAGTAAGCAGTATCAATAGCATCAAGCGTGTTTGGGCTAAAAACACGTTGCTGAGAGCCACTTTCTAGCCGTTGCTGATTTAAGGGATGAATCGATCGACTAGCGATGTAACCTATCAGATCTTTCAGATAAAATCGTCCCGAGGATCAGCAACGCCACTTTCTACATATCAACGGTAGTGAGTCTTAGAAACTGGGTATAGAAAGAAAGGCATCTACTCCAACCCAAATACACCATGTCTCAACTAGCGCCCATCACTCTAGATGACGGTACAACTATCTATATAGAAGCCGCCGAGCGTCACGATGTCCCTGATGCTCCTACCGATGAGACAGCATCGGGACGGGTCGCTAAAGGCGCTCTAAGTATGGGTCTGCAGCGGCAGCTACCCACGGTAAAAAACACGATTACCCAATACACACGCTATGTACTCGATGCATTTAGAGAATTGGGCGGTGGCAATGTGGACAAAGTTAATCTTGAATTTGGCCTTAAAATCGCTGGTTCGTCGGGTATCCCCTATATTACTGAGGGCAGTGCTGAAGCCAATCTGCAGATTACGGTTGAATGCTCATTTAACGACTGACGGTACCACCTTAGCCCGTTGCAGCAGATTCTCACCATGGCGATAGCCCACATGGCGAATACACACAAGATCGCCAGGACTAGCCATGCCCTTAACTAGCTGATGCTGTTGTGGATCGTAGGAAAGCTGTTCACCGACCGAACCAATGGGAGTAACCCCCCATTGCTCTACCAGCCTTTCCACCGGTTTGACCAACGGCAATAGTTTTTTAGCATCAAAGTCGTCGCGATCTGTGGCCGCTTTGGCCGCTGTTGGCCAGTACGTCAACCATGACTCTAATACCCGCAAAGCATGTGTTTGAAACTGGTATCTTAGACTGGTACTCTGCTGCTCTAGACGTTTTTCCAGACGAATATACTCTTGACGCAAATGGGCAGCATCGTTGTGACTATCGTTAGAACGATTGGCATTGTCAATTCCAGACGTCTCAGCCGTAGTTTTTGCTAAAGGCTGTTCCGGGTCAAATGTCTCCAAGAACTCATGTAACGGATAGTCCAGTGCCCTAGCCAGCTGTTTAAGAACCGTCAGACGCATTGTATTGACGTTGCCTTGGCACAGCTGTTGCACTTGCCAACGAGAGATATTGGCTTTCTCAGCCAGTGCCCGCTGACTAGTAATCCCAGCTCGCTGCATCACCTTTTGGAGAGTTTGCTGAGCGGTAGCGACATTGTTATCGGAATTATTATCGGCAGCTGAATTGAGCATTGATGCAGGTTAAAGCATTGTAGCGATAGACAGACTCCACACTACCCCATTTAGCCATTAAAGAGCAGCTCCATTGGTAAAGTCGGAGCCCCGCTAGTTTTGACTGTTGATATTCTTCGAGATGGTTTTATTGTCGTCTGAACCCACAGCTAATCCCCTGCTCAGGCCTACGTAGCCAGATATCTCCGTTTAAATGCTCTGGGGGACACAGGGTCGTTCTGGCCCCCAACATTTATTCGTATTTTCAGGCACAAAATAATCAATGTTGTTGACGTTCAACGAGTGCGCCTTAACAGTCGGTAGCTCAGGGGGAACAACAAGTTGTTGGCCTATGCTTATATTGGTAAAACAAATCACCGTTAGGCTGAAAAAAAATAATAGATACTCGACACTTAAAGGCACACCTCAAACAAGCCCAAGCACCTGAGCCAGGACTGTGGTC
>ERZ1740059.1211-NODE-1211-length-13086-cov-6.174353_pt1 | contig 13086 bp, 7 predicted proteins | sample MGYA00581744_ERZ1740059 | MGnify/ENA primary metagenome ERZ1740059 (study PRJEB43018, sample SAMN04849738) | marine metagenome | isolation source: floating plastic debris | place: Pacific Ocean | collected 2008-08-28 | study: EMG produced TPA metagenomics... | reverse complement strand
CGCGTTTCTCGCGCCCGCCGCGTCCCTGCCGGCGCAGGCGCCCACCGAGGCGCACGCCTTCGCTCCCTCGCCGCTCCTCGCCAACCTGCGCCCGGCCGCCCGCCGGGCCGCCGCGCACCGGGCGCCGCGCGCCCTCGACGCGCTCACCTTCCACGATCTCCACGTCACCTTTCCTCCCGGCGACGACGCGCACGCGCGCATCGTCCAGGAGCTTCGCGTCACGAACGTATGGGGCGTGCCGATCGAGGCGCTCCCGCTCCGCGTCTACGCGAACGCCGTCGGTGAGCGCCCGCCGCTTCGGCTCGTCGGCGGGCACTGCGAGGGCGTGACCTGCCGCGTCGTCGGCGACGGCCGAAGCGTGATCTGGGTGCGCCCCGAGGCGCCCCTTCCCGCCCGTGCCGCGCTCCGCGTGCGCCTCATCTTCGAGGCCACGCTCCGCGACGTCGGCGCGCCGACGCTCGTGTCGCAGGCCCTCGCGTCCATGCAGCGCCTGAACCAGCCGGGCGACGCCGGCCACGGCGACTACGGGCTCGTGGCGCGCGGCCAGGGCATCCGCAGCCTCGGCAACTTCTACGCGGTCGTCGCCGAGCGCCGCCGCGAGGGGGGCTGGGTGACGGACGACGCCTCGACGCTCGGGGATCTGGGCTCCGGGGAGGTCGCCCACTTTCGACTCCGCGTCGCGGTCCCCGCCGGCACCGCCGTCGCCGTGAGCGGACACGTCGCCCGCGTGTCGCGGGAAGGCGCTCTCGAGGTCCACGAGGCCCTCGGCGGCATGATGCGCAACGTCGGGGTGGTGGTCGGGGACCTCGCCGTCGCCGAACGCTCCGTCGGCGACGTCACGCTCCGCTCCTGGTTCCTCGAGGCGCACCGGCCAGCGGGCGAGGCCGCGCTCGAGGCGGCCTTCCATGCGCTCCGCACCTTCGAGCGCCGCTTCGGCCCCTATCCCTACACGGACCTCGACGTCGTCGAGGCGCCCCTCGTCGGCGGCGCCGGCGGCGTGGAGTTCAGCGGCCTCGTCACCTGCGCGAGCATGTTCTACGCGCCGTCCCAGGAGGGCGGGGCGAGCGGCGGGCTCGGCGGCCTCCTCGGCTTGCTCGCCGGCGGCGCGGCCGGCGGCGGCACGCCCGCGACGGATCCCATGGCGTCGATGCAGCGCGCCATGCTCGAGTTCGTCACCGCCCACGAGGTGGCGCACCAGTGGTGGCACGGGCTCGTCGGGAGCGACGCGCGCGCCCATCCCTGGGTCGACGAGTCCCTCGCCCAGTTCTCGGCGATCCAGTACGTGCGCGAGCGACACGGTCCGGCGCGGGCCCGCGAGGAGGCCGAGCGTCAGGTTGCGGCCAACTACCACATGATGCGCCTGAGCGGCGGCGCGGACGGCGCCGTCGATCGCCCCGTCGCGGCCTTCGGCGGCGAGCTCGCCTACGCGGGCCTCGTCTACGGCAAGGGGCCCTTCTTCTTCGAGCGGGTCCGCGCACGCATGGGCGACGGGCCTTTCTTCGGGGTGCTTCGGAGCTACGTGCGCGCCAACCGCTTCGGCATCGCGGCGCCGACGGATCTCCGCGCTCGGCTCGCCCGGGGCCGCGGACCCCTCGCGCGGCTGGCCCGGCGCTGGCTCGACGAGGCCCACGGCGACGCGGACCTGGGCGCCCCCTCGCCCACGCGGCTGCTGCGGGGCTTCCTCGGCCCGGGCGTCGACCTGCCGCCGGAGCTCGATGGCCTGCTCCAGGGGCTCGGACCGCTCCTCGCGCCCGACGCCGTCGGTGGATCGCCGAGCGGGACCCCGGGCGCGGCGGACCTCCAGCGCGCCCTGCGTGCGCTTCAGGGGCTCGGGGCACCGTAACGCGTTTCACTTTCCGCGACGTAACTCACCGGAAACAGTAGAGTCTTGCCCGAAAAGGGCGCTGGGGCCTTCGCGGCTCGCCCGGTTCACCAGGGGCCAGCGGCCGCTCGGCGGGCGATCCGATCGGCTCGCCCGAAAGCGTGCTGGACCGGAGCTGCCCGTTGCTAGGGCTAGCCCGGCCTCGCGCGCGCGCGGCGCGGCACGAGCTGAGACCCGTATGGACACCAACCCTCCCAAGGCTGCGACGCAGCTCCGTTCTGCCTACGACGTCGTCGTCGTGGGTGGTGGACCGGCCGGCACGGCCGCCGCCGTCGGCTACGCCCGTCGCGGCGCCACGGCGCTCCTCGTCGAGGCCAACCCCAAGGCTGCCGGCCGCTTCGCCGGCGAGTGGATTCACCCGAGCGGCGCGCGGATTCTCCGCGACCTCGAGCTCACCCCGCACGCGGAGACGGCCGAGCACGCGCCCTGCCGCGGTTTCGCGGTCTTCCCGGACGACGGCAGCGAGCCCGTGCGCCTGGACTACGACACGCCCGACGGCGTGATCGGCTTCAGCTGCGAGCACGGCGACCTCGTCAATCACCTCCGGCGCCAGGCCGCCGAAATCCCGGGCCTCGACTACCTCCCCCTCGCCCGCGTCATCGGCATCGAGGGCGAGGACGTGTGCATCCAGCGGAAGGGCAAGGACGAGCTCCGCATTCGGGCTGGCGTGATCGTCGGCGCCGACGGGCGCTCCTCGGTGGTGCGCAAGCACCTCCGGGGCGAGGAAGCCGCCGACGTGGTCAGCCACATGGCCGGCCTCACGCTCAAGGACATCGAGCTCCCCTTCGAGGGCTACGGCACGGTGCTCCTCGGCGGCCCGGGCCCGGTGCTCCTCTACCGCATCGCGCCGAACCTGGTGCGCGCCTGCATCGATCTCCCGGCGAGCCACCCCGGTGGCCGGCGCGACGCGCGCTACCTCTGGGAGGCCTTCCGCGCCCGCTTCCCGGCGGCGCTCCGCGGCGCCTTCCGCCGGGCCCTCGAGAGCGAGAAGCTCATCTGGGCCTGCAACCGCTTCCACCCGCGCGCCTTCTACGGCAGCGGCAACATCGCCCTCGTCGGCGACGCCGTCGGCTTCTATCACCCGCTCACGGCGAGCGGCATCACCGTCGGCCTCAAGGACGGCAAGGCGCTCTACGAGGCGGCCAAGGTCAGCGACTACCACCGCGGCCGGGAGCCCGAGAGCTACGTCCCGGAGCTTCTCTCCAACGCGCTCAATCAGGTCTTCGTACGCGAGGACGAGAGCGCCGCGGCCATCCGCTCCGCGGTCTTCGAGACCTGGCGGAAGAAGCCGGCCGAGCGCGACCGCACCATGCACATCCTGGCCGGCGACGAGGTGCGCCTGCCCGAGTTCGCCAAGGCCTTCGTGAAGGTTGCGGGCCAGGCCCTCGGCGACACGCTCACGCGGCGCCCGACCTCGAGCATCCCGAGCGACATCGCCGCCTTCGTCGAGTGGGCCCAGTGGCCCGCCGCGACGGCGATGCCGGCCATGCTCCGCCGCCGCATCCGCGGCGCGAGCTCCGCGCTCCACCCGATGCAGGGCATCAAGATCCGGCCCTCGTCGCCGGACCTCGGAGACGCCCTCGAGGACACCACCACCGTCGACCTCGACGTGGATGCGCTCCTCGCCAAGGTCGCGCCCGACGAAGGCATGACCGCGCACACGCCGGTCTTTCACGCCGCCGAGGCGCTCGCGACGAGCGTGCGCGAGAGGCGTGAGCTCAGCCGGCTCCGCGAAGACCTCGCCGTGCTCGTGGCGCTCACGCCCGAGACGCCGGCGGACCGGCGCGCCACGGCCTCCGCGCTCGCCACGCTTCAGCGCGCCTACCAGGGCCTCGAGGCGGCCACGGTCGCGAAGGCCCAGGCCGCGCTCGTCCGGGCCACCAGGGGCGAGCAGCGCAAGGAGGGCGCCTTCGGCGTCTCGCTCGCCCATACGGCGCTCGGCCTCGAGACCCTCGCCTTCAGCGGCGTGCCCACCTACGACCCGGCGATTCGCCGCGCCCTGCGTGCCCTCGCGGCCGGTCAGCACGCGGACGGGAGCTGGGGCGACGCCGTGACGACGGCGCTGGTCGCGCGCGCCATCTTCACCAGCGAGGTGGCGCTCGTCGACGCCGCCGAGCGCGGCCTCGCGACGCTCGAGGCCGCCAGCTACCTCGGCCCGGAGGCCGGCGAGGCCCTCGCGCTCTACCGCGATCTCCGCACCCAGCGCCTCGTGCCGCCGAAGGCCCGCCGGAAGGCGCCGAAGGTGGTGATCGGAAAGCCGAACGCGGCCGACCTCGCGTACTGCAAGGACGCGCTCCTCGCCGTGAGCCGCACCTTCGCCCGGCCCATCCAGATGCTCGAGGAGCCGCTCCAGACCGCGGTGATGTGCGGCTACCTGCTCTGCCGCATCGCGGACACCATCGAGGACCACGACGGCTTCACCGTCGCCGAGCGCGACGCGCGCTACGCGCTCTGGCTCGAGGCGCTCGTGAAGTACCGGGAGCGCCCGGATCACGCGGCCGTGCGCGCCTTCGAGGCGAGCTTCGAGGGCGTGGACGGCGTGCCCGCCGAGATGGAGCTCGCGATGAAGACGGGCACGGTGCTCCGCGTCTTCGCGACGCTCCCGGACGGCATGCAGGTGAAGACGCTCCGCTGGGTCGCCGAGATGACCCGCGGCATGCAGCTCTACAGCCACCGCGCGCCGGGCCACGACGGCATCGCGGCGCTGCACACCGTCGAGGACCTCGAGCGCTACTGCTACTTCGTCGCCGGCACCGTGGGCCACATGCTCACGGACCTCTTCGTCGAGGCCTTCGGCGAGGAAGGTGGCCCCATGGAGCTCGGGCTCCGGAAGGACGCCGAGGCCTTCGGCGTGGGCCTCCAGCTCGTGAACATCCTGAAGGACGTCACGGACGACCGGGAGCGCGCGGTGAGCTTCATTCCCCGCGTCGCCACCGAGGAGAAGGGCCTGCCCATCGGCGACCTCACCGATCCGGCGAAGCGCGACGTCGCGCATGCGTCGGTGGCGCCCCTCTTCGACCGCGCCGAGGACCGGCTCCGCCGCGCCCTCGAGTACACGCTCGCCATCCCCGCGGACCAGGTGGCCGTGCGCCTCTTCTGCCTGCTCCCGCTCTGGATGGCGGCGCGCACGCTGGTGCACGCCCGGGGCAACGACGCGATGTTCACCGCCGGCCAGGCCGTGAAGATCAGCCGCGCCGAGGTGGAGCAGCTCATCAACGAGTGCGTGCAGAACGCCCGCGACGACGTCGCCCTCCGCAACGGCTACGCGCAGCTCTGGCAGGCCCCGGCATCCAGCCCGCGCCCGGCCGCGACCGTGCACTGAGCTGCACCGACCTCTCGGCAGGACATCCCATGACCACCAAGCCCATCCTGGTTACCGGCGCCGCCGGTCACGTCGGCGCCAACGTGCTCCACCGCCTCGTGGCGGACGGTCACCGCGTGCGCGCCTTGCTCCGCGAGGGCGAGACCGACGAGAGCGTGCGCGTCCTCGAAGAGGCCGGCGTCGATGTCGAGCGCGCCGTCGGCGACCTCCGCGCGCCGGAGACGCTCCGCCCGGCCTTCGCGGACTGCCGCGCCATCATCCACGTCGCCAGCATGGTCTCGACCATCGACGGCACGCCCGAGCACCGGCGCACCATCTACGAAACGAACGTCATCGGCACGCGCCACCTCCTCCGCGAGGCGAAGGCGGCCGGCGTCGAGCGCACCGTCGTGACGAGCAGCTTCAGCGCCGTCGGCTACGACCTCGACGACCCGAGCATCCCTGCGGACGAGACCTTCGCCTTCTACCCGTTCCACCGCGCGATGCCCTACGAGCGCTCGAAGGTGCTGCAGGAGCAGGAGGTGCTGAAGGCCGTCGTGAACGGCCAGGACGCGCTCATCCTCACCTCGACGGCGGTGGTCGGCGGGCACGACTACTTCCCTTCGCGCATGGGCCGCACGCTCGCGCGCTTCGCCAACGGCAAGCTCAACGCCTACGTGCCCGGCGGCTTCGAGTTCGTCGCGGCGCGGGACATCGCCGACGGCCACGTCCGCGCCCTCGAGAAGGGCCGCGCCGGTCAGAAGTACGTCATCGCGACGCAGTTCATGACCCTCGACGACATCTTCGACATCTTCGAGGAGCTCACGGGTCAGCCGCGTCCGGCGCTGCGGCTGCAGCCCGAGGTCATGCTGCCCATCGCCGAGGTCATGAGCGCCTTCATGACGCGCTTCCGCCCGAAGGCCCCGCAGCTGCTCACGCCCGGCGCCATCCGCCGGCTGAAGCTCCGGCGCCACGCCGACACGAGCAAGGCGCGGAGCGAGCTCGGCTTCCAGCCCTCGAGCATCGAGAAGGCCTTCGCCGAGGCCTACGCCTTCCACCACGGACGCGGCGCCATCACCAACCCGAAGGCCAAGGCGCCGCCCGCCGAGGCCATCGCCGCCGTGACGGCGAAGCCCGCGGCCACGCCCGCCCCCGGCGCGACCCCGATTCACGCCTGAAGAGGCAGCGAGACGAACCATGAGCCGCACCTACACGCGACAGCCCAAGCCGCCGCCGACCTTCGAAGAGGCGAAGAACACGCGCCAGAAGGTCCGCTCCGCCGGTCTTCATCCCGACTACTGGTATCCGGCCGAGCAGTCGGGCGCCCTGAAGAAGGGCGAGGTGAAGGAGATCACCTTCTGGAAGCGGAGCATCGCGCTCTTCCGCGGAGAAGACGGCCAGGCCCGCGCCATCGAGAACCGCTGCGCGCACCGGCAGCTCAAGCTGACCACGGGGCACGTGAACGGCTGCAACGTCGTCTGCCCCTACCACGGCTGGACCTACGACGGTGACGGCAAGGTCGTCGACATCCCGCACACGCTCTTCGGCAAGAAGTTCCCGAAGTTCCGCGTGCCGAGCGTGCCCGTGCAGGAGAAGTACGGGCTGATCTGGTTTTGGCCCGGCGACCCGAAGCTCGCGTCGCAGAAGGACGTGCCGCACATCCCGGTGCTCGAGCCCGGCCCCGATCAGTGGACCTGCGTTCCGGTCGACGTGACCTGGAAGGCGCACCACTCGATGATCATCGACAACGTCTCGGACTTCACCCACGCCTACCTGCACAAGCGCTTCCGGCCCTTCACGGACGCGGAGCTGCTCGGCTACGAGACCGTCGGCGACAGCGTGCTGCTTCAGTACGACACGAAGGTCGGCACCGGGCCCATCAGCGGCAAGTTCGTCAACCGGAAGAAGATCGACACGAACCACATGAAGCTCGGGTACGAGTACCCGTTCCAGTGGTCGAACACGGACGACCAGATCAAGCACTGGCTCTTCGTCGTTCCCATCGATGAGCGCACCACGCGCAGCTTCTTCTTGTTCTGCTTCAAGGCGCTCCAGGTCCCGGGGCTCGGCATGGACATCCCGAAGCCGCTCATGGGCCGCTTCATGCGCCTCGCCAACGAGATCATTGTCAAGCCCCTCCTCCAGGAGGACGGGGACGCGGTGGAGGCCGAGCAGGAGGGCTGGGAGGCCCACTGGGACGCGCCCCTCGCCGAGCTGAACCCGGTCGTGAAGGAGTTCCAGCACCTCACGATTCGGAAGTGGGAGGAGTACCTCGCCACGCAGAGCCTCACGCCCCTGAAGAAGAAGCCGGCCGCGGACGCCGGTGTGGAAGCCGGAGCCGGACGATGACCGCCACCGTTGAGCGTCACTCCCACGTGGAGGTCAGCGTGCCCGAGCGCACCTCGCGCATCCCGGGCTTCTACAAGCTCGACGTCGACGACCGGCACGGCGAGCTCGCCGAGCGCTTCGGCCTCGACGAGAGCGAGCTGGCCATCCTCAAGGACGGCAGCCGCCTCGGCGTCGAGCGTGCGGACAAGATGGTCGAGAACTGCGTGGGCGTCTTCGGACTGCCCATCGGCCTCGGCCTGAACTTTCGCATCAACGGCCGGGACTACGCCGTGCCCATGGTCGTCGAGGAGCCGAGCGTCGTCGCCGCCGTGTCGAACATGGCGCGCACGGTGCGCAAGGCCGGCGGCTTCGAGGCCGACGCGGACCCCTCGCTGATGATCGGTCAGGTGCAGGTCCTCGACGTGGCGGATCCCGCCGGCGCCGTGGCCCGTCTCGAGGCGGCGAAGGCCGAGCTCCTCGACAAGGCCAACGCCGTGCACCCGAACATGAAGCGCCGCGGCGGCGGGGCCATGGACATGGAGGTGCGCACCTTCGGCGCGCCCTACCCGATGCTGGTCGTGCACCTGCTCATCGACTGCGGCGAGGCCATGGGCGCCAACGCCGTGAACTCGATGGCCGAGGGCATCGCGCCGATGGTGGCGGAGCTCACCGGCGGGCGCGTGAACCTGCGCATCCTCTCGAACCTGGCCGACCGGCGCTGCGCGCGCGCCAGCTGCCGCGTCCCCTTCATGCACCTGGCCGGCAACGGCTTCAGCGGTGAAGAGGTCGCCCGCGGCATCGCCGAGGCCTACCAGTTTGCCGCCGTCGACCCCTACCGGGCCGCCACGCACAACAAGGGCGTGATGAACGGCATCGACGCCGTGGCCATCGCGACGGGCAACGATTGGCGGAGCGTCGAGGCCGGCGCGCATGCCTTCGCCTCGCGCGACGGGCGCTACACCTCGCTCACGAAGTGGTGGTGCGAGGACGGGCACCTCTGCGGCTTCATCGAGCTGCCCATGGCCGTGGGTGTGGTCGGCGGGAGCACCGGCGTGCACCCGACGCTCCGCGTGATGCGAAAGATCCTCGGCGCGCCGACGGCGGCCGAGCTCGGCATGGTGATGGCGGCCGTGGGCCTCTCGCAGAACCTCGGCGCGCTCCGTGCGCTCGCCACCGAAGGCATTCAGCGCGGGCACATGAGCCTGCACGCGCGCAGCGTGGCGCTCGCCGCGGGCGCCGAGGGCGGCGACGTGGACTGGCTGGCGGCCGCGCTCATCGAGAGCGGTCAGATCAAGGTCGACGTGGCGCGCGATCTCCTCGCCCGCGGTCGCATGACGGCGTGACGCAGCTCGGTCCGGCGAGCGCTTCGGCGCGCGTGGCCGTGGAGCCGCAGGTCGAGGCGGCGCTCCGCAAGGGCGCGGCCTTCCTCGTCGGGCAGCGGCGGGACGACCACGCCTGGGAGGGCGAGGTCGTCTGGAACCCGATGCTGGCGAGCCAGTACCTCATCGCGATGCACGTGATGGGGAGGGACGTCAGTGCGTCGCGGCGTGCGGCGTTCAGGCGCCAGCTCGAGGTGGAGCAGCTCGCGGACGGCCTCTGGGGCATGCACCCGCACGGCGGCTCGTCGCTCTACGTGAGCACGCTGGCCTACGTCGCCGGCCGCATGCACGGCATCGCGGCGGACGACCCGCTCTTCGCCGAGGCGCGCGCGCTCTTTCGCCGGGAAGACGTCACGGCCATTCCCACCTGGGGCAAGGCCTGGCTCGCCATCGCCGGCTGCTACGAGTGGACGGGCCTGCACGCCGTGCCGCCCGAGGCGTGGCTGCTCCCGAAGGCCAACCCGCTGCACCCGGCGGGCTACTACTGCCACACGCGGCTCATCTACCTGGGCATGGCGTCGGTCTTCGGCGCGCGCATTCAGCTCGGCGACTCGCCGCTGCGGCGCGCGCTGCGCTCGGAGCTCTACCCGGGCCGCGACTACGCCGCGCTCGACTGGAAGGGCGCGCGGGACCGGCTGCGCACCGCGGACCTCTGGGCGCCGCCGACGAAGACGCTGAAGGCGCTCTACCACGCCATCGATCGCTTCGAGCCGCTGCTCCATCGTCTGGCGCCGGTGCGCAAGCGCCTGCTCGCGCGCTTCCGCGAGGCGATGCGCTTCGAGCTCCGGACCACGAGCCACACGTGTCTCAGCCCGGTGAACGGCCTGCTCTTCATGCTGGCCCTCGACGCGGCGGACCCGAACGACCCGGATCTGCAGAAGCAGCTCGATGCCTTCGACGGGTGGATCTTCGAGGACGAGGCCGAGGGTCTGCGCGTCGTCGGCGCCCGGAGCGCGCCCTGGGACACGGCCTTCGCGCTCCAGGGCCTGGCCGACGCCTACGCCGCGACGGGCGCCGAGGGCGACGCGCTCCGCGAGAGCGCGGCCTGGCTGAAGACGCAGCAGCTCGAGGGGCCGCGCGGCGGCTACGCGGTGAAGGACTATCTCCGCAACGACCGCGTCGACCCGACGGGCGGCTGGTGCTTCGCCGACGAGTGGCACGGCTGGCCGGTGAGCGACTGCACCGCTGAGGCGCTGGAGGCGCTGCTGCACGTGCCGAGCTCCTTGGTAGAGGTCCCGCGGGAGTCCGTCGACGCCGGCGTGCGCTTTTTGCTCCAGGCGCAGAATCCCGATGGCGGCTTCGGCAGCTACGAGGCGCGCAAGCACACCTTCGACCTCGAGTGGATGAACCCGGCGGAGATGTTCGGGGACTCGATGACGGAGCTCTCCTACGCGGAGTGCACGGCCTCGAACCTCTCGGCGCTCGCGGCGGTGCGCCGGCGCTTCCCGGACTTGCGCCGCGACCAGGTCGAGCGGTCGATTCACGCGGCGACCAAGCGGCTTCGTGCGCTCCAGAACCCGGACGGGAGCTGGGACGGCGTGTGGGGCGTGGCCACGCTCTACGGGACGATGTTCGGCGTGCGCGGGCTGCGCGCGGCGGGCGCGAGCCCGGACGATCCGGCGATTCGGCGGGCCGTGGCCTTCGTGGAGCGGCATCAGCGGCCGGACGGCGGCTTCGGCGAGGACTGGAAGAGCTGCCTCGAGGGGCGCTACCTGGAAGCCGAGCAGGCGCACCCGACGCAGACGGCGTGGGCGCTGACGACGCTGGTGATGGCGGGCTCGGCCTCGCGCGACGCGATGGCGCGGGCGGCGGCCTGGCTCAGCCGGGCGCAGACGCCGGAGGGCGACTGGGAGAGCCCGTTCATGGCGGGTGTCTTCTTCCGCACGGCGCTGCTGGACTACCGCATGTACAAGCGCATCTTTCCGGTCCAGGCGCTGGGGCAGTACCTGTCTCATTGTCGTGGCAGCTAGACGCTGCCACTTCGAGACCGGCGTCCTCGACGAGTGAGACGAGAGTAAGACTCAGGGGCGGCCCAGGCCGTCGCGATCGAAAGGGCGGCCGGCTGAGGCCGCCGAGTTTGGAGACGACCCATGGCAGGCGTGACCCGCGAGAGCTTCGGCGAGACGGTCGAGGCGTACCGGAAGCAGCATGACGACGGCGCGACGAGCACCGAGGAGCGGCGCCTCGACTACGCGACGCTGGTCAACCGCTACTACGACCTGGCGACGGACTTCTACGAGATGGGCTGGGGCCAGTCCTTCCACTTCGCGCCGCGCTTCAAGCACGAGGCCTTCAAGGCGAGCCTGCTCCGCCACGAGCGCTTCCTCGCGCGCAAGCTGCGGCTGGCGCCGGGCACGAAGGTGCTCGACATCGGCTGCGGCGTGGGCGGCCCGATGCGGAACATCGCGCGCCACACGGGCGCGGAGATTCTCGGCATCAACAACAACGCCTACCAGATCAAGCGCGGCGAGCGGCACAACGCCCGCCAGGGCCTGAGCCACAAGTGCGGCTTCGCGAAGGCGGACTTCCACCACCTGCCCGCGGAAGACGCGTCCATCGACGCCGTCTACACCATCGAGGCGAGCTGCCACGCGCCGGACCGGGTGAAGCTCTTCACGGAGATCGCCCGCACGATGAAGCCGGGCGCGCTCTTCGGCGGCTACGAGTGGTGCCTGACCGGCAAGTACGACAAGGCCGACGCGGAGCACGTCCGCATCAAGAAGGAGATCGAGGAGGGCAATGGCCTCCCCGACATGGCCTTCACCTGGGAAATCGACGAGGCCCTCAAGGCGAGCGGCTTCGAGGTCGTCGAAACCGTCGACCTCGCCCCCACCGGCGACCCCGAGACCCCCAGGTACCGCGCGCTGACGGGCGAGGACATGTCCCTCGCCGCGCTCCCCCGCACCCCGCTCGGCCGCGAGATCACCAACAAGCTGCCCTGGGTCCTCGAGAAGGTCGGCGTGGCGCCGAAGGGCACCCAGCAGGTCTCCGACTTCCTGAACGCTGGTGCGGACAGCCTGGTGGAGGGCGGCCGGCGGGAGATCTTCACGCCGATGTACTTCTTCCTGGCGAAGAAGATCGGGTGAGCGACGGCTTTACCCCGGCATCCATGACTCGGGGTCGGGGTACCGCTCGGGAAACATCAGCCACTCATACCGTTGCCGTAGTCGCTCCGCGAACTTGGCTACGCTGTCCCCGATGGCCACATCGCGCGCTCGTTGAGCGGTGATGTAGAGCGGAACAAGACAGTCCCAGCGCTCAAGGAACCTCTCGAATTCGGCCTCCACCAATGCGCGCCGGTGAACGAGCCACTCTCGCGGATGGTAGACAGGCACTCCAGCGTCGGTGGCCTTCTTTCGGAGACTTCCACGCTTGGGCTTTGGCCTAAGTCCCTTCGGAGTGAAGTCTTCCTTCGTGATGAGGGCCGTCCCGGTGGTTTTGGCGAGCTCCAGAACGGCAGCGTCGGCTGCGTTGGACTTCAGACCCGTGCTGTTAGTTCCGTATTTCCAGTCCCACCTATACAGTAGGTAGTCCTTAACGAACCACACGAAGACCCGTACGAAGTGGTCCTCCATGGCATCGGCGGCTGGGTCGCAGTGAACGAGTAGTTGCGCTCGGAACTCGTCTACGGAGAGGGAGTCAATGCTATTCTCGTGGCAGTGAACGAACAGCGACAGTGCGTCGCGTGCGCATCTGCGACGCCACTCCACCGCCTCGAAATCACGACGGTCGAACGCCTTCATCAAGTCGTGCCAACTGGCAACATCCAGCACGACGTTCGTGTCTACGGTGATTCGCGTAACTGTGGGCTGTGACATGGGGGCCAGTCCGAGCTGATGGTTCGCCTGCTCCTGGGCTCCTTGCCGATAGTGACACGAGCATGGCGATCGAAGAGTGTTGAAGAAAGAGTGGGAACCCGCCGTGACGTCGCCGGCTGCGGTTCCATTGCCCGCTCTGGAATTCCCGCTGCACCCCCCAAACGGACCATGGTCGGCTTCGCGAATCTGCGCTTCTCTGGGTGCTCCACCCAAAACAAGGAGCGCCGTGATGGCCTCGAAAATGGTAACCGATCGACAGAAGTCAGCCGCGCTCGTGCTGGCGATTCTTGATGCGCAGGGGGCCCGCTTGCGGGCGGGACTCGACGCAGATCTCGGTGGAGACGCCGGGGCCGCGGGGCTCGCGTTCCTCGCGGGCAG
>ERZ1740059.1209-NODE-1209-length-13099-cov-4.341306_pt1 | contig 13099 bp, 11 predicted proteins | sample MGYA00581744_ERZ1740059 | MGnify/ENA primary metagenome ERZ1740059 (study PRJEB43018, sample SAMN04849738) | marine metagenome | isolation source: floating plastic debris | place: Pacific Ocean | collected 2008-08-28 | study: EMG produced TPA metagenomics... | reverse complement strand
GCAGCGGTAAAGCTGTAGGTTGCGATCGCAATTCCATCCATCCGACCAACCAGCGCTTTGGCTAAAATCGCATAACCTGCGTAGAAAAAAGCGGCCCCAAAGGCCAGGGCCACGCCAATTAAAAACTGCCCCCCGTTGACCCGTAATGCCTCGGGCTGAGCAATTAGTAAAACAGTGCCAGTCACCCCCAACGCCAGCGCAATACACAACGTTCGAGTAAGTTTCTCTCTAAGAAATACAACAGCGAGCAAGGCAATGAGCAAGGGAGATGAACAAATAGCCACCATCGCCGTCATCGCCACTCCAATATAGGGAACAGCGGCAAAGTAAAATACCTGATACCCGGCCATACAAGTCCCCATGGCGATTAGCGGTAAGCCGTCCGACTGCCAGACTAATAGGGGCTGAGAACGGTTACGCCGATTGTGGCGATGCCACAGCAAAAAAACAGGCAAGGCAAACACTATGCGCCATAGACCCACAATTAACGGAGAAATAGTCACCTGCTGTGCAATTAAAACAGACGTAGTGCCAGTCGTACCCCAGGTGACAGCGGCAAGGCAAATTAAAAGTAGACCCATCAGGTGAGTTATTTATAGCTTCGTTGGGTGAGTGCAACGTTATCAAAAACTAACGATTCTCTGTGTAGCTCAGGCAGCTGTTCGTCACCGGTATAGGCCCAGGCCGCAACATAGCTGTAGTCTTGATCATTGCGTTTGGCTTCGCCATCATGGGTTTGATATTCCGTTCGAAAATGACAGCCGCAGGATTCTTCACGATTGAGGGCATCTCGGGCCATCAATTCACCCAACTCCATAAAATCGGCCAGACGACCGGCATACTCTAGATTTTTGTTGAGGGTGTTGGCAGCTCCAGGGACCCGCAGATTTTGCCAGAATTCTGCCCGTAGTGATTGGATTTGGCCAATGACGGATTTGAGACTGTTGCGATCGCGACTCATGCCCACATGGTCCCACATTAGCTGACCCAGCTCTCGATGGAACTGCATAATAGTTTTATCCCCCTGAATGCTCAGTAGCTTTTGGGTTTTGGTGTGTACTGAGGCTTCGGCTTCAGCAAAAGCCTCATTCTCGGTATCTATGGGAGAGAGTGAATTACTGGCCAGATAGTCCCCCAGGGTGTAGGGAATCACAAAGTAGCCATCGGCTAGCCCCTGCATCAAAGCGCTGGCTCCTAGCCGGTTAGCCCCATGGTCAGAGAAGTTCGCCTCACCCAAAACAAATAGCCCTGGCACCGTGCTCATCAGGTGGTAGTCTACCCACAGTCCACCCATGGTGTAGTGGACCGCCGGATATATGCGCATAGGTTCTTCATAGGGGTTGTCGTCGGTAATACGCTGATACATTTGGAACAGATTGTCGTAGCGCGATGCGATCGCAGCTCGTCCTTCTTGTGCGATCGCATCGCGGAAATCTAGATATACGGCTAACCCAGTTGTCCCCACACCGCGGCCCTGGTCAATCACCTGTTTGGCATTGCGAGACGCCACATCCCGAGGCACCAGGTTACCAAAGCTAGGGTAGCGCTGCTCTAAATAATAGTCTCTCTCATCTTCAGGAATCTCATTGGGTGGGCGATTGTCCCCTGGCTTCAGCGGTACCCACACCCGGCCATCATTTCGCAAACTCTCACTCATGAGCGTCAGCTTTGACTGATAGTCTCCTGAAACCGGAATACAGGTGGGATGAATCTGAGTGTAGCAAGGGTTAGCAAAGTGAGCTCCCCGTTTGTAGCACCGCCAAGCCGCCGTTACGTTGGAGTTACGGCCATTGGTAGACAAGTAAAACACATTGCCATAGCCACCGCTGCACATCAGTACCGCATCCCCCTGATGACGCTCCAGCTCACCCGTAACCAAATTTCGAGTCACAATGCCCCGCGCGTGGCCATCAACCACAACCAGATCTAGCATCTCGCGCCGCGTAAACAATTCAATCTGGTCGGCCATTTTCATCATGGCGCTGTAGGCCCCCAGCAAGAGCTGCTGCCCAGTCTGACCACGGGCATAAAAGGTCCGCGACACCTGCGCCCCTCCAAAGGAGCGATTCGCTAACAGACCACCATATTCCCTAGCAAACGGGACACCCTGGGCCACACAATGATCGATAATATGGTTACTAATCTGCGCCAGACGATACACATTCGCCTCGCGTGAGCGATAGTCTCCTCCTTTGATGGTGTCATAAAACAATCGCCAGACACTATCTCCATCATTAGGATAGTTTTTAGTCGCATTAATTCCCCCCTGGGCTGCAATACTGTGGGCGCGTCGAGCTGAATCCTGAATGCAAAAGCGTTTGACCCGAATGCCCAGCTCTGCCAAAGTAGCCGCTGCCGACGCTCCAGCTAGCCCTGTACCAACCACAATAATCGTATGCCGACGCTTATTATTAGGGTTAACCAGCCGACAACGGTCCTTAAAGTTGTTCCACTTATCTTTAAGCAACCCATCAGGAATACGAGGATCTAAGGCCATAAAGCGAGAAAAAAACGATGAGTAGTCGAGCAATATGAACAATCAGTCTGTAGAAGATCTAGAGATCTAGAACTTAATCATCCACTACACCTGCTGAGTCGCCACCAACAATCACCTCACTATCCCAACATAAATACCCAACGGCAACACAACAAATCCCAGGGCAATACCAATGGCCATCATTAAGCTAACCCCATAAACCAAAGGGCGAACCGCAGTATTTAACGCTCCCAACGACTGCAGCGCACTCCAAATACCATGACGCAAGTGGCTAGCCAGTAAAACCATGACACCCACATAGCCAAACGTATACACAGGCCGCTGAAATATTTCAATCACCAATCGAGCTAGATCGCGCATCTCTGAACCCGGTACGGTGTAGCGAATGCCAAACTTAAACGTAAGCAAGTGCCAAACCAAAAAGCTGCCCAGAACCAGTCCGGTGACAATCATGGTGCGAGAACTCAGCGTCTGATAGCTAGGCGTTCCAACCGAGGCATAGGTTTTATACGCCTGGGGACGCGCCCTCAATCGACCCAGGAAGATTTGAACCCCCATCAAAATATGAAACCCGATAAAGCCCAGCAAGATTAGCTCAAAGAGCCAAAGCAATGGTCCCAAACGTTCTATAAAATGACCAAACTGGTTATAGTGCTCGGCACTGCCCAGCAAGACCAGATTGCCTACCATGTGAACGGTAATAAACACTACTAAAACAAGACCGCTAATGCCGGTGATTAGCTTTTTACCAATGGATGATTGGTAAAGTCTGACAAAGCGGTTAGATACGGGTGCTGTGGTCATCGTCAGTCGTCATCGTCAAAGGGCAGGGGCAGGCAGTTCTTCCGGCTGTTCTATTTTGCCTGCTGTGGCTAGATTAAAGGCCTGAAAGCAGTAAAAGTTTGAACTCTGTTCGAGGATCAGCAACACCCAATGTTTAAACCTTTGGGCTGAAGTTGCACGACTGCGCCCTTGGATCTTTACGATAGAAATCGACATAGACGATGCGGGTTGGGTAGACCATGGATTTGGATTATACGTTGGCCACTGAACTGGTGGGGACAGCTGCTGGGGGTGCAGGGTTAGTGGCCGCCCTCATGGCAAGTCGCTATGGCAAACGTCAGGCAGAACAAACGACAACGATCGAGTCCCTAGAGGCGGCCAAGGCAACGCTGACGCAACAAGCGACCCAGGCTAAGACCCAAACCCAGACACTGACGGAGGCCATGGCCCTGGCCAAGGATGCCGTTATGGGGTTAGAACAGCAGGTGAGCGAGCTCAAGACCGAGCGCGATCGCACTGCCCAAACCCTAACCACATCTGAGCGAACCGTCAGCCAGCTCCAGGCTACCGCTACCACCCTCACCACCGATAAGCAATCCCTGGAGCAATCGCTTCAACAACAGCAGCAGCAGACCGCTCAGCTCGAATCCGATCTCCAGACGGCTAAACAGCAATCCCTGACAGCCCAACGCACCGCTGAGCAACAATTAAACCAGCTCCAGCAAGACATTCAAACCAGTCAAGCTAGCCAAACCGATCTCAGCCACCAGCTTAAACAAGCCAACGACCAGACAGTTGCCCTGCAACAGCAGGTTACTCAACTCACCACCGACAAAAAACAGCTAACCGAAACCACCACCGCCCTAGAGCAGCAAACACAGCAGTTACAAGACGCTATCGCGCTAGCCCAGACTGAAACCGCTCAAGCACAGCAGCAGTCTACACATCTAGCCGATGAGCAAGAGCAGCTACGCGAGACAATTACCACCTTAGAGCAGCAGACCCAAACCCAGCTGGCCAGCCTGACCCAGAGTCGAGAAGAAGCCACCCAAATTCAGCAAGCCTCTGAGCAGCTAAGTACCGAGCGCGATCAGCTGCTGGCGACAATAACGACCCTGGAGCAGCAGGCGCTCACAGCCCAAACCACTCTGACCCAGATCAGGGAAGAGGCCGTCCAGGCTCAGCAAACCTCCGACGAGCAGCTAGCAAAGCTCACCGCAGAAAAAACTCAGCTGGCTCAAACGATTGCGACCCTGGAGCAACAAGTCCAGCAACAACAACAGACCCTCGAAGCAACCCAAACAGAAGCTGCCACCGCCCAACAACAGACCCAGCAGCTCACCGCAGAAAATAATCAGCTCGGTACGAGTATGGCTGTCCTCGACCAGCAAGTAAAAGAGCTACAGCAAACCCTCGAAACCGCCCAAACCGAAACCGCTCAGGTGCGGCGTGAACTCACCTATGAGAAAACACAGCTAAGCAAAGTCAACGTTTCCCTAAGAGAACAAAATCAGACCCTACAGCAAACCCTCAAGTCGGCCCAGTCAGAGGAAGATCCGGCCCAGGCCTTAGTGACCCAGCTAGAACAGCAGGTGCAACAGCTACAGCAAGAACTCCAAACCCAAACCGAGCTAGCCGACGCTGGGCAAGACCGCATGGAGCAACAGCTGGTAGAACTACGTCAGGAAGGTGAACAGCTACAAAGCCAGCTGCAAACCAGCCAGACCCAGAGCCAAACATTAAGCACTGAGCTAGCCCAAACCCAACAAACCCTGAGCGAGACTCAAGCCGATGCAGAACAATCGCAAGTTCAGCTAGAGACTGTTCGAGAACAACACCGTCAGACAACTGAAGAATTAGAAAATTTACGCCAGGAGCAAGAACAGCTCCAGCTCCAGACAGCCCAGACCAATATTTTAGAAACTCAGCTGGCCGAAGCTCAGCAAGCCCTGACCGCTGCCACCACCAAAGCAGAGCAAGACCTAGCCGCCCAGCGTAGAGAGCTAGCGACCTACGCTGAAGAACAGGCAACCGAACAGTTGGCTACCTTAAACCAAGAACGCGACCAGCTACTCCAGACCCTCAACGATAGCCAAACCAGAGCAGCTGAGGTAGATGTCTTAGCCACCCAGCTAACCCAAACCCAGCAGGCTTTAGAGGCATCAACCACAGAAGCAGAACAGACCATATCAGAACTACAGGCTGAATTAGACGCCCTTAAGACCCATTTAAAGATGGTTCAAGAGGCATCGACCAGTCTGCCTAGCGAGTCGACTGATACTCAACTAGCCGAGGAGCTACAGACGGCCAAAGCAACCGTAACGGCTCAGATTGAACAACTATCTAAAGCTGATGAAGAGAAAACGGCCCTCAAAGAAGCACTTGAACTTAGCCAACAGGCAATTGTATCGCTACAGCAAGCCGCTGCTGTCTCCGCAGTTAAGCCTGTCAGAAACGAGACCCCACCTGAAGAGACACCAGCACTGGTCTCTGCTCCTGAAGTAATCTCGGCTGACACCTCTCCACAGACAGGACCGCTTACGGATAAAAGTTTTGTCATCACCGGCACCCTGAGCAACCTAACCTACGAGCAGGTGGTTAAACTAATCACCGAAGCCGGTGGACGCATCAACAAAATGCCCAGTGGAAAAACTGACTATATTGTCGTTGGCAAAAATCCAGGTAGCAAACTTAAAAAGGCTGAAAAACATAACACACCACAGCTAAATGAATCAGAGCTACTGGCATTATTGGAGGGTGCTTAAAATTTATCAGCTATGCAAAGGTGAGTATCAAGAAACCCAAACGAGCTTGACGTTTCCAAAAATTGCTAAGGAGTTGCTTTATCAGTTTTTGCAGGATTGCAATGAGCGGGGCGAGACTGCATCTAGACGCCAGCTACGCCATCGGCTTAACGCCTAGGAAAATCAGATCGCTCAAGGCTCTTTAGGAAATGTATCCTAGACCTATTTGCGTAGCTAACTTGCAGAATCAGATGTGGCATTGCCATCAGCCAGATCTTGAGTATGGAAAACGTGCAATCCTACGAGGTAGTTGAGCATCTATCAAAAACTTCATGATGCCAAGCGATATACGCTCTTGACTTGGCTCAATCGAGCGGCAAACAGGAGTGCAGATAGAATATCGTCATTTTCCAAGTCATCGTAGTCGGCCAAAATTTCGTCGTGAGTCATCCCAGAACTAAGCAGCTCCAGTAAAAACTCTACTGGGTAACGTAGGCCACGGATACAAGGTTTTCCGTGGCAAACCTCTGGATCGATAGTGATTCGTTCTGGTAAGGATGAACTCATAGATTTCTTTTACCTTAGAACAAGTAGAATGGGATGTTTTTTTCGGAGACTCAGCTAAAATTCTAGCTTGAGCTTCACTGATTGCACACTAACCATTAACTACTTCGGAAACAACATTGTTAGAGTCCATAACAGTACAAGCAGAGGACTGAGCGGAGTCGTGCGCAGAGCATTTCCTCTGGAAATAGTCCGGCTAAATTAGAGGTTATTAAATCTTTGTTACTAGACTAGACATCGCTGGTTTCGACTCCGCTCAGTCAGCAAGAGCTACTAGGTACTCCTTTTTACTAAACAGATACTTTGCTCAAGGGGACACTCCATGCCTGGTAAAAGGGTTAATCAACTCGGATTCGGTTGGTCAAAATTGCCATCACCTCATTGGGCTGGCCGGTGGGTAATGGACGGCTCCAGTCGTTGGGTTCGGCGTAGTTAAGCTTATGCAACAGCTTGATCACCGCTTGGACATAGCCGAGGCTGCCAAACAGCATATGCCGCCCAGATTCATAATCATGCTCGGGCAAAACTGCAGGTTGAGCAGTGGGCGCAGCTGCGCTCGTCGGGTCTTGAAACATAGGTCTGGTTCTCCGATCAGGTGTAAAGGAAAGCCAGAACCTAACTTCCCTAGCCCCCCACAAAAAGTCACGGCAAGTCGCAGAGGGTAGGGCATAATAACCCAATCCCGTGGATTGCTGGTTAATCCGTGGGTAGCCGTTGGCAGGTGGGCCTAATCACCTGCTAACGGTGCCAAAGTTATTAGGTTCTAGTGGTCTGCTGCCAATGCAGCATTGGCTAACTTTAGACCGGTATCCGAAATTTAGTCAAGCGGTTATCGAGTTCGGACTAACGGTGTGGGGTGCGATCGCAACAAGCTCTTGTTGGTTTGCGGGTATTGTGTATGGTGGGGTGCGATCGCACTAAAATAGAGCTTAGCGTTCCGGTCAGGAGATTGTAATCATGGTCAGCGCACTCTCGTCAGCTACCCGCTCCGCCGAGCAGCGAGTATTACTTTGCAATATCAGCTGGCAAAGCTATGAGCAAATTTTGACAGCTTTGGGAGAACGTCGTTCGACCCGATTGACTTACTTTAATGGCTGCTTAGAAATAATGACGCCTTTAGAAGACCATGAAAGCTCTAGTAGCCGCATTGATCAATTTATCAATGTTGTTACTGAAGAAATGAATCAGGACCTTAAGAGTTTGCAATCTACCAGGCTAAACAAGCCTGAGCTATCGGCAAGTGCAGAACCTGACCAGTGCTATTACATTTCAAATGAACAACTGGTACGCGGAAAAACAGTTAATCTAGCGGTTGATCCTCCCCCCGATCTGGTGGTTGAGGTGGATATAACCAACACGGATATAGACAAAAATGCCCTTTATGCCGCGATGGGGGTGCCTGAGTTTTGGCGCTATGACGGTCAAGTGCTCAGAATTTATCAGCTATGCGAGGGTGAATATCAAGAAACCCAAACGAGCTTGACGTTTCCAAAAATTGCTAAGAAGTTGCTTTATCAGTTTTTGCAAGATTGCAATGAGCAAGGGGAGACTGCATCTAAACGCAAACTGCGCGATCGCCTTAGCGATTGAGAGCGCTCCAAAAATAGCTGGTTGAGCATAGTCGAAACCAGCGATATATTCAGGTACGAGCGTTAGCTCACTGCATACTCGGTAAATTGACGTTTGAAGGGAGAATGGAAGCCCACTACAATGTCAGTCTTAGGGATTCCCAGTTTGGCTAGTTCGTAGGGATTATAGTCTTCGGTGCCATTGTGCTGATGACAGATTTTACCGGTTTTAATATCTAGATGCTGGATGAAACACTATATACGTCGCTCGTATTGACTGACGATGTGCTTGAGTTGGTAATGGTCTCGCACAGTGTCAGCCAATAGCTGGACTTCAACAGCCTCGTCACCAGAATCAAACTGAGCATAGTCTTCCAAAAGCTGTTGAATAGTGACGCGGTAATTTTCTAGCTTATCCATTGGGATATCGTCTCCTGACGGGAATTGTAAACAATGAGCTTTAGGCGATTTTCTTTGACAATTAATTGAACAGTCGTGAGCACAAAAAACGAGTTGTAAGTATCAGCGGGAATAGCAAGATACAAAATACGCTCCGGTTCTTGGTCAGCCAGAATAGTGCGATAGTTGATGAATTGTCCCAATGCAGTATGAAATTCTGAAACGGGAGAGCCTTGTACAAAGCTCTTTATTTCAACAGCAATTTTCCGTCCCTCTCGCTCCGCAGCAAGAACCTTTTCTGCTCCCAAATCGATGTACATTCGTCCAAACTCTGCACGAATGGGAAATGGATCATGGGTGATCGTCCAGCCATCTTTTTCCAATGCATGACGAACCGCATCATGGAAAGCATCTCTGGCTGGCATTATTGTTGAGCCTCGTTTCCACTAGTTTTGAACATCTCGTTTTCTACTAGCAATGCCTGAGCCATTGATTCAAAGCTGTCCATATCGATATTTGAATAAGAAAACATTGCTTGCCACTTCAGCTTATTCTCGATATCGCTGAGCAGTTGCTGGGCGCTCTCATTTTGGAGTTTACTAGGCAGTTTTTTGACTTCTTTGAATGCTTTTTCTAATAGTGTTTTCATTTTCTTTGCATTCTATTACTTGACAATAGGCTCGTTATACAGCTGTTGATTGTAGTTCACTCAGTCTACTTTCTAAAAGATTTAGTAAAGCGAATGTTCCCTGACATTCAGGCAATATCTCTAACAAATCTTTCAAATCAATAATAGCTTCTCCGATGTCGTAAGCACTCGTGCAAGCTTTAAGAGTTTCCTGATAGATTTGCATTGTTTTTTCGGCATCTTGATTTACCAAACAGTAAAGCGCCAGATTAAATGCACGAGCATAATTATCAGTATTCTCATTGTATTTCTGAGTGGCCAGAAAAATTGCCCGCTCAAGATTAGTCAGCGCTTCTTCTTTATTAAGCTTAAAATGAGCTAGAGCATTTAGATAAAGGTCCCAATCGCTCTCAGGTTCTGATTGAATAGCGTATTCAAAATCTTTCACTGCCTCTTCACATTGTCCCAAAAGCAAGTAGGTGTAGGCTTTATGATGGGCTATCCAAGCATTTTTTTCATGTAGTTCAATAGCTCGATTAAAGTCTTGAAGTGCTTCTTGGTAACGTCCTGTCTTGCGATAAGTAATGCCTCTCTGTGCAATAGCCCAAGCAAAGTCTTCATCTAGCTCAATAGTTCTATTAAGGTCTCGAAGGGCCTCTTCATGAGAGTTCATCTGACGATAAGTGATGCCTCTCTGTGCAATCGCCCAAGCATAGTCTTTATCTAGCTCAATAGCTCGACTAAAGTCTTGAATGGCCTTCTCATAACGCTCAATCTCACGACAAGTGATGCCTCTCTGACCAATTGCCCAAACATACTTTTTATCTAGCTCAATAGCTCGGTCAAAATCTTGAAGTGCTTCTTCGTACTGTTCCATTAGTAGATAAGTGATGCCTCTTTGAGTAATAGTCCAAGGGTCTTCTTTGTCTAGTTCAAAAGCTTGACTGAAATCTTGAAGTGCTTCTTCATATCGTTCTGTCTTACGATAAATAGCACCTCTCTGAGCAATCGCCCAAGTGTATTTCTCATATAGTTCAATAGCACGACTGAAGTCTTGAAGAGCCTCTTCATATCGTTCCATCTCACGATAAGTGATGCCTCTCTGAGCAATCGCCCAAGTATACTTTTCATCTAGTTTAATAGCTTTACTCAAGTCTTGAAGCGCCTCTTTATAACATTCCATTTTTCGATAAGTGACACCTCTCTGAGCGATCACAAAACTATTATCTGAGTCAAGTAAAACAGCTCTATCATGAACTAATATCGCTTTATCTAATTTATCTATACCTCTATATGCTTGACCTTGATGAGCATATGCAACAGCATTCTTAGGATTCAAGCTGATAGCCTTCGTAAAGTAGTCAATAGCCTCTTGATAATTATCATTTTGAACTGATCGCCAGCCTTTTGACACCAGAGCTTTAGAGAAAAGATAGTTGCTTTTAACTACTTGCTCACCTAACTCCATCAATAGCAACGCTCTATCGGCAGGCCAATGATATATCTGATTGACTAGCCAGCCTATTGTTCTCTCGTAAATATGAGATTTCACAAAAGTTTGCCATCTATCTTTAATATCTGAAGAGAAGTTGAGATTATAGAAAAAATTTGAAATCTTTTTCCAAAGCTTAGTTTGTATGATTTTATCTAAAACTCTCGATATTGATAGAAAATATATATTTAGCCCCTTGGAGTTATAGTAAGCAATAAAGATTTTGAGTTTCTTTTTCGCTCCTTCGCGCTCTTCTAGCAGCGGTACAACCAAAGGTTCTGGAATTGTAAACAGTCCTTCAGTCTCAACAATATCAAATGTAGCCCAGCGGTCAGCTGCTTTTTGCAGTAAGCTTTTTACAGTTTGAGAGATTGGTCTTTTTGAAGCTCGATAGTAAGCATACTCTTTAATATTTGATGAGCGCAGAGTAACGCCTGCAGACACAAAAACAACAATACTTTCTAGCAAGATTTCTGCAAAAGGTTCTGAAGCGATTACATTACGACGCTGCTCTGCCCAGGCTTCTTCATCACTTTGGTTTAACCGCTTCTCAACAAATGCTTTGTTTAACTCAGTTTCTTGCGATGATTGCTGGAGTGTAAAGACAATGCTGTAGGGTCTACCATCTGTTTGACTCGCTAGGGTATCTACAGCGTCTGGCGTAACATCAAATTTCCAAATTTTCTTTGCTGTATTGACTAGCTCCTGTCGCTGGCTGATGTTCAAAGGTCTCAGTTCAAGCAAATAAAAATTATTCTCTGTTAGCCAGTTTCTAACAGTATCTGTCAACCGTTCTCGCTGGACCGTAATGAGACAATAGGCATCTCTACGGAGAGTAGTTATTGTCTCTAAACATTGAGATAGTCTTTCAAGACGTTCTAATTCGGGTCTCAGGCCTAACTCATCGACAAAGAACAACATTTTCTCACGATCGTCTGCTTGAAGTGTAACAGCTTCAAAAAGAGAGCCTTGTTCAATGAGATCTAGCGCAGATGTTGGTTCATAGATTGCGGCAATCGTGCCATCTTCTGTTGCCATACGAATAACTTCTGCCGCTTCGCGAGTTTTTCCAGACTTCATCCACCCTAAAATTGCAATACGTCCATGTTCTCGAAGTAATCCAGGGCTGGCAGTCCCACGATCAATCCAAGGAATTTTGCCACTTTTACCCAAACGGGCTGTCAGCGTTTCGTATTTAACTCTGCGGATAGGTTTACTGTCTGCCAGCCCAACTGAACTTGCAGTCTTCTGCTCCTGTATCAACTCACGAATGGAGGCAAATCCAGCGATCGCGGTACTCAACAGTGCAAGCAACGCACCAAATCCACCGACAATAGGCCATACTTTGTCAAACCAAGCTGGGAAAATAGCAGGAATTAACTCATATATCGCCCAGATAATAAATCCAAGTACCAGAATAAAGATGCCGGTAACGATCAAAAGCTTAAGTAGCTTTCTACGGCGACGCTTCTGACACTTCACCATGATGCTCTAGTACTAAAATTCCTTATTCCCAGTTATATCAACTCCAGATACTAAATGCCCTTTTTTTCTCACAAGAAATACATTGAACTAAATGTGGTGGTCATTAGAGAATCGCCCAGGACTTTTTGCACCGGCTCCTGGCTAACAAAACCAACGGTCTCATCAATCCAGCCCTTAAAGTAATCCTTAGCGTAATCTTCAAGACTCCCCTGAAATAGCGGTAGCAGAACCTCTTTCGCGACATAGGTGCCTGCTTCTTTCGATGCGAACAAGGCTAGAAAGTCTAAAACCATAATTTCCAGGACCGTGGGCATAGTTTCTACAACTATATCGCTGGTCAAAGAATCGAGAATGCAGGCTGCATAGTGGTGCTCTACTTTTGAAGTGAGCTACCCTGAAAGTACTGTTTTGTTTTACATCCTATTGCTCTTGCACAAGACATTCAAAGCCCTGCAAACTAAACAGCACTCTACTCACTGAAATAGGGTTTCTACAGATAATACAAAACCTGGTAAGATATTTTTTCCTAAAAGTGTTTTTGGATTGCTGAGCCGCTCTACAGATTGAGCTGGTCGATAAATTTCTACCCAACGAGCATTGGGCGCGATTAGCCAGCCTAGCCCGACCCCGTTAGCAATATACTCACGTAGCTTACTTTGCAGGCTGCTGATTGAGTCTGAAGCCAACTCTAGAACAAAGTCAGGACAAATGGGCGCAAACCCTCGCCGCTGCTCTGGAGTAAGGGCTGCCCAACGGTCTTTTGCTATCCAAGCTGTATCGGGCGAACGAATGGCTCCATTAGGCAGCTCAAATCCTAGATGAGAGCCAAGGCGGAAAATTTATAGAATCTGGGATAGAAACTTCTGGGAGCGTTCTTCCTGAGGATTGTTAAAGAACTCATCTGGGGTGTTTTCTTCCACCAGAACACCTTCATCCATC
>ERZ1740059.1207-NODE-1207-length-13113-cov-4.129269_pt1 | contig 13113 bp, 8 predicted proteins | sample MGYA00581744_ERZ1740059 | MGnify/ENA primary metagenome ERZ1740059 (study PRJEB43018, sample SAMN04849738) | marine metagenome | isolation source: floating plastic debris | place: Pacific Ocean | collected 2008-08-28 | study: EMG produced TPA metagenomics... | reverse complement strand
ACTAGATATCCTAACTGATAACAAAGCAGTCGAACCTGTTAATAAAATCAAAGGTTTTAAAGGAGAGTTGCGTCCCTATCAGGCTAAGGGAGTAGGCTGGTTATCTTTCCTAGAAACCTGGGGTTTGGGTGCTTGTCTGGCAGACGATATGGGCTTAGGAAAGTGTGTTTTACCCAATACCAAATTACAGGTTAATGGAATATTGCAATCTGTTGAAGATATCTGGCAAGCATATTCTCAGGAGACGAACTTTGATGGAGAAGGCTATTGGAGTCAGCCCAGTCAAAACTTAGCCATAAATTCTCTTGATGAATCAACAGGAAAGATTATTGTCACTAGGATAAGTAACCTATACCGCCAACAAATAAAAGAAAAGGTTGTCAAAATTAATTTGGAAAATGGTAGTAGTATTACTATTACAAAACGTCATAAATTGTTGACTAATAATGGTTGGCAAAACAATTTACAGGTAGGCGATTATGTTGCTGTACCCAGTCAAATGTATGGCGATCGAGACAACGCAGAAGATCGAAATAAATTACCAATTCGTCATTTGGAAGAGTTTTCTCATCAAAGCCTAACTAAAGTAGTATCTGATTTAGATAATGTTATTGAAGGGCAGGCAGAAGCAGATTACGAACAATTAAAACCCTATAAATGGAATAAAAATACTTTAGCTGCTGATAGACAATTAGATCGACAGTACTTAATAAATAAAAAGCAAGAATTGCAAAGTTTGTTAGATAGAGAAGTTTTTTACTGTCGAATCAAATCAATTGAATTAATAGACTATCAAGGATGGGTATACGATTTTGAAGTGCCAGTACATCATAACTTTGTAGCTAATAATATTGTTTGTCACAATACAGTTCAACTAATCGGATTTCTCTTAAATCTCAAACAACAAAAACTATTAACCAAGCCTACATTATTAGTATGTCCGACTTCGGTAATCAATAACTGGGAGAGAGAAGTTAAAAAATTTGCGCCCAAACTAAACACAGTAATTCATCACGGAGATAAAAGAGAACAAGGCAAAACCTTTATCAAAAAAGTAGAAGGCAAGCAGTTAGTAATTACTAGCTATTCTTTAGTACATCGAGATGCAAAAACTCTCTCGGCAATGGATTGGCAAGGAGTTGTATTAGATGAGGCACAAAATATAAAAAACCCTACAGCAAAACAATCTCAGGCTGTACGTGACATACCCGCAGGATTTAGGATTGCCTTAACAGGTACACCCGTAGAAAACAAATTAACCGAGCTTTGGTCAATTTTAGACTTTCTCAACCCTGGCTTTTTGGGCAATCGTAACTTCTTCCAAAAAAGATTTGCTGCGCCAATCGAAAAATACGGCGATCGCGAGTCTTTAAATATTCTTAGATCCCTAACCCAACCCTTTATTCTGCGTCGATTAAAAACCGATAAAAACATCATTCAAGACTTACCTGAAAAGCAGGAAATGAACGTTTACTGCGGTCTTTCAGCAGAACAAGCAGAACTATATCAACAGTTGGTCGATAATTCTTTAGAAGAAATTGAAGATTCTGAAGGAATTAAACGCCGAGGATTGATTCTGACCTTATTATTGCGTCTCAAGCAACTATGCAACCATCCTGAATTAATCGGAGATACTAAAGCGAACAAAGTTAATCTAGATTCAGAAGACTTTGACGATCGCTCTGGAAAACTATTACGCTTAGAAGCAATGTTAGAAGAAATCGTTGACGAAGGCGATCGAGCATTGATTTTTACGCAATTTTCCGAATGGGGCAGAATACTAAAACCCTATTTAGAGAAAAAATTAAAGGGAGAAGTATTATTTTTATACGGCGCAACTCCTCGCATAGCCCGACAGGAAATGGTAGACCGTTTTCAAAACGAACCTGATGGCCCTAAAATATTTATCTTATCCTTAAAAGCTGGCGGTACTGGACTCAATTTAACCAGAGCAAATCACGTATTCCATGTAGATCGCTGGTGGAACCCTGCGGTAGAAAACCAAGCAACAGATCGGGCATTTAGAATCGGACAAAAACGCAACGTTCAAGTCCATAAATTTGTCTGTACTGGAACATTAGAAGAGCGTATTAGTGACATTATAGAAAGTAAAAAAGAGCTAGCCGAACAAACAGTCAATGCAGGAGAACAATGGTTAACCGATTTGGATACTAACAGCTTGCGTAGTTTGCTATTGTTAGATCGCGATGCGGTAATCAATGAATAACCATTCGCGTTTAATTTAGATCCAATACGAAAAAACCCAAAAATAGGACCCGTTATAGGTGAAATTTGCCCAAAAGTTAACACTACCTTAAATATTGAAATTAATTTTGACTGTAAGATTAATTTCAGAAATGTTACGTATAATAATAGCGGTTATGGATACAAATCAAGGTAACGTTGTCTTAGTCAAAGATATTTTTCCTGGCACATCTGAATATTACGAGACGGGAGTTCCATATACAAACAGTTCCGATCCCGCTAGTTTTATAGAGTATAACGGCAAAATCTATTTTACTGCCCGTAGCGAAGATATCGGGATAGAAATAAGAGAAACCGATGGTACGACAGAAGGAACAATGTTGTTGGCAGAAGTTATACCTGGTAATAATGCTTATAGTTCTAGAATTCCTGGCAATTACCCCAATAATTTAATTGAGTTTGATGGCAAAATATACTTCACTCCTGCCATTGAATTCGATTCAAATATCTGGATGAGCGATGGTACGACAGAAGGAACTTCTGTAGCGATCGATTTCGTAAATGGTTCTGCTGACGATCCCTCGCCCTATTATATTAATGATTTAATAGAAGCCAATGACCAACTTTATTTTACTGCTCTTAGCGAAGATGCTGGTGTAGAATTATGGGTCACACAAGGCAGTGTTGAAACTACCAGAATAGTTGCAGATATTAATCCTGGTTTTAATGATTCTCTTATATCTAACTTAATTGAATTTGATAACAAGCTATATTTTAATGCCACTGATGGTGCAAACGGCAACGAACTGTGGGTAACTGACGGTACGGCAAACGGCACGCAACTAGTTGCAGATATCAATTTTGGTAGCGGCAGTTCTAATCCTAGAGATTTTGCCGAATATAATGGCAAGCTATATTTTAGTGCCAATGATGGTACAAACGGTAACGAACTATGGGTAACTGACGGTACGGAAAACGGCACGCAACTAGTTGCGGATATCAATCCAGGAAGTCAAGGCTCGTCTCCATCGTCATTAACTGCTTTAAACAATGAATTATTATTTGCTGCCAATGATGGAGAAACTGCTAGAGAACTATATAAGCTGACCTTTGAAGATGTTGTAGATCCGCTCCCGACAGGCAATATTAAAGGAACTCTGGGTGACGATACCATTGAAGGTACGGGGTCGGCAGAACGCATCAAAGGCTTTGCAGGTAATGATGTCATTAACGCCCTTGGTGGTAACGATCTTGTTTTTGGGGATGTGGGTAACGATGAATTAGATGGTGGGAGTGGTAACGATACGATCTATGGCGGTAGTGGTAACGACACAATTGCAGGCGGTGCGGGAAATGATGTCTTGGTCGGTCAACAGGGCAATGACTTTTTCATCTTAACTAGTAATGAAGGTGCAGATACCATTACTGACTTCAACCTAGAACAGGATAGTTTTCTTATAGGAGGTAGTTTAGTCTTTGAAGACTTGAGCTTTGATAACAATTCAATTTTGACAGGAGATGAAACCCTTGTGATCGTCGAAGGTGTCGATACCACGCAGCTAGCTGCCGATAACTTTGTTTGAGTTATAAGGTTTTTAAAATAAGGCATCGCTAACAAGAGCAATTGTGCTTCATTAATAAATATTTCCAAGCGCGATCGCAGGCTTACCTTTGTATTGTGTATTACCTACCATGTTACGTAAATACGCTTAAATTGTAGTATTAATTTAATAGTCCCCACGAACAAAGATAGTCATGAATAACATAGAGCAGATAATAGCCGATCTAGGTCTTGATGTTGGAGACATAGACAATTTAAGGCTGTTTGAATACAACGGTCTGACTTACTTTGCTGCCAGCGACGGGCAAACGGGCAGAGAATTGTGGGCAAGCGACGGTACGATAGAGGGAACGCAGCTAGTCGCAGATATCAATCCTGGTGCGGCTAGTTCTTTTCCAGATAAGTTTATTGAATACCAAAATCTGCTTTATTTTGCAGCCAGTGATGGGCAAACAGGCGATGAATTGTGGGTCAGCGACGGCACATTTGAAGGAACGCAGCTAGTCGCAGATATTAACCCAGGCTTTAATGATTACACTGGAAATCCTGTTGCTAAGAGTTCCTTTCCTCGCAACTTTAGAGTTTTTGAAGACCAATTATTCTTCACTGCATCTGCACCCGAACCAGATAATGCTGCACTTTTTACCACAGGTGCTTCTGAAAACTTGTTTGTTACCGATGGTACGACAGAAGGAACGATAAATCTAACTAATTTCGAGCCGTCAGAATATCCTACTGAAATTTTAGAGTTTGTTGAATTCGATAATCAACTCTATTTTTCAGTTGATGAAGAATTTTTCGGAAATTTAGAAGGGCTTTGGATAAGTGATGGTTCCCTAGAAGGAACGAAAATAGTTGTCGATTTAGATAATGATGATTTTGGCGCAGCTCCACGGGAACTAACTGTATTTAATGATCGACTTTATTTTTCTGCACTGACGAAGGGATTGGGGGCTAGTCGGGAATTATGGGTAAGTGATGGTACTCAAGCAGGAACTAGTTTGATAACAGATCTTACGGGGGACTCTTTTTATGATGTCAGCAGCTTAGACGTTGAAGGCGATCGCCTTTTATTCACTGCCTTTGACGATAACTCCAACTCCGAACAAAGATATCAGCTATCCATCGATGGTACGGTAAGCCTAGTAAATCCCAATCCACCTACTGTTATCGACGGTACATTCAGATCGGATGAAATATTAGGTACGGATGCAGATGAAATTATCAATGGCTTTAGCGGTAACGATAAATTGAATGGTGGTGGCGGCGATGATATACTAGATGGTGGATTTGAGGACGATATATTAGATGGCGGAAGTGGAAACGATACCCTCTCTGGTGACGACGGCTTTGATGTCTTTGTTTTAGGTGCAGACAACGGTAGCGATACTATTATCGATTTTGAGCCAGGACAGGATAGTTTTTCTTTGTCAGGCAGTATAAGTTTTAGCGATCTTACTTTAGCAGGAAATCAAATTGAGATTGGAGATACACTAATCGCAACTGTCGAAGGAGTAGATACAAGCTCTTTATCAGCACCCGACTTTAACCAACCAGCTAACCCAGAAGAATCGAGCAACGAAGGAACTCTCGATGCCGATACCATCAACGGTACGGATTCAGCCGAGCGCATCAAAGGTTTTGCAGGAGATGACGTAATTAATGCCCTTGGTGGTTTCGATCTTGTCTTTGGAGATGTCGGTAACGATCGATTAGATGGGGGTAAGGGCAGCGATACTATTTATGGAGGCAGAGGCAACGACACAATAAATGGCGGTGAAGGGAGTGGCTATGATATACTAGTCGGTCAAGAAGGTACTGATTTCAATCCCGAACAAGATGGTTTTGAGCTGTCAGGAGACTTAAGCTTTGGTGATTTAACTCTAAGCGGAAACCAAATTTTCATTGGCAGTCTATTGGTTGCAACCGTAGAAGGAATAGAAGATCTAAACTCTTTGCCACCATCTAGCTTTAAAGAAGACGAACCAACCAACCCAGGAGAACCAAATCTAATTGAAGGAACTCTCGATAGCGATACCATTGACGGTACAGATTCAGCCGATCGCATTAAGGGTTTTGCAGGTAATGATGTAATTAATGCCTTTGGTAGTGACGATACCGTATTTGGGGATGTTGGTGATGATGAGTTAGATGGGGGTAGTGGTAACGATACAGTTGTAGGTGGAGTTGGCAGCGATACTATGATTGGCGGTGCGGGGAATGATGTCTTAGTTGGAGAAGAAGGTAACGACTTTTTTGTTCTGACTCCTAATCAAGGTACAGATACCATTACTGACTTCAATATAGAAAGCGATCGCTTTATTTTAAGTGGCAATTTGATTTTTGAAGAGTTGAACTTTAATAATAATTCGATTTTGGCGGGAGATGAAACTATTGCAACCATTGAAGGTGTGGATACGACCGAGCTTCAAGCTGATAACTTTGTTTAGATTGTTGTTTTTTTTGAATTGAGGCGATCGCTTTTTCAACTTGTCCAGCCATAACCAATTAATTTGTTTGTTAGGTCCAATGTGAATTAAAAAATCAGAAAATCCTTCAAATACGTTTTTTAAAGATGATATTTTTCTGTCTCTCTAACTAAAAAACTAAAATTTTCAGGTTTTCTCAAAAGCTAATAGCTAAAAACCAGTAAATTAGAACGAAGGTAATTCACATCAAGCATTTGTTAGGAGTTATAAATTATTTTGCCTACCTACTTATAGATATGAGAAATGTCAAAAAGCTAGCTCTAATTGCTGCGATAGTTGCAAGCTTATCTTTTTTATTGCCGATAAAAGTTAGTCATTGGTTTGCTTCTTCCGCCAGGGCTACTGACGTGCAGCAATCTAATTCAAACAACACTCCAACCCTTTCTCAATCTTGCCAAAATCAATCCTTACCTTTGCTACAGGTAGACGGTAAAAGGATTAAAGATGAAGCAGGAAACAAGGTTACTTTAAGAGGAATTAGCTTTTGCGGCTTTAATAATGCTTGGGGAGAACAAGTCTTACCCGATTTTAAGCAAAAAATTACTAAAGTCACCAACGGTACTAACGGCTGGTATCCCAATCTATTGCGTTTACCTATAAAAAATTATCATCTAGACAATTTTAGTCTCGAACAGGTTTATCAAACTCTGCAAGCAGGGGTTGATGAATGCGTTAAACAACAGGTATATTGCATCATCGACTGGCATGCAGTAGACGGAGAAGAAGGGGCAGATTGGCGATCGCCTGAAATGAAGCGTCAAACAAAAGCTTTTTGGAGTTATATCGCTCCTCGTTTTAAAGATTATCCTAACGTTATTTTTGAGCTTTACAACGAACCAAGCTACCCCAAACTGGTAAGCAAATACAATTGGAAAATTTGGCGCAGTGTAGCCCAAGAATGGGTAGATTTAATTCGAGAGAATTCCCCCAGAAATATAATTTTGATTGGTTCTCCTTTATGGTCGCAAATTACCCGCTATGCCCCCGATTATCCCTTTGCAGGTAGTAATTTAGCCTATGTAAACCATACTTATAAAGGTATGGAAGAAAGTTGGCCAAAAGAAGTCGGTTTAGAATACGATTGGGAAGAAGTATTTGGCAAAGCAGCAGACCGCGTGCCGATATTTCTAACCGAATTTGGTTGGCAAGCCGATGCCGAATGGGAGTTCTCTAAAGCCACTACAGCCGAATTTGGTCAACCAATGAAAGAATTTTTAAGCAAACGTCCTAATATCAATTGGGTAGTGTGGACTTACGATCACTATTGTTCTCCTCGATTAGTAGACGAGAGCGATCGCGTTTTGGGCGGAAATAAGATGGGAATTTTTGTTCGTCAATGGCTACAGGAGGAGTGGTCAAAACCAACTAATCCTCTTAAATCCTGTAGCTAAATATTAGCTATTTTTTATTAGGTTACTGATGTTACGCAACATTAACTAGCCATCAAGTCTAGATGAACTCCCAAAACCTCAATTCAAACCTTCGCCCCGCAGGGAAGCGGTGCGACCCACAGACGCTTTGCGTCTCAAGTCTGCTTTGCAGACGTTTGGGCGAAGCCCTGTTCGCCGTCAGGCGGCAGAGCCTATCGGCTCAGAGCGTCGCTAGGCGCGACTTCGAGCTTTGCTCGTGCGGAACGCGCACCAAAAAAGAGATGCTGCTTGAGTAGTGTGTATGTACATGAACAAATCAAGTATTCCGAATGAGCTATATCTATATCTATAGCAGAATGGACGGCTTTAATTTCGGATTTTATTTTTTACACGGTCTCTATAAAAAAATGACTATACTGCGTAACATCAGTTAGGTTATTTATTTTTCGCTAATTTGTTGTATTGAATTCAATTGCATAGGAATACTAATTGAAACATATATCAATTACAAGAGATTGAAACAGACATTTAGTTTGAGCTTCTTTCTCAAAAATACAACATTTAGATCGAGGAAGTAATCATGGCTATATTTAATGGTCCAGATCAATCATTTGGAACTGACGAAGCAGATATTTTTAACGGTAGTAATTTAGATGATGTCTTTTTTGCCCTTGAAGGTAATGACACTCTCAATGGCGAAGGGGGAAATGATATATTCTACGGCTATCAAGGCAATGATAGTCTTGTCGGAGGTAGTGGAGATGACTCTCTCTATGGTAATGAAGACAACGATACTCTCAAAGGAGGAATTGGAAATGATGAATTGTCAGGGGGATCTGGCGATGACACATTATTCGGCGAGTCTTCTTTCGCAACAGTAGCAATAGATACCTTGAGGGGTGGAGAAGGGGCAGATTTATTTATCCTTGGTGATTATCACGATAATCTTTACGGTAATGCAGGAGAAGGAGACTATGCTCTAATCAAGGATCTTCAAGCAAACGATACTATTCGTCTTGACTATGGAACTTATGATTTTGTGGCATCTCCTATCGATGGAGTAACGGGTACAGCTATTTATGAAGGTACAGAATTAATTGCCGTATTGGAAGGAGTTAATTCCGCAGACTTGGATGCTACAAACACTGGCTTTTATACTAACGTCACAGGCTTTAGAAGTCCTATAATCAACGGTACTCCTGGCGATGATAGCCTATATGGAGAGACTGGTGATGATATTATCTATGGTCACGAAGGTAATGACACCATTGTCGGTGCAGGTAGTTCTTCTTCTGTAGAAATCGATTGCCTTACAGGTGGAGAAGGGGCAGATGTCTTTGTTCTCGGTGGTTTTCATGACAACTACTACGACAATGCAGGTGATGAAGATTATGCCTTAATTAAAGATCTTCGCTCCAATGACATAATTCGTCTTGACCAGGGATACTATGAATTTGAGCCATCAACCATTGCAGGAGTTGAAGGCACTGGTATTTACGAAGATGGAGAGTTAATTGGCATTGTAGAAGGAGTAGAACCAGCAGAGTTGGTCAGCAACGACAGAGGCTACTATACCGAAGTCACTCTGTATGATGGAACGTTGACTACTTTTGTCCCACCCAATTTGCTTCCAATTATTCCACCTGAAATTATTGAAGATCTTATTACCCCAACTATTGATTTAATCGAATCAGATTTAATTGAACCAGATAGCTCAATTCTAATCGAAGCTGAAGATTTGAACTTAGAAGCTTACACAGTTCAAAACTTCGGTGAACTAGAGGCGGAAAATGGGGCTTATGGGGCTGATGCGGTAGGCATTACTCTATATGATGGAGAAACTCTTTCCGAAGCAGGAACAGCTTCTTTATTGGCTAGTGATTATGAGCTATCTGGAACTTATGATTTGAGCGTTAGTTACTTTGATGAAAATGATGGAGTTGCCACACTACAGGTTTTAGTTAATGACGAAGTGGTTGACGAAATATTGTTTAGTGAAGAGACTAGCAGTGGTTATCCAACAGAAGATACTCGCAGAGAGTATACATTTGAAGACTTAGCGATTGAATCTACTGACACTGTAGCTCTTCGCGGTGTTGCTGATATCAATAACCAAGGGAGCGAATGGGCTAGAGTAGACTACATTAGCTTTGCTTTGGATACAGAAGTTACAGATTTGGTTGGTGCTGAGGTTTAAATAGATGAGAACAGATTGGTTTTAGTCAACATTAATATCTTGCAAGATGACTATTTTTAGCCTATTTTTAAATATCTCTCTTACACTGTATCCATATTTTGATCCATGGTATTTACTCTAATTAAAAAGTATTGGATCGCACACACACTATTTATTCTGACAATTATTACAATTTTATCTCTCATTCCCCTAGACGAATTGCCCCCTTTTCCCAGCAATGATAAGACGCAACATTTTATCGCTTATGCTGTTTTAATGTTGCCGACAGCTATTAGAAAACCACAATATATTAAGGAAATCGTCCTATTCTTCATCTGTTGGAGTGGGGCGGTTGAATTATTACAGCCCTATGTTAATCGCTATGGAGAGTGGCAAGACTTGTTAGCAAATATTATAGGCTTGATCTTTGGCTGGTTGTTAGCAAAATCGATCGATAAACTTTGTCTGTAAACCATCAAATTCCTCATAATTTATCAGAAGATTTTCATTAGTTTCTCAGAATGTCGAGCAACAATAAAAGTAATTAAGGCAGCGACATCACAGCAATATAAATGGAACTTTCCAAAAGATTGAGACAATTAAATCCTCTCCAACAATCGATCAAAAATGTCGCTGTTGACCATAATAGTAGTAATGCAACAAAATCATTTCTTCAGTTTAAACCAGTGCGAAAATTACTAGATACAGCTTCTTTAAAAGTAAGATTGACCATTGGTATTGCTGGAGTGGCAGCTTTGGGGATGGGTAGTCTGGCGGCTTGGACAAGTATCAGTATGCAGCATATTTTGGTTTCTACCCATAAGGAAAACATGAAATATATTGCTGGGCGTTTTCCTAGGGATGTAGAGATATATAGCGAAATGATCCCCCTAGAAGAAGGAGCGCAAAGAGCGATCGCATCCCTCTCAACTCCTGATAAATTGATTTGGGTTAAAAATCGTCAAGGTATTGTACAGGCTAAATCTCAAGCTCTGAATCAAGCAGAAATTGGCAATACTCTTTTGGGGGTTAAAAATGTTCCTTTGATTCCCCAGGTCAAAGATTTAAACGGTAGCTATTGGTTGATGTGCGCTACACCTTTAAATGTAAAAGGAAATAATTTAGGTCAACTATATCTCGCCCACAATATTACTAGCGATCAAATGATGTTTTTGAATTTGATTCGTAGTCTAACTATTGCTACAGTAATTGCGATCGCAACTATGACTACAGTAATTGCAGTTTATATCCATCGCTCCATGCAGCCCCTCAAAAGAATTAGTCAGCTTACCTCGACAATTTCTGCTGATAAATTAGACCAGGCTCATATTAATCTAGAACAGGCTCCTACGGAAGTTAGAGAGTTAGCGGAAACTGTTGACCAAATGTTGGTTAGACTGTCAGAATCTTGGGAACATCAACGGGAATAATTGAGCAATGTTTCCCATGAATTACGTACTCCTCTAACTATTATCTCTGGTTATATTCAAAGTATTTTACGTCGGGGAGATAATTTATCGGAAATTCAAACCGAAGCCCTAACTACTGCTTCGTCTGAAGCCGATCGCACGGTACAGTTGTTACAAGATTTATTAGACTTGGCTCGATTGGACAGTGGTAGATTGCAGTTTCAACCAGAAAACATTCTTCTTAATGACCTAATTAAAGAAGTAGTAGGTATGGCAAAGCAATATAGTAACAGAGCGATAAAAATCGATTTAGAATCTGAGATTGTGGCAATTAAAGCAGATAGTCATCGTCTCAAGCAAGTGCTACTTAACTTGATTGATAATGCAGTTAAATATTCCGAGCCAGAAACCCCCGTAACTCTAAAATTAATTAGGAAGAATAATTTTGCAGCTATTCAAGTTTGCGATCGCGGTGTTGGTATTCCTTTGCCACAGCAAGGACGTATTTTTGAGCGATTCTTCCGTGTAGACGAATCTCGCAATCGAGCAGGAGGAACAGGATTAGGACTATCTATTGTTAAAACTCTAGTAGAAGGAATGGGCGGAAATATATCAGTGCGATCGCAACTCAATGAAGGCAGCACTTTTACAATTAGTTTTCCCACACAACAATAATTAGCAATTATTAATTAATCATATAGAATCCCAATGCTCTGATGGGCGAATAGAAAATCTAGCGGGGTTAGTGTCCACTTGCGGAACAATCAAACAAAAAATAACTAAACTGGTTAAGATGATTGTGCCTTTGATTCCGCCTTTGATCTGGCAATTAAAATATTTTTTAGTCAGTCGATCCGTAGGCGGTAACAAAACTAAACCGATAGAAAAGAAAAGAATTGCGATCGCAATATAAGGCGGCGGATTCATCAGCGCACCAAAAGCTGCTGCCAGAAACAAAGTTCCGATAAACCAATTGAAACGAGAAACCATTAATCTTTTTATAATTAGCACAGTTTTATATTTAAGGCTGAAACAATCAGCACACTTTATTAGGATTCCCAGGTTAATCTAAAATATATCAAGATGACAATTTACTTGATAGCTTTTAAAACAGTGACAACGTAGAATAATTAAGTTTGGAACCATAAATCCAATTATTACTAAAGCAAACTAATAATTGTTCATCTTTCGTAAGCAGTCACTTAAAACACCTAGAGAGTTAGAATTAATGATCTCTGCAACAGTTAAACTACCTAATCTCGATTTAGCTCAAGTAAACCAACAGTTAGAAAATGCTGAAGCCTCTTCTGTAGCAGAATGGAGTGCTGAAACTTTTAGCAATGGTTTGGTTATGAGTACTAGTTTTGGTATTCAAGCTGCGGTGATGTTACACCTAGTGACGCGAGTTATGCCCAATATTCCTGTAATTTGGGTGGATACAGGCTATTTACCCGTAGAAACTTACAAGTTTGCCGAACAGCTAACTCAAAGACTACAGTTGAATCTCAAAGTTTATCAGTCTCCTATTTCTCCTGCACGCATGGAGGCTTTGTATGGCAAACTGTGGGAACAAGAAGACATTGACGCTTTTAACCGCTACGATCAAATTCGCAAAGTCGAACCAATGCAGCGAGCATTAGAAGAACTTCAAGCAACTGCTTGGCTAGCAGGATTGCGTCGGGATCAAACCACTCATCGTCAAAATTTAACTAGAGTAGAACAGCAGGATGGTCTTTATAAGATATATCCTATTTTAGATTGGAATGCACGAGACATTTATCGCTATTTGACATCTCACGATCTTCCCTACCATCCTTATTTTGAAAAAGGTTATGTATCTGTTGGAGATTGGCATTCTAGCCGCCCTCTTACCGCTGATGATAGTAATAGTAGAGATACTCGT
>ERZ1740059.1205-NODE-1205-length-13119-cov-3.999770_pt1 | contig 13119 bp, 11 predicted proteins | sample MGYA00581744_ERZ1740059 | MGnify/ENA primary metagenome ERZ1740059 (study PRJEB43018, sample SAMN04849738) | marine metagenome | isolation source: floating plastic debris | place: Pacific Ocean | collected 2008-08-28 | study: EMG produced TPA metagenomics... | reverse complement strand
GTCAGAGAGCACGTTGACACCGAAGTCTTCGCCCACGGTGTTGCCGTAGGCCTCGCCGTTGGCGGGGCCGCGCCCGAAGCTGACCCAGCCGAAGCCCTCGCTCCAGGCGAAGCCGCGCATGTGCGTGACGAAGACGGCCACGCCCGCGTCGGGATCCTCAGAATCGGGTCGAAGATTCAGCAGCCCTGCTGACTCGGTCCAGGCGAAGCGGGCAGACGAAGACGGGACCAGCGTCTGCCCGTCGGCAGGGCTCGTCGCGAACCCGACAGCGATGCCCGCGAGTGCCGCGGTGACCGATCGGTTCATCACTCGCCGTTCAATCGGTAGAAAGCAATGACCCGCGCCGGCAGCTGCGGCGGCGTGCAGTTCGGCGAGGTCTCGGTGCGCCACCCGATCGTGCACCGCTGCTCAAACGCGATGTCGAGCGTGTGTGCCGTCGTTCCATCGGGGGTGGTGGCGAGCGTCTGGATGCCCGTGATCGGGTCATCGCCGGCGGCGTACACCGTCGCGCCGTCGATCTGGATGGAAAACTCGTCCGGATCGCTGCGCGCGAAGCACGGGCTCTCGGACCGCTGCCAGACGTACACGACGCGGTGCAGCACGCCCTGGCCCTCGAGCACGATCTCGTCTTCGATCGACGCGACCGAGGCCACGCGCCACGCTTGAGCCGGGGCCGCCGAGCTCTGCACCGCTGCGAGGACATCGTTCAGGGTCGCTGACGTCGGCGCGATCGGTCCATCGGGCGGATCCAGCTGACTCGCGCCGCCCGCCACGCCAAGGGCCGCGGCTACCCCTGCGCCGATGATTCCTCCCGCGATCGCGCTCCGCATAACCATTCTGTCTCCATTGCTGAATGCAGCGTCAGCGTACGAGAATCGCCGGCCGGTCACAAGATGTGTGAGTCTGAATACGGCCGGCCCGGGTGGAAGCATCGCTGCCGATCGATCGATTTCGCGTGATCTCGCCTACGATCGCGCTCGCGCTGCGGGCGTCGCGGTGCAACCGGTAGCTGGGAGCTGCGGGAAACACACACGGATGATCGTTCTTCACGCGGTGTGGGCGCTGGGTCGCCTCCAGGTCTGGGGCGAAGATGCCTCGGTGGCCCTTCCTTCGGCCGAGGAGGGGGTCGCCCTTCCTGCGACCGCCGAGACGCACCCATATGTCGTGTCCTCTTCGGCCGTGGCCGACCTTCTTGCGGGCTCAGGCATCGAGCTTGCGCCGGGGTCGTTGTCGCTCAGGCTGCCCGCGGCCGGGGCGGCCGTGCTGCCCAGCGCGAGGCTCGCGCACGCGGGCGGTGTCTCGCTCGCGGACTACACGCCGGACGGCCTGGTGCGGGTTGATATCGAGGCCGTCGCGCCGCGGTCTGGCGATGTCGGAAAGCTGCTGGAGTGGCTCTGCGAAGCGCCGCCAGCAGGCGTGTCGATCGACCCGAGCATCGAGTACCTCGCCCTGGTCGCACGGTTCGCCCGTCGGCTGATCGCGCAGCAGCGGTTCGTGCCGGGGCTTCGGCAGATGGCGACCGGTGAACTCCGCGGAGCTTGGCAAGCGTGGCTGGCGGACGAAGCAACGGCTGAGGACGCGGCGGCGCTCGTGGCCGCGATGCCGAGCTCGGTACGCGCCGGCGTTGACGTGTTCGAGCACGACCCGGCATCGATTCTCGACGACATGGTCGGCCGGCTCGTGGATGAGCAGGCACGCGCGGCGCTGAGCGCGGATGACCTGCCCGAGGTCATCGAGGGCCGGGACACGAGCGATGTGAACGTCGCGTGGCTCTCGGGTTTGCTCGGCGAAGCCAACACCGTCGATACGCCCGACCGCCGCGAGCTCGTCAAGGGCGTGCGAGGTTGGACGGGGCGGCTCGAAGAACGCGGCGCGAGCACCGAGTGGCGGCTGTGCCTCCGGCTCAACGAGCCGATCGTCATGGAGCCCGAGCCGCAATTCGACGAGGACGGCACCGAGCGTCCGCAGATCGTCGAGCCGGCCGACGCGATGTGGTCGCTCAGCTTCCATCTCCAGCCGCTCGAGGCCGAGGATGTCATGGTCGATGCGGCCGACATCTGGCTGCTCGCGAGCGACACGCTCACGCTCGAAGGCCGACGGCTCGACAACCCGCAGGAGCTGCTGCTGGGCGAGCTCGGTCGGGCGAGCCGGCTGTACAAGCCGCTGGAGCGCGCGCTGGACGAGAGCGAGCCGGTAGACGTTCAACTCACGACGAAAGAGGCGTACGCGTTCCTGCGCGAAGTCCGGCCGATCCTGCGCGAGCAGGGCTTCGGTGTGATGGAGCCGCCATGGTTCGGCAGCTCCGGCTCGCGGCTCGGCGCTCGGTTGCTGCTTGAGAGCGATCCGACGGAACTCGGCGAGGACGCAGGCGTGTCGTCGTCGGCGGGCGCAGCGCAACTCGGTCTTGAAGCGCTCGTTGGCTACCAGTGGCAGATCGCCGTCGGCGACACCACGCTGACGCTGAAAGAGTTCGAGCAGCTCGCCGAGCGCAAGAGCCCGCTGGTTCTGATCAACGGGCAGTGGGTTGAGATCCGGCCCGAGGACGTCGAGGCCGCGGTGAAGTTCATCCGCGAGAACCCCGGCGGCTCGATGGCCGTCGGCGAGGCGATCCGCATGGCCTTCGGTGCCGACGCACGCACGCACGGGCTGAACGTCATCGGCCTCGAAACGAGCGGCTGGCTTTCGGATGTCTTCGGCAGCTCGACCGGCGAGTCGCTGCCCGTGCTCGACCAGCCCGATGGCTTCACCGGCACGCTCCGGCCCTATCAGCTCCGTGGCTTTAGCTGGCTCGCGTTCCTCGAGCGCTTCGGCTTCGGCGCGTGCCTGGCCGACGACATGGGCCTGGGCAAGACGATCCAGCTGCTGGCCGCGATCGTGCACGAGCGCGAGCACGCGCCCGAGGGCACCAAGCCCGCGCCGACGCTGCTGGTTGTGCCGACCTCGGTCGTCGGCAACTGGGTGCACGAAGCGCACCGGTTTGCGCCGCAGCTCAAGGTCCACATCCACCACGGCCCGGAGCGCAACCAGGGCGACGCGTTCATCAAGATGTGTGCAGAGAACGACATGGTCGTGACGACCTACGCGCTCGCCAATCGCGACCAGGACCTGCTCGGCGCGGTGCGCTGGGGCAGGCTCGTGCTCGACGAGGCCCAGTTCATCAAGAACCCGGCCGCGAAGCAGGCGCAGGCGGTCCGGAACATCCCGGCCGAGAAACGCGTCGCGCTCACCGGTACGCCCGTCGAGAACCGGCTCAGCGAGCTGTGGTCGATCATGGACTTCCTCAACCCGGGCTACTTGGGCCCCTCGGCGACATTCCGCAAGAAGTTCGCCGTGCCGATCGAGCGGTATCGCGACGAGAATCGGGGCCGGCAACTCCGTGCGCTGGTTCGCCCGTTCGTGCTCCGTCGGCTGAAGTCCGACCCGAAGGTCGTTGGCGATCTGCCGCCCAAGGTCGAGAGCCGCGAGTACACGCATCTGACCAATGAGCAGGCCGAGCTGTACGAGAGCACGGTCAAGCGGATGCTGACGCAGGTCGAAGAGGCCGAGGGCATGAAGCGTCGCGGCATCGTGCTGTCGGCGCTCGTGCAGCTCAAGCAGATCTGCAACCACCCGGCGCAGGCGTTGAAAGAGTTCGACAAGTCGTCGAACGTCGCGCCGTCCGCCGCTCGCTCGGGCAAGGCGACACGGATCATCGAGATGCTCGACGAGATCCTGGCCTCGGGCGATCAGGCGCTGATCTTCACGCAGTTCCGCGTGATGGGCCACATGCTCGCGATCATGCTGCGGCACGCGTTCGACAAGGACGTGCTGTTCCTCCACGGCGGCACGCCCCGCACGCAGCGGCAGAAGCTGGTCGAGGACTTCCAGCGGGCCGACGGCTCGTCGCCGATCATGCTCGTCAGCCTCCGCGCGGGCGGCGTCGGCCTGAACCTGACCGCGGCGAACCACGTGTTCCACTTCGACCGGTGGTGGAACCCGGCTGTCGAGAATCAGGCAACGGATCGTGCGTACCGCATCGGCCAGACACGGACGGTGCAGGTGCACAAGTTTGTCTGCCGGGGCACGCTCGAGGAACGGATCGACGAGATGCTCGAGGCCAAGACCGAGCTCGCCGAGCAGATCGTGGGCTCGGGCGAGCAGTGGCTGACCGAGCTTGATACCGATGCGCTCAAGGAGCTGCTGACGCTCCGCGACGACGCGGTGGGGGAGGAGTAGCCCATGGCGCAGCGACCCTCCAACAAGCCGCCACCGAGGCCGACGATCAGTTCGAAGCCCAAGCCGCCGCCCGGCGTTGAGCGGAGGCAGGTGGGCGGGTACGTGTCGAGGCAGGCCGAGCGCACGAAGAACCCGCGTCGCGTCCGCGGCGGGCACCGCATGCCCTCGACCGAACGCGCCAGCGAGAGCTGGGCGGGCCAGCGGTGGCTCCGGCTGATCGAGTCGGGCGTGGAGCCCGCGATCCAGGCCGAGGCTCTGGAGTACGCATCGCTCGGGCAGACGCGGACCATCGGCTTCGAGCCCGGCAAGATCGTGGCGGCGGTGCAGGGCCGAGCGCCCAAGGCGTACAAGGTCGAGATCGAGATCGAGCCGTTCAGGCCCGAGATGTGGGACATGATCCTGGCGGCGATGGGCGACCAGGCGAAGTATGCCGCCAAGCTGCTGGCGGGAGAGCTGCCCGCGAACATCGAGGAGCTGTTCGCCCCGCTCGGCGTGCACCTGTACCCGTCCGAGCTTTCTGAGCTCAAGGCGGTCTGCAACTGCGACGAGGCGAAAGAGACACCCGGCATGTGGTGCAAGCACGCGGCCTGTGTCGGCCTGCTGACCGCCGACCGGCTCGCTGAGAACCCGTGGCTGATCTTCACGCTGCGCGGGCTCGACAAGGACGAGCTGCTCGAACGGCTCCGCCAGAGCCGATTGCTGCCCGCTGCCCCGGACGGTTCGGCACCGGTCTACTCGCCCCACGTCGGCGCCGTTGATGCCCTCGCGATCCCCTCGCTCGAAGACAGCCTCGAACAGTTCTGGGACATCCGCGGCACCCTGGAGCACCTGCACCTCACCCCCGAGAAGCCCCAGGTCAGCCACCCGCTGCTCCGACGGCTGGGCCAGAGCCCGTTCGAGGGCAGCAGCTTCCCGCTGGTCGGGTTGCTTGCGACCTGCTACGACGTCATCAGCGAATCGGTGCTCAAGGAGGCTGTCGAAGCGGATGACGAGGCAGACGACGCGCTGCCGGAGGGCTAACATCGGGCCTACGAGAGCCGGGCGTGACGGAGCAGCTGCTCGGGCACGCCCATGGGTCCCGGCCGGGTTGCCGACGCTCGATCATGAGCCGCTCGGCGGTCGCGGAAGGCGGGGGTCCATGCTCAGGCTGGCACCGTGTGCCGAGGAGCACTACGGGGGTTAGCTCAGTCCGCGGCCGGCGTCGTGCTCACGGTGAGCATGGCCCGTCGGTCCGCGTTGGTGGATCGATGGGCAGGCCAGCGTGTGCTGGTCGCAGGAGACGTTGGCCGACGGACACACGCGACGAGATCACCGCTTTCCCGGTGGTGTAATTGGCAACACATCTGGTTTTGGTCCAGACGTTCCAGGTTCAAGTCCTGGCCGGGAAGCTTGCCGTTTCGATCGTTGGTGCCGTGCAGGTGGAGACCGTGAGCGTGACGGCACCGGGCGCGATCATCCTGGCCGCGGGCAAAGGGACGCGGATGAAGTCCGACCTGCCCAAGGTCTGCCACCCTGTCGGCGGTCGGCCCATGGTCTGCGCCGTGGTCGATGCGTGCATCAGAGCCGGCTGCGAGCGCGTGGTTGCCGTCGTTGGCTACAAGCAGGAGTTCGTGCGCGAAGCGCTTGCCGAGTACGGCGACACGGTCGCCTATGCCGAGCAGCTTGAGCAGAACGGCACGGGCCACGCCGTCCGCTGCGCGATGCCGGCGTTCGAGGGTGTTAACGAAGATACGCCTGTCTACGTCTTGTGCGGCGACGGGCCGCTGGTCCGGTCCGAAACGCTCGCAACGATTCTTGAGACGCACCGCGCGAAGAACGCAGCAGCGACGCTCGCGACCGCTGTGCTCGATGACCCAACTGGGTACGGCCGGATCAAGCGTGACGCGGTCGGCGGGTTTGTGCGCATTCTCGAACAGAAGAACGCGACCGAGGCCGACCTCGCCATCCGCGAAGTGAACCCCAGCTACTACTGCTTCCAGCTGGGCGCTCTGCGGTGGGGACTCGCGAACTTCGCGCCGAACGAGTCGACCGGCGAGTAGTACGTCACCGACATCCGCGAGCTGCTGATCGGTCGTGGCTACACGGTCGAGGTGATCGATGCGGTTCCGGCCGAGGATGTGCTGAGCATCAACACGGTCGAGCAGCTGGCCGAAGTGGACCGGGTGTTCCGGGAACGAGCGGGAGCTGACTGATGGCGAGCTACGACGCTGACCAGCTGAAGATCTTCGCCGGCCGGCACCATCGCGAGCTCGCGCAGCGGCTATGCGAGCATCTCGAGCTCAGCCTCGCCGACGCGAAGACGCACGTCTTTCCCGACGGCGAGCTGATGGTCAAGGTCGAGGAGGACGTGCGTGGCCGAGACTGCTTCGTCGCGATCTCGACGTGCTCGCCCGTCAACGACAACCTGATGGAGCTCTTGATCTTCCTGGACTGCCTCCGCCGGGCGAGCGCCAAGACGGTCACGGTCGTGCTGCCGTACTTCGGCTACGGCCGGCAGGACCGCAAGAGCGAGGGACGGGTGCCGATCACGGCCAAGCTCGTTGCCAACCTGATCACAGCCGGCAAGGCCGACCGGGTGATCGCGCTGGATCTGCATGCCGCCCAGCTCCAGGGCTTCTTCGATCTGCCCGTCGACCATCTCTCGGCGACGCCGGTGTTCCACGACTATTTCACCAGGGTGCGAGAGGAACTCGGCGACCTGTGCATGGTCTCGCCCGACGTCGGCAACGTGAAGGTCGCCGAGGGGTTCGCCAACCTGCTCGGCGGGGATCTCGCGATCATCAACAAGCGGCGGCTCTCGGGCAGCGAGGTCACGACGGGCCACATCATCGGCGATGTCAAAGACAAGACCGTGCTGATGGTCGACGACATGATCTCGACCGCGGGCACGATCTGCGAGGCCGCCAAGCTGGTGCGGGAGCACGGCGCGAAGGACATCATCGTCGGCGCGACGCACGGGCTGTTCGTCGGACCGGCGTACGAGCGGATCCGCGATGCCGGCATCAGCCGGGTCGTCGTCACCAACACCATCCCGCAGGACGAAGCGCGGGCGGCGCTGGGCGACAGGCTCGTCGAGCTGTGCGTGGGCCCGCTCCTGGGCGACGCGATCCACCGCGTTCATCACAACGAATCGGTCAGCGCGCTGTTTCGGCAGACCGCGGGCTTTAAGCGATAGCAGATTGGACTGAGAAAGGGATTGCACGATGCATGAGAACGCACCAGTACTCAAGGCCGAAGCCCGCGACCGGATCGGCTCGCGGTACTCGCGCCGGCTCCGCGAGGGCGGCCGGCTCCCCGCGGTGGTCTACGGCCACGGCCAGGAACCCGCGCACGTCTCGGTCGACGCCAAGGAGACCATCAAGGCCATCCACGAGGGCGACCGGGTGTTCAAGCTCGACCTCGACGGCAAGACCGACATCGTGCTGCTGCGCGACGTGCAGTTCAATTACCTGGGCGACGAGATCATCCACGCCGACCTGTCGCGCGTCTCGCTCGATGAGGTGACCAAGGCCAACGTCCGCATCAAGTTCATCGGCGATGCCAAGGGCCTCAAGGAAGCCGGGACGGCGCTCGTGCATCCGACGGACGAGCTGTCGATCGAGTGCAAGCTGCGTGATCTGCCCGACGCGATCGAGGTCGACATGTCCGATCTCGGGTCAGATCAATCGATCACCGCCGGCGACGTTGACCTGCCCAGCGGCGTGACGCTGCTGACGGATCCCGATGCTGTGCTCGCGACGTTCACCGGCTCGATGAAGGCCGCCCCGACGGCGGAAGAGTCCGAGGTCGGCGGCGGCGACGCGGCCCCCGAGGTGATCGGCGAGAAGAAGGACGACGAGTAAGTGAAGCTGATCGTCGGCCTCGGCAACCCCGGTCCCGAGTACACCAAGACTCGGCACAACGCCGGGTTCATGGTCCTTGACCGGCTCGCCGAGCGCCACGGCATGGGTCAAGTCCCAAAGAGCAAGTTCCACGCGATGATCCTCGAAGCCAACATCAAGGGCACCAAGTGCGTGCTCATGAAGCCCACGACCTACATGAACAGGTCGGGGATGGCGGTTGCCGAGGCTGCGCGTTTCTACAAGCTCGCGCCGGCCGAGGACGTGCTCGTGATCGTCGACGAGGCCGCGCTCAACACGGGGACCATCCGCCTTCGATCCGAGGGCGGTGCCAACGGGCACAACGGGCTGAAGGACATCCAGCAGAAGCTGGGCGGCCAGCAGTACCCGCGGCTGCGCGTCGGTGTCGGGCCCAAGCCGACGGTCATGGTGCTTCACGATTTCGTGCTCGGACGCTTCCGAGACGAGGAACAGCCGGCGCTCGCGTCGGCGATTGACAAGGCGGCCGATGCCGTCGAGACGTTCGCGGCCGACGGGATCGACGCCGCGATGAACCAGCACAACATGCGCGACAAACCGGAGGGCACCGAAGGTTTCGACGCGTGGGCCCCGAGGCCGGATGCAAACCCTTCCGAGGGCTCGGCCGAGGGCAAGTAGACAAACGAACGGCCCCGTCGGTGGCGGGGCGAGAAAGGTAGCAACGACCATGAGTGAGCAGCCGACCCGCGTGGGGACGTACGAGGTGATGTATCTGATCAGCCAGGCCGAGGCCGCTGATCTGGCGACCGTGATCGAACACATCGATTCGCTCTACGAGCGTGCCGGGGCCGAATCGCTGGCGCTGGCCAAGTGGGACGAGCGTCGTCTCGCCTACGAGATCGACAAGCAGAAGCGTGGTGTGTATCTGCTCGGCTACTTCCGCTGCCCGACGAACGCGCTCCAGGGCTTCGAACGCGACTGCAACCTCAGCGAGCACCTGCTCCGCGTGATGGTGACCAAGGCCGATCATATGACCGACGAGGAGATCTCCTCGCGCAACGGCCGCGAGGAGCTGGCCGTAGAGGCGAAGCTGCGTGCCGAGCGTGCGGCCGAGCGCGACCGCGCCGGCGCGGGCGGCAGCGTTTCGCTGGGCGCCCCGGTCCGCGAGCAGGCCCCGGCCGAGGAAGCCCCTGCTCCCGACGAGGGCGACGCCCCCGCCGAAGTTGCCGAGCAGCCAGCCGAAGCCGCTGCCGAGACGCCGGCCGAGTGAGCCAGCTCGCCCTTCTAGAATCCGAACGCTAGACTTGACAGTCTGTGAACGAAAGGAGTCTTGCCGTGGCGAGCATGAACAAAGTAATCCTGATGGGGAACCTGACCCGTGACATCGAGGTCCGGCATCTCAGCGGCGGTCAGTCGTCAGCGGTGGGCAACTTTGGCCTCGCTATGAACCGGCGATTCCGCACATCGTCAGGAGAGGATCGCGAAGAGACGACTTTCGTTGACTGCGAAGTGTGGGGGCGAACCGCAGAGGTGATGAGCCAGTACCTGAGCAAAGGTCGGCCTGTTTTCATCGAGGGGCGGCTGAAGCTCGACTCATGGCAAGACAAGAACGACGGTTCGAATCGTTCAAAGCTCAAGGTCGTTGTTGAGAACTTCCAATTCATCGATTCGCGTGGTGAAGGCGGCGGCTCGGGCGGCGGCGGTGGTGGGGGAGGCGGCTCGCGGGCTCCTCGCCAGCAGGCCCCGGCCGACAACTACGGCGAGCCCGTCAGCTCAGATGACATCCCGTTCTAACCCACGACAAGGCATGGGCCTACGATCGTGACCGCGGTGAACGAGCCGTGACAACCCGTTCGCGAAAGCCGGCGACTGGCGTCGGCTTCGGACCCCGTTGGGGCCGACCTGCGATCGTGCACGGCTCGGCTCCTGAACCCCGGCCTCTGACCGCCGGGAGACAGCGAGGAGGTGGGCCATGGCCCGCACTGTGCAGCTTTTGCTCGTTGAGAACGTCGACAACCTCGGCATCGTGGGCGATGTCGTCCGCGTGAAGACCGGCTTTGCCCGGAACTACCTCCTGCCGTTCGGCTACGCCACCGAGCCCAGCGACGACCTGATCAAGGACCTTGCCGACAAGCGGAAGGCCGCCGAGGAAGACCAGCGGAAGCTGCGGATCGTCCGCGAAGCGCTTGTCAAGAAGCTCGAGGGCGTCGAGATCACGATGGAGCGGTCGTGTAACGACCAGGGCCTGCTCTACGGCTCGGTCACGCAGCAGGACATCGCGGCCGCGCTCAAGTCGCTCGACTTCGATGTCAAGCCCCGCGAGGTTCGGCTGCCTCAGGTCATCAAGCGGCTCGGCGAGTTCGACGTGACCGTGAAGCTCGCGAGCGACCTCGAGGAGCACATCAAGATCCATGTCACGCCCGACCGCGAGCTGGACATGGACGAGCGTGAGGAGATGGAGTTCGACAACGAGGGCAACCTGATCGAGAAGCCCAAGGCCGCGACTGCCGCGAGCGATGCCCCGGCGACCGACGAGGCTGCCGCCCCCGCAGAGAGCTAGTCGAGCAGCAGGCGTTAAAGTTCGAACCGTGGCTCAGGCCGTCCCAACTGCTCGGGGCGGCTTTCTTTACGCGTCGAATGCGGATACAGACCTCGGCGTCCAGCGACCGCTCCGCTCAGAACCGCCTGACTTCCACCGGCCCGTCGTAGGTCGTAACGACCGTGTCGCCGATGGCGAAGTGCTGGATCTCGACACCGATGCTGACGCGGAAGAGCATGATCATGCTCTGGTCGTCCCGCGTGCCGCTGAGGCCCGGGGCCTCGATCATCGCCGCCAGCGGCTGCGACGGCGAGTAGCGCATCTCGACCTTGTCGCGGTCTTCGTAGACGTAGCCGACGGCGGGGTACACCCGGCCTGTGGTGTCGACGAGCTGGGGTGTCTGCGAGTTGTCGATCGCGACGGCTGCGGCACCGAACACCGAGCTTGGGATCTCATTCGGGCTGCCGGTCACCGTGATCTGAACGATGGCGGTGTCGTTGGTGACGAAGAACTCGTTGACGGCGAGCTCTCGGGTCACGCGGTTCTTCGCCTCGTTGGGGGCGAACGCCTGCGTGCCCGAGATGATCTGGTTCTCGTCGTTGATGCCGATGCCGCGGGTCGCGCCCTCCTGAAGCGTGTACGAACGGGGGAGTCGCGTGCCGACGATGAGGCCCGCCGGGGGTCCGGTGCGGGGTGCTTCCGCGATCGTGGCGTTGGTCAGGTCGAGGTTCTCGGCCCGCGTGCCGCCGAGCAGGTTGCCGGTCTGGATATCGATGTCTCGCGCGGCCGCGTCGGCGTAGCTGGTTGGTGAGACGCCGTCGATGTCGAGCCTGACGTTCTTGACGTAGAGCGCGACCGGCTCGTGGCCGCGCGGGATCGCGAACTCGATCGCCATCGGCGCTTCCGCCGCGCCGCCGACGGAGGCGATGTGTGTGCCCTCGGTGTCGAAGCGGTACCGGCCGAAGGTGTCCTCTCCGGCGCGGGCCTGCGACGAAACGGCGATCGGGAAGCTGGTCAGCGTTTCGCCCGCGGCGTTCTGTGAGACAAGCCTCGCCTGGCCCTTGCTCAGCACGATCTGGCCGAAGGTTTCCCGTGCGCCGGACTGGAAGTTGACGACGTAGCCGACAACGTAGGGTTCCTGCACCGGGTTGCCGTCGAGCCCGGCGACCTGCTGGGGCCCGTTGGGGCTGTTGAAGTCATCGAGTACGTCGGCGGGCCCGCCGCTCTGCTTGCCGACGGTGAAGGCACCCGCGAGCACAACGGCATCCGGCGCGACAGAGTTGGTGTTGGATCCGTCGCCGTCGCTCATGCGCTGCGCGCCCGCTGCCGTCGGCAGGTCGGGGTAGTACAACGCGAGCGGCGTCGAGGTGCTGAGAACGTTCTGAGAGAGGTGGTTGTAGAAGGTTGCGGTGAGCCGATCGACCGGCACGAGCAGGTTTGACGTCGCCTGGAAGTTGCCCGCGGTTGCGAATGTCACGGGCTGATGGCCGAAAAGAGCGACCGGCATGCGCATAAAGCTGACGGCGTTGACGAAGATTCCCGCCGAGATGACCCCCGACACCAGGCCGCACACGCCGCCGCCGACGTAGTTAAACGCGTCCTCGACTTGTGCGTTGACCTTGACGAGTGCGTCTGAGACGAAACGAAACACCGCGAGGCTGACGATGAACGGCGCGATCAGGCCGAGGCCCCACGCTGCGTCCTTTGCGAAGGCGAAGAAGCCGCCCGGCGCGTTGTTGAGGATCGCGAGCGCGGCGGTCTCCCAGAGTCCGATGGCGACGGCGCCGGCGGCGATGACGCACACCATGTGCAGCAGCGCGCTGAAGAACCCGCGTGTAACCCAGGCGTAGGCGATGCCGGCGGTGAGAGCGATGGCGATGAGGCTGAGGACCATGGTTCTGCTCTCGCGTTCCTTGGTGGACGGCTTGTGCCTTGGGACGTGTGCGCGGTGGTTCGGTACCGGCTAGCTGGCGGACTTGGCGGCAGGACGGGCGGCGGGCTTTTTGGCGGTTGAGGTCACCCGCGTGACCTCTTCGAGGCTGGTCAGACCCTCGACGGCCCGGCGAAGCCCCACCTGCTGGATCGAGGGCAGCTGCCGCTTGCGGAGCTCGGCACGCAGGCCGTTCCAGTCCTGCTCGGCGATCATCTCTCGCTCGGACTCGCCGAGCGGGTAGACCTCGAACATCGCCATCTGGCCGAAGTACCCGCTGCCGTTGCACACCGGGCACGGCTCGGGCTTGTTCTTGATCAGCACCTGCCCGCCCTTCTTGTAGAGCTGCTTGACCTTGTCGGCGGGCAGCCCCAGCTTCTGGAGCATCTCGGGCTTGGGCTGGTAGGCGACCCGGCAGTTCTGGCAGAGCTGCCGGCAGAGCTTCTGTGCGACGACGCCGCGGAGTGATGCCGCGACCTCCTCGGCATTGCCGTGAAGCTTGACAAAGCCCTGGATTGCCTGGAGCGCGCTCTCGGCACGCAGGCCCAGGTACACACGCGTCCGCTTGAGATCGGCGCGGACGCCCTCGAGCGCCGTGTCCTTGTCGGGCAGGTCGG
>ERZ1740059.1204-NODE-1204-length-13122-cov-9.398102_pt1 | contig 13122 bp, 9 predicted proteins | sample MGYA00581744_ERZ1740059 | MGnify/ENA primary metagenome ERZ1740059 (study PRJEB43018, sample SAMN04849738) | marine metagenome | isolation source: floating plastic debris | place: Pacific Ocean | collected 2008-08-28 | study: EMG produced TPA metagenomics... | reverse complement strand
TTTGGAGAAGTCAGTCAATGATTTTCGGCATGATTTCTGTCTGTACTTTCCTGGGCTTTTTTTGCTGCTCAAAAAACTAACTTCACTAACTATTTATTTTATAAACAATACTATAATAATGTTGAATAACTGAAGTATTGTTTTAGATGTTTGGACGCAATGTACTCAAATCATGTACAACTTAGCTTGGGTGTCTGAGTTGTTTTGTTTTCGTATTTTCTTTTCTTTCAGTCTAAAATCTTGCCCTTTTCTTTAGAGACAATTAATGAAAAGAGCTTCTATAGAAATTTTGTAATTCTTTACTCTCATGCTAAGCCTATTCAATCCCTATTGATTCGGCGCAAACAACCTGCATAGAGTTGTCGAAAAGAATACTCAGTCTAAAGGTATTGAGCTGCCAGCAGTACGGGACACACCCTACTTATAAAACTAAAGTGACAGTCAGTGACAGACTGTGGAATACTAGAGAGACCGGCTTCTGCTTGTGTAACTCCTAGCTGTCACATACCTTCACTCTCACACCTTCATGGTGGTCTGTCTGTCAATGTTAGAGAGCGCCTGCTTGCCACCTGTCAGTAGCTGACAATATACTAATATTGGATATTTTATAAGTGAATATCTGCAGCGATGCTGCTGCACAGATCTGTGATAGTTCTCACGGTGCTAGTCACACCTATACTGGTAAGTGCTTGTTATGTTCCTGACTTATCTTTCCAAGCTTGTCACCTCTGCCTATTCTTTTACTCAAAAATTTTTTTTTCCGTTGGATCTGGTACCATAGCTCTCAAAACTTTGTAACCATTGTATTTATGTTACTGCTGTCCCAGCTATTCGGAGGGAAGTCCCATGCGACAATTTTGTAATACCATAACCCCTCTGGGATATGATGGGTAAGGTGACCAATTCTGTTCCTCCAAAACAACAAGGACGGGTTTCGATTATGTTGAGACAAACTTTACATCAATCACTGCCAAAAATAAGCAGAGTAGGAGATAGACATAGCAACTCAAACTTGGGTTACAGTGCGGAACCCACTTTTGCTGCGCTTTATTAATTCTGAATGGATGTTTATCAATATGGGTTACCATGTGGGGAGGGAGGCAGGTAGGCAAATTTAGGTCTCAGACATGATCATGACATAGGTTTCAATAACCATTGCCAATGAACTTCAGTTATCAAGTTTCCAATTATTTCTGGCAGATTGTGACAAGGAACTGTGTGTACCAGTAATTTAAAAAATATGTATACTCATGTATTTTGTGCTGGCGCTGCTTGAAGTTTCATGAAATAACTGGCATAGATTTTTTATTGATTGCTAGAAAGGACCCACAATCTCTTGGTACATTCATTTTAAAATTAAAATTTGTGAATCATTTCACACTATAGATCTGTCAATATATCAGCCATATTTGCTAATAGCAAACTTTCTGCTTACATAACATCCATTCATTTTTATTATCCTGAATTCTAAATCACAGAAAGTCATGAGTATTTACCCGCATTTAGCTACACCAGGAACTAAATTACCAGTTTATTCTAGTATTGTCATGTTGTTAGAATACGTTTATATGTATTTACTAGCTAGTTATCGGCAGTTATGATTTCATGCACAATTTCAAAAGAACAATCAATAAGCGTTATTGTTTCATTTCATGAGCATTCAAGCACATGGGCGTGTGCAAGGTTTTCTCATTCAAAATGCTGTATGTTCTGAGTCAGCAGCAACATGGGAGTGCCTCGAAAATAGTAATGACAAGAATTACCATGATTAAACCCCTTTTACGCCTTTTCCAGTTAATGTCTCCCTTGCCCAATCGGCGCTATCCATATGTAACTCCTTTCTCCCACTGTATGTAACTTTCAGTATCTATAGTTTTAGGAAAGTAACCGTTGCTAGCTGTCATTTAAAACAGATCTTTTTTTTTCTGTTTTAGTGCCAAGGCTGCTCAAATGGTAAGTCTGCTACATGCATTATGGCTTCTATCTAGTGCTGGATCAATATTAATTCAATATGATGGACTTTATCAAAGCTTACAATTTTTGTTATGGAATAATAGGGCATGTTAACAACAATCCCACAAAGCCATTTTTCTCTGGAAGTTCCAGAAATACACGTTCAAAACCATATATGCTGTAACCGACTGAGTGTGTCTGGGATTTCCAAAATAATGCGTTGTGGGATACCATACTCTTTAGCATGCTGTATTGGCCCTATGCACCAAAGTCAATCATACATTTAACAATAATACAATCCAAGAATTAAATCATTTTCGCTGTAGTATCCTCACGTTTTACTAAGTTTTGCACTATGTGAGTATTGCTACGTTACACTCCCCATGAAAGTTTGTAAAATGATAATATATTTTTTCAACCAGTATTTTTTTCCATCAGAATATGATGTAGATTTCTGGTGCTTTGTTTTGTTAAACAAATGCTTAATCTTATAGGTGCATGCATACAAACGGTTGGGGTGATTTGGTATTGTGATTTGCTCATCACAAATTGCACAATTTCTTTGGTAGTTGGTCTGACACAATGGGGGAATTTGACCAGGAGGACATACTATGTTCTAATTTTGCAGTTAGACCACATCGGCATAATTTGGCAGTGTTTTTTTGAAACTTCATAATCAAAAGTGAAATATAGCCTACATGTACTGGTAGTTGCTTTGTGATGGTTGTGTATGTCCATAAAAGTAAGTTCTGAGAAGTGTTTGGAGATGCCACAGCTTTACAAAGAGGCAGACAACTGAAAAATCCAAGCCAAAAAGACAAAATTACTGAATGTTCAATTCGGTGCTTGAACTCAGTGTGAATATCTTTGGGTCATGCAGTCAAACCAATGCATTTCACTCATTTTTTATACTACGAAATTGAATTGCCCTATACATGTATTACCCGGTATGTATACAATCAAGTCAGTGGTGGGCTGTTGGATGGGAGGAGATTTACACCCACATATCCTGGAATGCTGTTCAGTTTTTAATTTGCTTGGCAAGATTGTAGGAATAGGGTTTAGGAATAGGAATAGGGTTTTTGATATGTGTTGATACTTTGCAATCTTCAGAAAAATGGACAATTGATGTTGGAAAAAACACACATGTGTTAGGAGTTTTTGTATAGAGGTCAACACAATGACCTCACTTACCCTGCACGTTGGTGGAAGGGAATCATCGTTACTTGTACTTGTCAGAATTAGTTTGCAACATGCAATGCATATTGTCAAAATTCTTTGTATTTTCTAAGGTTTATCATTCTTTTGTATAAATCTGGTTTGCAAACATTGTTGTATTCATCTGAGAGAAAGGAATGTCTATTCATGAGTTGTAATACAATCCAAGCCTTGCATTAATAATGTACATGTATAGTCAGTGAATAATCTCACAACAATTTCAGTGTTTAGTGTGTTGTGATAGAAAGCATTGCTCTATTCTTATTGTGTAGAACTAGAGTCAATTTACTATACATTCATTACCGTGGATCATGTAAAATCATTATTTGGGTCACTGGTCTGGTAGGTGAAAATTGACGCTACCAGGTTGAGCTATGTCTAGCGGCCTTCATGAGATGGGTGATATATTTTGAACCCGGATCATATGAGGTTTCTGATCAAATCTATACTGTACTCCTGTGAGCTAAGATCTGGATACTTGTGCAATAATGTGCGCAATATGTCCGCAATATTGACCCCTTACTCTTATATGTCATAACTCTGTATAAATGGTATAAATTTGGTGAAATCACTCTTTTGGTTCTTTGCGGCAGCTCAAACACTGTCCGTTGCTGGCAAGACAACTGTGTGCAAGATTTGCTATGGACATAGACAGTATAAATATTGTTCTATGTATTATCTATATTAATATGCATGTATTTATGTAATCTTATAGGATACACAGAGGTGAATGACAGATGTTTCAGATACGAAAGCCACAAGCTATCTTATGAAGATGCTCAGGAGGCATGCAGAAGGTGAGGATATGTATGTGGTGCATGTGCTCAGACTATGAAATGAGAGGATCTAACTGTGGTTTATGCGCTAAGACTACAAATTGGGCGGGTTACAACTGTGGTCTGTTTGCTCAGACTATGAAGTGGGCGAGTTTCAACTGTGGTCTATGTGCTCAGTCTATAAATGAGGCGGGTTCGTCAAATTATATCCTCATATTGGTCAAGGGGAGGTTTGAAAGAAGAAAGCCATCTTTTGAGGATTAACGTACGCGAGAGCTCTTAGATTGCGATCAACCACCCCCTCCCCAACGTGTTTAAGGGGTTGATAACGCCGAGCCCCCCACACAACTGTTGGAGCCCTCAAACTCGCTTTATAGTAGCTGGTCTCCTTTCTTTTCCCTGCTGCTTCAGTCAATGAGTTAAAATTCATAGCCTTCTTTAAAAACTCAGTGTCTTGCAGTATACAGCCAGAGATTTATTGACGTAGGCTATGTTACATACATGTACATGTACATTCATCCCCAGCGCTAAGTCCCGTTGAACTGTGCCACTCAAACAGCAGTTGGGAGTATTATTGTTTCTGTACAACTTACAACTTTGAGCTGTAGGATGTGAGGATCCTGAATGACGGGGGATGGTAACAACATTCCTGCAATGTATCCATTGAATGGAGTTCTCTCAGAAATACCCTGTCAAAATCTTAAACGCTACTGTAAATTGAGAGTGTCTAAGAATTTAAAAATGATGCATTGCGTGATACTATTCAACATGCCCTATCCAATACACAGAAATCACTTTCTGTATAGCGATATATAGTTGTTGTATGGACCTTGTTATACCCCTACAAACCTTTCTTGCTGATCCAGCATAACATTATTTGCCGCATAACAGTGAATATTGTACTGTTGTTTTTCTATCGTAGTGATGGTGCTGAATTAGCGTGGATCTCAGATTACTCAGATACTTTAGCTCTTCTAGACGCTTTAGACCTGGATAAATACTTCTGGATTGGTGAGCTTCTTTTCATCTCACTCTCTTTACTTTCTCTTATAGGGATGTTACGATTGTAAAACGCGAATGCGTGAACTCATATCATATGCATGCTGGTGCCATCAGCCACTTAAGAAACTTGGGCCTTTAGAGAGTATCCCACAATGCATTATTTTGGAGTTCCACTGCGCACTCAGTCAGTGATAGCCAAAAAGTTTCTGGGAATTCCAGTCTAAAATTACATTATGGGAATACATGTACTCTTTACATACCATGTAGGGTTGTCTAGTTGCAAAACATGGATATGTGAGTTCATCATGGAGGTATTAAATATTGCTATACTAAATATTACCTCTATGGTTCATATTGAGTACATGTACTTGTACTCACTCAAAATTCTCTGGTTTAAACTCGAATACAGGCTGGTGATGAATATGACCTTGCAACACCATCCTATATTGCGTTTTATTTTTGCGCTTGAATTATTGAGAACATGACTTACAGTCTCTACTTTGTATTGCAAATTGTGTATCCTTTATAAATTGATGAAAATTTTTATCTTTCAAGCCTTTCTCTCATACATGTACTTCCCGCCGGTCTATTGTACACGAAAACATGAGGAGAACATCTCATGTAAATGTGAATGTGGCTGATGTTGCCTAACTTTACAGGAGCAAAGCGGAACGACGCAGGAGATATTGAGAGGCCCGACGGTCAGACTTACAGCATTAACGAAGTTGGATTCTGGGGTAAGAAGCAGCCAAAAGACAAGAGAGACTATGAGTGCGTGCTAGTGAAACCTAAGAAGGGAAAGAAGGGACACAAGCACCACCACGGCCAGGGCACATCTCCGGGACTCGAGTGGGAACTGAAGAAATGTAAAGATAAGAAACCGTATCTCTGTGAGCAGAAATGTGACGTTGGTGAGTCATACTCCAGATGATGTGTTTTTGACAATCGTGGGAAGTAATATGAGTGCCATTTTTGTTGCATTCTTTCTTTCACAGATTTGCGTGTATAGTAGGAGTTGTCTTCTTGTGAAAAGACCCTGCGCGTGTTTGAATGAGAGTATTTCCAATTGGCACGAGACCTCACGAATCAATCATATTCAGTAAATACATGCAAAAATGAGATCAGAAAGCTAACCAAAGTATGTTTCATATGTGCAAAATACTGTAGAGCCTCTGCTTTGCTAATACTATGGCAGGAGAGGTAAAGCGAAATTCATGCTGTTGGTAACTCTTATCTAGGAGTTGCTATCAAGATCACCCTCCCAAAACTCCAACCAATGCGGCTGGATACAACTTTATATGTCCTAGTTTCTGTTTCATATAACAAGTTTGCTGTGTATTTGTCGCAGGAGAGATATTCTGTGCCGGAATAGGCTGTGTTACTGATATCTCTGAATGTTCTGAGACGACTCCCTCCGTAGACTGTGATATCACACACAACTTTGAGGAGGATGGCGTAGTTTTTAAGAGCACAGGCTACAATGATGGACGGTATCCAGCAAGTGCCACCTGTGTGTACAAACTGTTTACCTTGGAGACTAATGTACTTAAAATTGAGGTTAGTGCAAAACTCAGTTGTATAAGAAAATTTCATTTCAATCTGCATTCATTATACACTAAACTGCATCGTGAAGAATATTCTTGATCTTTTTAAATTTCTCAGATACCCGCAATCATAGAGGAACCATCACTGTTGCAATTGCAATATTTCTGCTCTTGCCTCACAATCATCATGATAATAGTGAAAACATTTATTGCTGTGTGATGACCCTAGCAAGGGGTAAAAAATCTAGGAATCATCCTTTTAGCCACCTGCTGCCATAACTTGACAATATCTTGTGGTAACTGTTATACATGTAGGTTTTATCGAACAAGATCATGAAGAAATCCAGTGGCTGAATAATTAACAGCTGGAACAACATCAAAAATCCTGAGCTAATGCTAATGCAGTCCAAATTTTCTCTCGTCTCTTTCAGTTTGATGAGTTTGCCCTGGGATCAGATAATCAGGACTACATTGAGATCTATGTCGGCAGCCTTGATGTATCTTATGCCACATACTATGGAAGGTTCAGTAACAGCGACTCACTAGAGAACCGTATCATATACAGCACCAACAACAGAATGGTTATTATACTGAGAACTGATGGCAATAGTCAGCGCGATGGTAGAGGATTCAGTATCTCCAGGCAGCTTTGTGAGTCGACAAGCAATATTACCAAAAGAATAATATATATTTAGGGTATATTGTACTCTTTGATATTACCCACAGGGTTTGTCAAAAAGTGTCTCACAGTGCATTATCATGGGATTTCCATGCGCAATCCAGTCAGCGTCTATCTGATTTTGACCGAGTGTTTCTGAGAATACCATTTCAAACTTGCATACGGGATATGTTAACATGCAATATTCCCATTGTCGATTACTGTCACGGTTCACTATCAGTAAGATTTCAATAACTTTTGCGGATGGCAAGCGAGTGCTTAGGCCTCTTATTGACGCCATATGTAATACACGTATTTCTGCTCAGCGGCCATCCCTCATAATGGTAGTTGCAATCCTTTTCATTAGGTTGTGGCTCAAAATGTTGGGTTTTTTGCTTGACAGTTGCAGAATCATCTGCTCATTTTCAAAGTGACGACAATTTGACATGTAACAATTCAAATGATTATAAAATGGGTTTTTTTCCATGTGTAGTGCTTGTCCCTGACAAGTAGTTTTTGTGATAATCTACTTTTGTTTTTTTGGGGAACATTCATTCATTTTCAATCCATGAAAGCTGAGTCTCACAAAGACTGATGTGAGTGAGTAACATGGTGTGTCTGGCAAACAAGGTTGCAGTACTGATCAGGGAGCATATTGAACTTTTTTACAGTCAGCGTACCGACATCTTTTGTGGACGAAATCATCACTGTTGTTATCAGCACAGAGGTTTCGTACATATTTTCCCCGGGATTCACCGATAATAGGGGTGGAGAACTCCCGTCTGTAGATACAAGATGGACGCTCAATGCACCAGTTTTCAGCCAAATTATATTCACGGTAAGTAATAATCTCGGGCAGAAATCTCGATCCAAAGACGCTCAGTCATGGACTTACCACCTTTATTATTCCTAGTGCCGCTTTACTGATTAATTCCCTGAAGATGAATTCATTGTATGTCAACATGGTGTTTGTGCAGATCATATACAATTATTGAACATGGTGTATGTACACATTTTGTACTATTAGAATAATGATAGCATGACCTAGATGGTCAGTTTCTGATTCAGTCAGCCACTCTTATGTGCGCGCATATCATGTTCAATACCAGCCACTATTTTTCAGATTGTATCAGTTGGTATAACCATCTTTATTTTTTAGTTGGATGCGTCTTCAAGTTTAGCGGTGGATTCTGTAGTGGAGATATGGGATATAGTAGGGGACGCTGAGGTGCTAATAATCAGGTTCACAGGCCGTGATCCAATAGACCAATCATACCTGTCTACCAGTAATAACGTGTATGTTGTATACAGGACATCAGAAGGTGCGCACTGGGATACAAAGGGCTTCAAACTCGGATATGTTATCTCATCTGTTGAAAGTGAGTATGTTTTGATTATTACCATAAAGTCGCACTTTTTAGTCGCGCGGCTAAATGGTGAATCACGCTATATTAACATTGAAAAAAATAATTTAATTTTAGCCACCTTCCATTGTTTAGACACATTACACAGTTAAGTCACTGTGGCTGAAAGACGAGTCCGATTAAATTGCATGGTCTCACTTTTACGTCCCATTCCCTTCTGAAAAGGAAATAACTCCCAATATTTAGCCAGTGGCTATTTTCACATTATTTTAGCCGCGCTCACCATTTTGCCGCGCGACTATAAAGTGCGACTTTACGGTATTGATCGAGTCTGTGGATTTAGCATACCTTAAAAAGACCTTTCAGTTTTCTGCATCCTACTGTATCATAGTGCACAAAAGATCAATAAGTATAATTACTGTACAAGTAAAAAATGTAATCTTCTGGTTTGATTGTATTTGTATTATATTTTACATATATTATATTGTATTCATCTCATTGAAACAATTCAGGAAACTGACTGTGTTTAGTCTTACGAGCTTCATTACTTTAGGGCTAGCTATATCTCCATTGATTCGGGGTAGACTCATAAATTAACTAAACTCCTCTCTGAATATGTTTCGTTAAAATGTTCATTATGTTATGTTGTTACATATTATGACATTGTATTGTAATGTACTATGATAATTGTTACATATTTTGACGCTGTATGGTTGTAGCCTGTATACAGAATTTCTTTGGCTCATCTGGTATGATAATGTCACCTGGATATAATCAGACATATGTCGGGGATGATAATACTGGTAGGTTGTCCTTTCATCACGATTAATGTGTGTGTATGTATACCTTACAGGATGAAAAAAAGTTTCATTGGAATATAAATTTTGCTGTTTTGAAAATAGTAAACTCGCTAAAATTGTTACACGCTTATTAGTTGATGTTAATAAATTTTCGAAAGATAGCTTAAATAATTGAAATGTACAAATCAAAATCCACTAATATTGAAGTCTGTGAATTTGACCATTTTTTGCCAGATAGCTAAATAAGATTATGAGTATATTTTCATCCTGTAGGAAAATAATGTCTCCACATGTGATGACCATAATGAATTTTTGCTCTGAGGTTAGGGTTGATGCAGAATTTGCTCAATGGGCCTGCTAACATTGGAGTTCTCTTCTCATTTGTTGGAATCTTCAATCAAGGAGTTTCAATCCTTGCTTCAATGGTACTTGCTTCTAAGTCACATTCTGATTGGCTGTTGATCACTCTGTCAAGAGTGCTACAAGCTGTTTGGATGATAATGAGCAGACAACTTTACACATTAACATCTCCTGTTGGAACCTTTTTAAAAAAGTCCGTGTTATGTCGTCAAGAGAATAACATCGCTTACCGGTATACACAGGAGTGAAAACTGGCCTCATTGGGCTCATACATGATGTGCACAAAAATTTGCGTGTTTCTTCGCCTCCCTTGCGTAACGTAAAGGTTGTTGCGCAGGTAAAGACAAGTTTTATTTTATCGGGCATGAAAGTGGAAAATGAGACATTCTACTGTTGTTGGCATGGCTATGTGGAACAACCGAGACGCAAAATCCTAAAAACTCATAAACTGGTGTTTTTTTTTTCAGACATTGAACTACCTTACCCAGTGAACTATGCCTGTCGGTACACTCTAGTCATAGATACAGGAGATAACTTCACATACTGGTTTGATCCTGTGTTTGGAATCGAGGAGGGTGATACTCTTGATGTAAGCTACATTAGTTTCACTGTGAATCATTCTGGCAGATAGGCTGCAAATTTTGCCTGGGACAGGCTTTTTTGGGTGGATGGAGGGTGGGAGAGAGTGAGAGAGGCTGTTGAAGGCTACTGCTAATTGATAAACTCAACTTTTTTCATGATTTTTTATCTCTACCAAAGCTTCTGAGTTTCATGGTGACCCATGTTTTTACTCATTTTATGCGCTTTGTTTCAATCGCTATTTTCAGTTCTTCCATAAGATATATAACGAATTGTGGTAAGATATTTGAAGATGATTTTTAAGCTAGCAATATAGCACCTTATAATTATCTATATGAGATATTGATGAATTACTTTAAACCCTGTCCAATATGACACTTTGTTCTATTTACATACATATAGATTGAGCCAGCGCTGAACACACCGTGGCAGATTACTGATGAAACAGGAGGAGATTATCCAGACGAGAGATACCCAGCCGAGGGTTATGTCGACTTTATATTTACTACTGACGCTATCACGCTTTTTAATCAGGATGCCAAGGGCTTCAAAGTCTACTACTCCAAAGGTATGATCATGAGCAGAAAAGCACCGAAAAAAAGTTGCAGTGCTAATCAAACATGCCTATTTTCAACTTGTCTTTCCTTTAGTACTGTGAGGACAATTTTTAAATGAAGCAGACGGGTAAAAAGTGTCAGGCTCTGCTGAAACAAGCTGCAGTATCGCCACCCACTGGCTACCATGTGATTTAGATTTACCTACTCTAACATGATGGTCACTTTATTTGCAACCATTGGCGGTAGGGACAGAGTTGTTTTACACACTAATATGGCTGAATTGTAATTCCAGCCCAAAATTACATTTTGGGTATGTTGTAACTTGCCTTCAGCTGATTAAAATTGCAAGGTTCGCCACTCGCCTAGCCAGGGGACTGAGCGGTGAAATAGAGGTGCCTCAAGGGCGAGGCTGCAATTACTGCGCCAGTTTACTCTCAGTTTTTAGGCAGGTCGGAGCACACTGTGGCACAGACGCCTAAAAGTCCCCGGACCTTCATCGCTTGCGTGCCTCACGCAGGCGCTCTAACCAACTGAGCTACCTCCTACTGAGTACTGATATTATCTTTGTCTTCCAGACTGCCCTACACCGCAGGTATCAGAGTGGAGTGAGCTATCCCAGGAGGCACCATATCAGCATGATAACATAGTAGATATCACATGTATGGACGGATATGAGTTTCAGGATGATCTGTGGAATGGTACTGAAGCTACCATCCAGTGTCTCAATGATGGAGTATGGAACGTCACCAGAATTCCTACCTGCCAGCGTAAGTGAATTATTTTTAGTCGTAGTATTGCCAAAGTGTTTCATCCTGAATGGAAATATAGATTCAGAGAAGTTACATCATTATAACTTTGGTAGTGGCTCGCAGCGGCCGCAGTAGCCATGGTGGCGGCTCATATTGCTCTAAATATGTAATTCTGCGAGTACTGTCACTTGCTCCTGTCTGAGGTGGTAATATGTTGTGAAAATCCGAATATAGCAGTTTAGCTTCCTATTTCACTGACCACACCTCATTGATAGTGTGCAATCTATAACTTTCTTTGGATTGTATGTTCATATGAACTTTGTAAAAAGTATGTGTATTGTGTATTAGTAATAATCATGTCATTACTAGTAGGGCATGTTAGCAACATTCCCACAATGCAATTTTTCAGTGGAATCTCCAGAAATACGAATTCAAAATCATATATGATATCATTGACTGAGTGTGTCTGGGATTTCCAAAATGATGCATTAATCAAGACTCTAATTTTACCTATTTATAGCTGTATTCTGCGGCCGCCCTGAGACTATTGTCAATGGATACGTCGCTCGATCAGATGGTCTACTGTTTGGTGATGTGGCTATGTATGAATGTTACGATGGGCTGACACTAGAGGGAAATGAGAATTCTACATGTCAGGCTAACAAAACATGGTCTCCGCCCCCTATGTGTCAGGGTAAGGTTGTCAGAAGTTTGAACACGACTTCTACTCACTTGATTTATTTTATACCACTAGCAAACCTGTTTCCTCTTAGCAATGAATGATGGCTATGAATAAGATTTTACGAATGATGACCATAGTAATCTCTAGAATGGTCAGGGAGCTGCTCTGACCAATCAAATACCTCTAAGTTTATGAGTTGTGCTCCTTTATAGCAAGAGCTTGTGATCCCAATCCAAATGCTAAATTTAATTATACACTATACTGTCTTTTGAATGTTTAACCTACCTTGCTTTCAAATTCCCTCAATGATTTTTAAAAGCAAAATAATTTGATAAACCAGCTAGCTGTCAAATTCCCTCAATGATTCTTGAAATCACAATGATTCTATCTCCACACAGAGCTAGCCTGTGCGTTAGAACAGCCTGATGATGGTAATGTGTCATCACATGCGCTCAGAAACGAGACAGCTGCCGCAATCAATGACACTATGTATGCATACGGCTCTGTGGTGGAGCTGCAATGTGCTGAAGGATACCATGTACAGGGTGTTATGTCTGTCTCGTGTGTCGGAGATAATGAATGGAATGATGTACTGGGAACTTGTCAAAGTAAGTAGCATACAAAGTGGATACCCTAGACCCATTAATTTTAGCTAGTAAAAAGTTTCACTCTTTTGAGTTTATCAGATAAATTAGCTAGTTTTACATAAGCTACTTTGGTTTCCCTCCACTATAATGGCCTAAACAGACTGCTGCGGTTCGAACCGCAGCGGTTTGCATAACGTCACCATTATTAATATATAAGCCTCAGCGGTCAAGTTGCAGTTCAGGTTGCGGTTCAGGTTGCGGTTCAGGCTGCGGTCAGGCTGCGGTCAGGCTGC
>ERZ1740059.1203-NODE-1203-length-13126-cov-3.523296_pt1 | contig 13126 bp, 8 predicted proteins | sample MGYA00581744_ERZ1740059 | MGnify/ENA primary metagenome ERZ1740059 (study PRJEB43018, sample SAMN04849738) | marine metagenome | isolation source: floating plastic debris | place: Pacific Ocean | collected 2008-08-28 | study: EMG produced TPA metagenomics... | reverse complement strand
ATCGGCGAACCCTTCTGTTGGCAAGGACTGGTCTCTGAAGCGGTGAGATTAATTGCACAATTTGGTTTTGAAAAACTGCAACTACGTCGCATCTATGCTTCCGTCTACGAGCATAATTTAGCCTCCATGCGTGTGCTCGAAAAGAATGGTTTTGAGCGGGAAGGAGTTGCGCGTGCAGCAGTACTCAAAAATGATGTAGTTTTAGATGAAGTGCGTTTTGGCTTAGTACGCTAAAATCCTTCTACCTTCTACCCTCTACTTTTTACCTTCTACCGCGAACAACGTGAGCTTAACCCTGCTAAGCCTGGAATGCCAACCTTAAGCTTCCCCGTAATTTCAAGCTTGTCGCACCATTAGGGATAATCAGGACCTTGGCGCATCTCCTGTTCGTCTGACAGTTCGTATATTTCAACGAGCAAGTTAAAGAACAGCACAAGGCCAAACCCCCTATCATGGATAAGGAACAGCAATCACTACCTGCAAAAACAACTTCTACGGTTCAGAAATCACTGAATGGCGTGCGCGCTTTGCTGCCCCGCTTGGAGGAAGGTCCACCTAAAAAGTTCGGTACTTTTCAAGGGGTTTTTACACCTACTTTACTCACTATTTTGGGGGTCATAATGTATCTGCGCGGCCCCTGGGTGGTGGGCAATGCAGGTGTGTTTGGTGCCATTGGTATCATCACCTTAGCTACTGTGATTACCCTTTTCACGGCCTTGTCAATGTCCTCCATTGTGACCAATATCCGGATCAAGGCCGGAGGAGCATTTTCTATTATTTCCCAATCGCTGGGTTTAGAAGCCGGGGGCGCCATTGGTATTCCACTTTACATCGCCCAAGCGTTTGCGGTAGCTATGTACGTCTTTGGTTTTCGTGAAGGCTGGCAGTGGCTTTTCCCACATCATCCCGCCTTGCTGATCGACTGTGCTACCTTTTTGCTCATCTTCATGATTGCCAATATCAGCACTGATTTTGCTTTTAAGATTCAGTACGTCATCCTTGCCATTATTGGCCTGTCGCTGGTATCAATTGCTCTTGGGTTTATCGATAATCCGGTGAATACGGATATCCGCTACTTTGGCAAGTACGAAGGTTCGCCAGAGAATGGCTTCACGGGTAGTAATTTTTGGATTGTTTTTGCGGTCTACTTCCCAGCAGTGACGGGAATTATGGCCGGCGCCAATATGTCGGGTGATTTAGAGAATCCACGTAATAGTATTCCTCGGGGGACCCTCGCTGCGGTGGGCTTGAGCTACCTGGTGTATATCGGTATGGTGGTGTTGGTAGCCTATATAGCAACTCCACAAGAATTGTTAGAGAACTACAACGTACTTATCGATAAAGCCTATTTCGCTCCACTTGTGCTAGCAGGACTATTAGGCGCTACATTTTCCTCCGCCCTTTCCTCTTTGGTGGGTGCACCACGGATTCTCTATGCACTAGGGCAGAACAATATCCTTTTTTACAATGACAAGCTTGCTCAGGTAGACAAACGCGGTGAACCAAAGTTTGCCTTCTATTTTACTACCGTAATCGTATTGCTGTCTCTGTTAATGCGCGACTTGAATGCTATTGCGCCGCTCCTTACTATGTTCTTCCTGCTCACTTACGCCATGATCAACGTAGTGGTATTGATTGAGCAGGGTTTAGGACAGATCAGTTTTCGACCGACCTTAAAGATTCCTATTCTCGTACCCCTGCTGGGAGCGATAGGTTGTTTCTTTGTGATGTTCATCATCAACTCCACCGTTGGATTAATTTCTATCGCTTTGGTAGTGGCTATGTATATCTATCTGACTCGGCTTAAAAACCTGGAGAGTAGAGAAGGGGATACCCGAAGTGGTATGTTTAATTCCCTAGCGGAATGGTCGGCCAAGGTGGTAGGTAAGTTGCCAGAAGCAAACGAACGCGCTTGGCAACCCAACTTGCTGGTACCCGCCCGTAATGTCAATGATGTGATTCGCTCTTATCGCGCTATTTACAGTTTGGCGAGACCCAAAGGCTCGGTCAAAATATTAGGTTTTGCGGAGGACTACCGCGAAAAAAAGAAAATGGTCAAGCGTCTTCCAGAGCTGAGTGATTATTTCATGGAACAAGACATTAGTTCCAATACAGCTATGGTAGATAGCACGGATTATGTGAACGGCCTGTTGACGGCCATGCAGAGTCTTAAGGCCTCCTTCTTTACTCCCAATACCCTCTTTTTAAGTCTAACGGATGAGCAGCAGAATGACAAAGCAATAGCCGCTATACTACCTAAGGCGCAGGAATATGGCTTCGGCGTTTACCTCTACGTGCCCTTCCGGAAAATTGGACTGGGCTTGGAAAAAACAATTAACCTCTGGCTAGACATCCGCCGGGTCAATCGAGACCTTAAGTATGCGGTAGACGATATCAATCTGAGCCTCCTCACAGCCTATCTGTTGCAACGCAATTGGCGCTCTAAGCTCAATCTGGTAGTCATGGTGAAACAGAGTAAAAACCAGGAGAAAGAAATGGAATCAGCTAAGGCATACATGCAAAAGTTGGTAACCTTGGCCCGTATTCCACACGATACACAATTGCATTACGTACACGGAAACTTCAAAGACCTAGTGGACGAAGTTCCTCGAGCAGACTTGAATATCCTCAACTTGAAAGCGGATCAGATTAATCTGGAACAAGTGCGTAAACAATCGAATCTATTTGAAACGTCACTGCTTTATACGCTGGATAGCGGATATGAGAATGCTTTGGCGTAGTTACTAGAAGTTCCGGTTGCTGACAAAGCCATAGTTGAAACCAAAGCGCTATCGGTTCATCAATTGTAATTTTAAGAGCACTATCATGCAAGAAGAGAAAATTCTTGAATTACTATCTAAGGATAAACTTGAGGAGGCAGTAACAGTGATTTCGAACGTAATTGGGGACCTTAGGGAAGATCTCAAAAAGGAGATCCTGATTTGTGAAATGCGATTGAACTACATAAAGAAAAATAAGAATATCGGAGTCTTTGATGAGAAAGATGAGCTCAAAGAAAGAATAAGGATTACAAAGAGTGTTTTAGACTTGCTTGCAGACCGGTCAGCTTTGCCCAAGAATGCCTCATCTTTTGTTAAAGAGCGAGATGTTGATAGAACAATTGAAAAATATAGCCTGCAATTAAAAGGTATAGAGAATTGTATCGCATTTCATCTAAAAGAGCTTGATGCTTGGTCTGATACAATCAAGTTTAGAGATCTTCAAAAGAAGAAAAAACTTCAAAATATATATGTCGATTTAGATTTCTACGTAGTACCGCCTCATCTAAATTACTTCAATGAAGCAGCCTCAAGATTCAAAAAACCTATCATCGATCTTGTGCGTAATACGGAAGAAAATTTGTTGATACTAGGGCAGCCAGGGGCAGGTAAAACTACAACTCTAAAGAATATAGTTAGAAGTTTTTTAGATGGCCGAAGCTTTGTTCATAGGTTTCCAATTTTAATCAGACTCAGGGATTTAAAATACGAAGAAGTTAAGAATGAAGTAGGTAATATAATTGTAGATAAGATACTGAAGATTCTAGGCATAGAGTGTGAATTTTGGATGGAGAATGAGAATATATTTAATCTCGCTAAGGTCATTGATCAATTACCCATTATTAGAGTGGGGAGGGCTATCAAGCGTCAGAAAGAGAAAAGTAGTAAAGGACGAAGAGAACGGATTGAGATGCAGGAAAGAAGATTCAAAGATCGCTGCACCTCACTTCAGAAAAAATATAATGATCTAGAGGATATTCATAAAGACTTAAGTAATCGTATCAAGGAAGTATTTAAAATTGAGTTGATAGACTCTTTGGGTATTTTGATACTGGATGATGGTTTTGAAGAATAAAATCAAAACCAAAGAGACGCTGTTATTAAAGGGCTCAAAGAATTAAATTCACTCTTGTTTAATTCAAAAGTTATCCTGACATCAAGATTAGGTACAATTCAAGTTGAACTTGAGAACGTGCAATTGTACGAAATATGTCCTCTTTCAGAGATACAGGTATCTGAGTTTGTGGGGAAATGGCTAAATGACCCACAGCTATCGTCTCAGTTTATCGAAGCACTCCATCTTAAACCTTACTATGATACGATGGTTCGGCCGCTGACGTTAGCACATTTGTGCGTTATTTATGAAAGAGAGCAAAAAATACCTGATTTACCCAAGCGGTTGTACGAGAAGATTATCAAAATATACATAGAGGAGTGGGATGAGCAGAGAAGTATTTTGCGGCAACAAGGTTTTTTGGACTTGTCCATCCGTGATAAATATAAAGTACTTGAAAAATTAGCTTACAGGTTATCCATAAAGCTTGACAATACCAGCTTTAAGGTGAAGGATTTCAAACGTTTGGTGAAGAAGTATCAGAATAAAAGGATTCTTAGGTTGTCGACACCAAAAGGCATTGCTAGGGAATTGGAGAGCCAGACTGGTTTGTTCATTCAAGTTGGATACGAATTTGAATTCAGCCATAAGTCCCTTCAGGAGTATTTGTGTTCAAGGTATTTACTTGATTTACAAGAGCAAGGCGAATTTCCAAGTTGGAAAAAAGTCATACATATTCCTTCGGAGTGTGCATTGTTTGTCTCTAATTTTAATAGGCATTCAGATGCAGAGTTTATCTATGTTTTGGACAATGTGATTAGAAAGCTAATAATGAAAGACTATCAGGAAACAGCAGCCTTTGTTAAAGAATTTTTTGATAGGTTGTTATTGGAAGGGTTTGTTCCTAATACTGATTTAGCATATTCTACCAAGCTGTTAAACCTGTTTACATTGTTTGTTTGGCAGAACTCAGAAGGTTTGCCAAATCATGCACAAGTTTTTGATCTCTTATTCTCCCAAAGCTTTTTTTATAAGTCATTTAAACGTGTTCTTGATTACTACGTTTTGACTGATCTGGAAGTGGTTAGTAATCACCTTTACGAAAATATCACTTTTCAGAAAAGAAGGAATATGCACAAAAGAAATAATCTGGTATTGAAACACAGGGATGCTTTGTACGGGTTCGAATTGAACGAACAGTCGAAGAACCGAAGGAATGTGATGCCAGCGGTATTTGTTTTTAGTAAGAAGATATACAATGATATTATGGAAATATATCTGGTATGATGGCAACTCCATTTTTACACGATTCGTAGCCATCCACAATACACGTAGTTCTATTGGTTTAGCTGCTCATCCTACCCTCTTGCACTGCTGTAAGGTCTTGTATTTACCGTCAATTTTATCGTCGCCCCTCTTACTGATAAGATACAGGAGAAGAACATCCTCCGAATTTGGGTATATTTGATCGAGTGAGAGGCCATCACTCTACTATCTATCATAGCCATTAAATCAAAGAATTAAACCGCATGGCCGGGGGACAGTCATTACAGTTGGAGCAATTTAATGAGCTCTTTCGGACACAGTACACATCCCTGTTTTCATTAGGCTATAGTATCTGTCAGCAACGCGAGTTGACGAAAGATGTCATCCAAAGTGTTTTCCTGATCCTGTGGAAAAAACGAGATGAACTGGATCATGTGCTTGATCTACCTGCCTATCTGCGTAAGACACTCGTTCGGGAGATGATGCGCAACCTCAAAGCCAACCGACGTCAACAAAAGCATCTCCGCGCACAGGATTTAAACTTTGCGGTAGACTCTCCAGAAACCCTCCTTATACACCAACAAGAACGCCTTCAACGCGACCAAGAACTAAGTGCTGCTATCGAAGGATTACCCGAACAACAGCAACAAATGCTGCGCCTTCGTTTCCAAAAAGGATTAAGTTATGAGGAGATCGCGGAACTCACCGGAAAAAGTAAGCAAACCGTTTATAATCAGATTTATACAGCTATTAAAAAACTCAAACAAACCCTACTCTTGGGGCTGGTTTTGTTATTCCTTGCCTAAAATTTTTAAAAAAAATTAAACTTGGCTAGTAAAAAATGAATTCCTGATCCTCTGTATATAGTAAAGGGTCGAATGGCGCTTTAATTATCCGTTTGGTTTTACCTAACAACGCAATGGATCAACAGGAAATAACAGTCGAGTGGCTAGCTGCACAAGAGTCCTTTCAACACTATTGTCATGGCAATTCAGTAGACGATATTCAATACTGGGAAAATTGGCTGCGGCAACACCCGGAATATGAGCCAACTATACAAGAGGCTCGGGGTGTGGTTTATGCCTTGTCTGCTCAAGTTAATCCACCGGAAATTGAAGAGGAACTGGAACGTTTTCACCGTAGCCTCCGTTCAGCACCCGCATTAAAAAGCCCTTTACGCCGAGTATTCCTCTGGCGTGCCGCGGCAGCTGTGCTGTTTTTGATCGGAGGTTATTGGGCTTGGCAGCAGTTCAATCCTGCGCCACTACAGATGGTACAAACAGCCTTCGGAGAAATGCGCGAAGTGCAGTTGCCTGATGGGAGCGTTTTGCAATTAAATGCCAATTCTCATCTAGAGTTTGCTGAAGATTGGAGACAGAGTAAAAAGCGTGAAATATGGCTAGAAGGACAAGCTTTTTTTGACGTTCGTCATAACCCCAGCCAACCCTTTACTGTACACACGGCTAAGGGTGATGTAGAAGTGTTGGGTACCAGTTTTGATGTGTTGAATCGCCCTGGTAAGGTACAGGTTACACTACTGGAAGGAAGTGTACAATTTCATTTGCCACAACAGGCACCTACTGTCTTGTTAAAGCCCAACGAACAAATACAAATTGAGAATAATCGGCTGTCCAAACAAAGTGTAGACGCGGCTATTGTTTGCGCTTGGCGGCAAGGCCGTATCGCCTATAAGGATACGCCTATTGGCGAAATTATTAGCCAGTTTCAGCATAATTATGGCTGGTCAATTGAGGTAAATGATGATGTGCTGCTGCGGCGAAAAGTAACAGCACAGGTGCCAGAAAACGACCCAGCACTACTACTGGACGCATTGAGTGTGCTGTACGACTTGAAAATTGTGCAATTAGAGAAAGGGAAGTATCGCATTGAATAGAAACGCTTGAGGTTTTAGATCTGCTTATTGTCGAAATAGTACTCACTTATGAAACATGCATTAACTGGCTTCGGGGGAGCTTGTCTAGTTTTGCTTCTGACTATCTTTTCTGGTGGGGTAACACCCGCTATGGCGCAGCATCGTATAGCTAGCATTGGTCAACAGCAAGAACGTGCCCTGTCAACGATCATGGACGAAATAGCTACTTACTATACCGTGAGTATCATTTACGACACTGAACAGTTATCCAGCAGTAGAACACGCAACTGGCAGTTAAGTAACCAATCAGCAGAATATGATTTGAACCGTGCCTTGCGCCACACCAATTTTAGTTTCCAAAAGCTCAATGCCACCACCTTCGTCATCAAAAAACAGCTCCGTAAGCCCAGTCCTAACCGACCTGCTCCAGTCACATCCTCAAAACCGCCCGTACGAACAATTAATGCGAAAGGAACCATCTTAGATATCGATAACGAAGAACCACTTATCGGAGTAAACATTACAGTAGATGGTACCGGCACAGGGACGGTCACCGATTTTGAAGGCAACTTCTCTATTGTTGTCGAGGAAGGGAGCGTACTCGTAATGAGTTATCTGGGGTACCTCAGCCAGGAGATTACGGTTGAAAAAGCCAATCTAGGTATCATTCGCATGACAACAAACGCCCGGCAGTTGGAGGAGGTTGTCGTTGTCGGCTACGGTTCACAGAAGCGTAGTGATTTAACAGGAGCTTTGTCTTCTGTCAGTGAACGAGAAATTAAGCAACTGCCCAATACGGGACTGGATCAAGCCTTGCAGGGCCGGGCCGCAGGGGTATTCATTACCCAGAACTCTGGAGCACCAGGTGGTGGTGTTTCCGTTCGCATTCGCGGAATTGGCTCTACCCTTACCGCCGAGCCCCTCTACGTGATTGACGGCATTCCCGTGGTGAATGATAACCAGGGTACCTCTTCCAATTTTGCTGAGCTTGATGGCGGTGGCCAGAACTCTAATGCACTGAATACCATCAACCCCTCTGATATCGAGTCTATCGAAATCTTGAAGGATGCTTCTGCTACCGCAATTTATGGTGCGCGTGCAGCCAATGGTGTGGTCATTATCACTACCAAACGGGGAGCGGCCGGGCGATCAAGTATTGCTTTTGAGTCTTTCTACGGGGTGCAGGAAATTGCCAAGAAGGTTCCCGTACTCAACCTCCAGGAATATGCTGAATATTACGATGCAGTAGGTTGGGAAACAATAGAAGAATTTCAACGCCCAGAACTCCTGGGAGAAGGTACCGACTGGCAAGACGCCGTTTTCCGGCAGGCGGCCATGCAAAATTATCAGCTCACGGTATCTGGTGGCAATAAGCAAACCCGCTACGCACTTTCCGGTGGCTATCATTACAAAGAAGGAATTGTAGTAGGTTCGGATTTTAACCGCTTTTCCACTAAGATTAATTTGGATCATTCTTTTTCGGATCGTGTTCGCTTAGGAAATAGTTTGTTGGTGAGCCGTACCGAGGAGAATATCACTTTTAATAGTAATAGCCAGGGGGTAGTTTATACGGGCCTTTTAATGGTGCCGAACGCCCCTGTCCGTAATGCCGATGGTTCCTTTGCTGGACCACAAGAAGAAATCACCCTTTCTTTTGATAACCCTGTGGCCCGTGCTTTAGAGACCAATGATGTCAATCGAAAAACCCGTCTGCTGGCTAATCTGTACCTGGAAGCTGATATCTTGAAGAACTTAACGTACCGTACAGAGGTAGGTACTGATTTGATTTTCTCCAACAACAACACTTTTTTCCCTTCCTTTAGTCGCGGAAACTTCTTTGGAAAATCAGGAGTGCGTGAGCGCACCAGCAACAACCGCTTTTGGATCAATAAGCACCTCCTGACCTATAAACAAACAATTGCCCAGCGGCATCATTTGACTACGCTGGTGGGCTTCGAAGCGCAAGCCGGCCAGTACGAATGGCTCTTTGCCTCTCGTGAAAATCTACCCAATAACCAATTGGAAAGCATCAATCTTGGAGACCTTGGTCAACAGCAGACCAATGGTGGTAGTGGTCACTGGGCTTTGATGTCTTGGTTCGGCCGCTTGAACTACAACTTTGATGAGCGTTGGCTGGTCACGGGTACAGTACGCGTGGATGGTTCTTCTCGCTTTGGGCCCAATAATCGTTATGGTGTTTTCCCTTCTGGAGCTGTAGCTTGGCGTTTGTCACAGGAAAAATTCCTGCAAGACGTGGAGGCACTGGATAACCTAAAATTACGAGTCGGAGTAGGAGAAGTGGGCAACCAAGAAATTGGCTTGTATTCCTACCTGGCCAATCTGCGGGCCATAGGTGTAGCCCAAGGTGATAATCTCATTACTGGTTTCATACCTGATAACATTGCCAAACCGGATGTACGTTGGGAGTCTTCTTTCCAGTCGAACATTGGCTTGGATGTGGGCCTGTTCAAAAACCGCATTGAGCTGGTAGCTGACTACTACGTCAAACGGGCTGACGGCATGTTGCTTCCGGCCTTATTGCCAGCAACGGCGGGCAGCTTAACGCCACCTTTCGTCAACATCGGAGAGATTGAAAACCGTGGGATTGAACTGGCACTTAGAACAGTCAATGTGACGGGGCCTTTCGAATGGCGCTCCAGTGTGAATTTTACCCGCAATCGTAACGCCGTCGTAAACCTGGTGTCTACTGGTAGCTTGGTTGGCTTGATTCAGTCCCTACCGGTAACACGTACGGAGGAAAATCAGCCCATTAGTCAATTCTACGGCTACGTAATGGAAGGCATTTTCCAATCGCAAGATGAAGTAGCCGAAAGTGCGGTACAAGCGGACGGTACAAGAGCGGGAGATGTCAAGTTTGCTGATCTGAATAACGATGGCGTTATCAATGAAGAGGATCAGACTTTCCTCGGCAGCCCCTTACCTGATTTTACCTTAAACATGACACAGGACTTCAGCTATAAAGGCTTTAGTTTGAGTGTGTTCTTCCAAGGTGTTTTTGGTAATAAAGTCCTCAACCTGGTGCGCCGTGATAGTGAAGGGCTTGCTGGTTTGAACAATCAATTGCGTACGGTGATGGATCGCTATACGCCCGAAAATCCGAGCAATACGATTCCCCGAAATACCAATACGGATCCTAATAACAATCGACGGATTTCTACCCGTTTTATAGAGGACGCCTCCTTCATACGGCTAAAGAACATTACGTTGAGTTACAGTCTGCCAGCCGCAACTTTAGAACGAATACATTGCCAACAAATACGCATTTACGTTAGTGCTCAGAATTTGCAAACCTGGACTGACTATAGTGGATACGACCCTGAGATTGGGTCCTTTAATCAGAATCCAATTATCAATGGTGTTGACAATGGCCGCTATCCCATTGCTCGTTCCGTCACCTTTGGTTTAAACGCTAATTTCTAAAAGCAGCTACGCATGAACACGAGTAGAATACTTCCTTTTTTGTTGATGTTGAGCTTGCTATCACTAGTAGCTTGCGACGACTTTCTAGACCGTCAACCCTTGGACCAATTGACCGTGAATAATTTCTATGAAACGGTTGAAGAGGTAGATTTAGCGCTCTTGGGTTCGTATAGCCCAATGATGGATGTGGAATGGACTGGCAAGGGGTGGATGCTCACTGAAATTCCATCTGATAATACCTTACCAGGTGGTACAGATCCCGAATTTACCCCGATCGACCGCTTTACGGTTACCGCAGATAATCCAGCAATATCCAATTATTGGCGTTTGCATTACCGACAAATTACCCTGGCTAACACGGTGATTGCGCGAATAGAAGAGATGACGATTTCGGATACTGAAAAAGCACCTTTCCAAGCTGAAGCTCAGTTTCTGCGGGCCCTTGCTTACTTTGACCTCGTTCGGCTCTGGGGGGGCATACCACTAGTGACCACACCTCCGGAATTTGGAGAAGATTTGCTGTTGCCACGTGCCTCCGTATCGGAGGTTTACGATTTAATTATTGCTGATTTTGAAACTGCTGCGATCCATCTACCGGTACAACGCGAGGGGCAGGGCATTGGCCGAGCCACTAGAGGGGCAGCGTTGGCTTATCTATCAAAGGTATACCTAACAACTCGCGACTATTTAGCCGCCCGTGATGCTGCCAAGGCAGTGGTTGATCTTGGCACCTACCGCTTAATGACGGACTTCAGTGAGAACTTTGAACTGGAGACTTCTGATAACAATGAGGAAAGCATTTTTCAAGTCCAGTACACCGGCTGTGGCCCCTTTGGTACGGGCAACGCACTGCAGGCTTTCTTTGCCCCCTGGGGAGAAGGCATTACTAAGGATCGCGACGGCTGGGGATCGCAAATTCCTACCGGTCCAGTGATCACCAATCCTAATACGACGATCATGGATAGTTGGGAAGAGGGTGACCTGCGTAAGAAGTGGACCGTTATGACTTCAAACGAGCATTACCCCAGTATCAATGCAAGTGATGGCGGCTATACCTACCCTGCGGGTGGAGCTTCGGCAAGTGCGGGTAATATCAAAAAATACGTAGTGGGTAGCGGGCCAGACATCTGCTTTATGAGCACCCCACAAAACTTCCATTTGGTTCGCTACGCAGACGTGTTACTTACTTTAGCGGAAAGTACTATGGAAATTGAAGGAGGAGTAAGTACCAATACCGTAGCCTTAGATCCGTTTAATGCGGTTCGTGCACGTGCTGGTTTGCCTGCCCTAGACCAAATTGATCGTGATATTATCCTGAAGGAACGCCGCATGGAATTTGCCTTCGAAGGGCAACGTTGGTTTGATTTGCTCCGCAGTACCAAGGCACTTGAAATTATGCTCTTGCACGGGCGGATTCTGGATACGCACAATCTGCTCTTCCCCATACCAGCAGGAGAACTGGAAATCAACCCTAAACTTGATCAAACTCCGGGCTACTAATGATGAATGCTGTTCTAAAATTTATTGCCATGTTTTTTATGAGGCTTCGGGTGCTAATGGTGGTTTTGGCTTTAGCTGTAATACAGTTTTCCGCTTGTGATAAGGAAGTATTGCCTCCTGTAATCAATAGTGTAGACCCCGTAGCAGCTCCGGCGGAAACGCTGATTACCATCGAAGGAGAAAACCTGGCCACTATCCGCTCCATCAACTTTAGTGATCAGGTGGTCAATTTCAATACGGCCTTCAATGCTGATAATGCGCTGTTGATGCGGGTACCAACTAATGTGCCCGTTGGGATGCACGAGGTGGTTATCACAACGGACGGAGGAGAGGCGAAGTTTGATTTTACGGTTACCCTCGACCCTCCTGCTATCTTTGAAGTAAACCCACTATCTGCTCAGCCTGGTGATATCATTGGTATCAAGGGTAAGAATTTCTTTGAACCACTTACGGTCTACTTCCACGATAGTGTTCAGGCAGAGATTATTTGGGCGGCTGAGGACTCTCTTCAAGTACAGGTGCCAGAGGGAACGGAGAAAGGACGAATAGTGGTAGAAGCTAACGGTGGTACGGCCATTTCACCCAGGGATTTTTTCTCTCAAAATACCATTCTGGTCAATGATTTTGACGGTAATGGCCTCCGTGCAGAAACCAACCGCTGGATTTTCGTGGGGGAAGTAGATCAAACGCCAGTAACCGCCGTGCATAGCGCTGATCCAGCCCCACTGGATGGCAATTTTTTGAAACTCAGCGGTAGTGATGTACTGGATATTAGCTGGATTGGTGGTGCTCAAACGCATTACGGCGCACCCGGCGATGACTTTGTCACCTTTGGCATTACCACCCAACCTAGTAATACCTTCCTGGAAATGGATGTGCATAACAATGGACGTGAGGAAACCCACATTATCTTGATTTTACTGGAACACGAAGGGGCGACGGCCGACTTTACGCATACCATCAAGGTAGACGGAGAAGGCTGGCAGCGGATATCCATTCCACTCACCCGCTTCATTGATATCAATGACCAAGTAATAGACCCGACTAAAGTAAGAACCCTGAAAATCCACCTGATTGATCAAGAAAATACGAATGGTCTGCTGGAAGTGAATGTAGATAACATATCCTTCCTGGAGGTCTTGTAAGAACTACTACTCAGGGCTACGGCTAAGCACTGCAAAGTCGAGCTTCACCAAGTTAGTTTTTGCCTAC
>ERZ1740059.1202-NODE-1202-length-13130-cov-6.352505_pt1 | contig 13130 bp, 11 predicted proteins | sample MGYA00581744_ERZ1740059 | MGnify/ENA primary metagenome ERZ1740059 (study PRJEB43018, sample SAMN04849738) | marine metagenome | isolation source: floating plastic debris | place: Pacific Ocean | collected 2008-08-28 | study: EMG produced TPA metagenomics... | reverse complement strand
CCCGGCGGTTGGCGCCGGTTGCCGAGCGGCGATCCGACGGGCCCCGCGTAGAGCGGACGCGGCGGCCGGCGCGGCGAAAACGTCGCGACGAAGAGCGTTTCGCGGGGCGCCTCGCCGGCGCCCGTGAGCTGCGCGTAGCCCGCCGCGACGCAGCCGTCGTCGTTGACGGCGCCGACCTGCACCGGCCCGGGCTTGGGCCACACGCGCGTGGCGACGTCGCCGAGCACGGCGCAGCTCCCCGGCGGGACGGGCGGCACCTCGCGGGCCACGAGCGGACCCGCGACGTCCGGGACCTCGCGGCGAATCGCCTCGATGTCGTCGAGGCCGGCGAGGGGATCGTTCGGGTCCTCGGGATCTCCGGGCAGTCCCCGCGGACGCGGCGTCGGCGCGGGCTCCGCCGCGCGAGCGGCTGGAGGCGTCTCGGGACGCTCGGCCACGGCGGTCTCTTCCCCCGCCGGGGTTTCCGGCCGCGGAGCTTCCGGGGGGGCGTCTCGCTCCGGGCAGCCGAGCAGCGCCGCGAGCGCGAAGGGTAGCCAGCGCACCCGTGGACGGTAGCGACGCGGGCCGCCCTCAGTCGAGGAAGCCGTCTTCGTGGACCATCGGGCGCTGCGGGTCGTGCACGCCGCGGCGGGCCAGCGCGAGCAGGCGGTCGACCACGTCGGCCATGCGCGCGGCGGCGTCCTCGATGTCGTCCACGATGCCCTTGGTCTCGCCGGCGAGGCCCGTGCTGAGCGGGTCGTCGATGGCGTCCGTGAGCATCGCCGTGTTCAGCGTCATCGCCGCGAGCGGGTTGCGCATGAGGTGCGCGACCTCTTCGGCGAGCTGCTGGATGAGTGCGCGCTCGCTCTTGCCCGAGCGCTCGATGAGGCGCTGGAGCCAGCGCCCGAGGCCCACGAGCGGGCTCGCCTCTTGAAGCACCATCAGCGTCGGCTTGTCCTCGTCGAGGCGCGGGCCGATGGCGCTGAGCGAGTACCAGCAGCGCACGCGCTTGCCCGCCAGCTGCCGGTCGACGCGCACGAGCAGCAGGTCGCGCGCGAGCGGCGCGTCCAGGATCGACGCGAGGCTCTCACCGGCAGGCTGGTGCCGCTCCACGAGCTCGCCGAAGTCCTCGCCGACGAGGTCGGTGCCTCCGTCGAAGACCACGCTCCGCGCGTAGGTGTTGGCGTAGCCCACGGTTCCGTCCGCCTCGACCCCGAGGATTCCGAGGGGGACGTCCTCGAGCAGCGAGGACCAGCGATCGGCGAGCATCGTTACGCAGTACGGTCCCGTCGCGCGAGACTTGATGCATCGCGCGTCAGGCTACGGCGCCCGTTCCGTCTCCAGGTCCCTCGCGGCCTCCCCCAGATGCCGGCGCGTGCTCGCCGGGACGCTCTCGCCCAGCACGATGCGCCAGCCCCCCTCGTCACGCCGCAGCACCACGGGCGGCGCGTCCTCCGCGAAGACCAGCGTCCGCTCCGCCCCCGGCACCACGCGCAGCGCGTCCTTGGCCGGCGCGAGCACCCCGAAGACGTAGCCGGCCAGCGCCTCGTCCGCGGGCTGCTCCCAGTCGGCGAAGCACCCCCGGAAGGACGCCGGGTCGGAGAGGTGAAAGCCCCGTCCGCGCGCCTTGCGTGCCTCCACGTCGGCCGCCGTGAGCGCGTCGACGCCCCAGGCCTCGAAGAGCGTGCCGAGCGTCGCGCGCGGCGTCGCGTAGCGGAGGTCCGGCGGAGGGTCGGCGCCGCACGCCATCACCCCCACCACGAGCAGCGCCATCGCCGCGCGGCGGCCGACTGGGGGTCCGAGCCCCCGTTTTGCCCGTTGACGCATCAAAAGGGATGTTTAGTTTCTCGTCCGTTCCCGGAGCGCGGCCCGCCCGCGTCGAGCCCGCTCCCCGGCGTACCCGCGGAGGCCCATCCGGGTCTCGCGCGACGCCCCGGTGCATCCACGACCCGAGAAGAAGACCATGCGCCTCGACCGCCTGACCACGAAGACCCGCGAAGCCCTGCTCACCGCGTCCAGCCACGCCAACGACCGGGGCCACCCGGACGTGCATCCGGCGCATCTGCTCGTCGCGCTCATCGCGCAGGAGGGCGGGATCAGCGCGGGCATCCTGGCCAAGGCAGGGGCCGATCCCGCGGCGGCCGTCGAGCGCGCCACGGCGCGTACGGATCGGCTGCCGACGGTGAAGGGCGGGGCCGAGGCGACGCTCAGCCGCGCGCTTCGCGAGGTCATGACGCGCGCCTGGAAGGAGACCGAGACCTTCGGCGACGAATACACGAGCGCCGAGCACGTGCTCCTCGCCATGACCGAGGACGAGGAGACCCGCGCGCTCCTCGGCACGGAGCGCGGCCCGCTCCTCGCGGCCATCAAGGCCGTCCGCGGCACGCACAAGGTCACGGACCCGGAGCCCGAGGGGAAGTACCAGTCCCTCGAGAAGTACACCCGCGACCTCACGCAGGCGGCGAAGGAAGGCAAGGTCGACCCGGTCATCGGCCGCGACGAGGAGATCCGTCGCGTGATGCAGGTGCTCAGCCGGCGGACCAAGAACAACCCCGTGCTCATCGGCGAGCCCGGCGTCGGCAAGACCGCCATCGTCGAGGGCATCGCCCAGCGCATCGCGAGCGGCGACGTCCCCGAGTCGCTCCGCGACAAGAAGGTGCTCGCCCTGGACCTCGGAGCGCTCGTCGCCGGCTCGAAGTACCGCGGCGAGTTCGAGGAGCGGCTCAAGTCCGTCGTGAACGAGATCGAGGCCGCCGAGGGGCAGGTCGTGCTCTTCATCGACGAGCTCCACACGCTGGTCGGCGCCGGCGCCTCCGGCGGCTCCATGGACGCCTCGAACCTGCTCAAGCCGGCGCTCGCGCGCGGCGAGCTCCGGGCCATCGGTGCGACGACGCTCGACGAGTACCGGAAGCACATCGAAAAGGACGCGGCCCTCGCCCGGCGCTTCCAGCCCGTGCTCGCCGGGGAGCCGAGCGTGCAGGACACCATCGGCATCCTCCGGGGCCTCAAGGAGAAGTACGAGGTCCACCACGGCATCCGCATCCAGGACGCGGCCATCGTCGCCGCGGCCACGCTGAGCGACCGCTACATCACGGACCGCTTCCTCCCGGACAAGGCCATCGATCTCGTCGACGAGGCCGCGAGCCGGCTGAAGATGGAGATCGACTCCATGCCCGTCGAGATCGACCAGGTCGAGCGGCGGACCATGCAGCTCGAGATCGAGAAGCAGGCCCTCAAGAAGGAGCGCGACCCGGCGTCGCTCAAGCGCCTCGAGGAGCTCGACGCGGAGCTGGCGCAGCTCAACGAGCAGAAGAGCGGTATGCGCGCGCAGTGGCTCCGGGAGAAGGAGCTCATCGACGCCATCCGCGGCGCCAAGGCGCGGGTGGACGAGCTTCGGACGGCCCTCGAGCGGGCGCAGCGTGTCGCCGACCTCGAGACCGCCGCGCGTATCCAGTACGGCGACATCCCGGCGGCCGAGGCCACGGTGAGCGAGGCGCAGAGTAAGCTCGACGGGCTGCAGAAGGACGGCAGCTTCCTCAAGGAGGAGGTCACGGACGAGGACATCGCCTCGGTGGTGAGCCGCTGGACCGGCGTGCCCGTGTCCAAGATGCTCGAGAGCGAGAAGGAGAAGCTCCTCGACATGGAGGGGCGCGTGGGCGCGCGGGTCATCGGTCAGGAAGAGGCCGTGGTCGCCGTCGCCAACGCCGTGCGCCGCTCGCGCGCGGGCCTCGGAGAGCCCAACCGGCCCGTGGGCAGCTTCCTCTTCCTCGGGCCCACGGGCGTCGGCAAGACCGAGCTCGCGAAGGCGCTGGCGGAGTTCCTCTTCGACGACGACCGCGCGATGGTCCGCCTCGACATGTCCGAGTACATGGAGAAGCACTCCGTCAGCCGGCTCATCGGCGCGCCTCCCGGCTACGTCGGCTACGACGAGGGCGGCCAGCTCACGGAGCCGGTCCGGCGCCGGCCCTACTCGGTCATCCTCTTCGACGAGATCGAGAAGGCGCACCCGGACGTGTGGAACGTGTTGCTGCAGGTGCTCGACGACGGGCGGCTGACGGACGGCCAGGGCCGGACGGTGCACTTCGAGAACGCGGTCATCGTGCTCACGAGCAACGTGGGCTCGCAGCACATCCTCTCCATCGAGGACGAGGAGCGCATGCGCGAGCTCGTCACGACGGACCTCCGCGCGAGCTTCCGCCCGGAGTTCCTGAACCGCCTCGACGAGACGGTGATCTTCCACCGCCTCGGCCGGGAGGACCTCCGGCGCATCGTGGACGTGCAGCTCGGCCGCTTCGCCGGCCGCCTCGCGGCGCGTGACCTCGACCTCGACGTCACGGACGCGGCGAAGGACTTCCTCGCGGGCGTCGGCTACGACCCGGCCTACGGCGCCCGGCCCCTGAAGCGGGCCGTGCAGAAGCACCTCGAGAACCCTCTCGCGCAGGAGATCCTCGCGGGGCGCTACGTCCCCGGCGACACGGTGCTCGTCGACGTCGCCGCCGGCGAGCTCGGCTTCGGCAAGCGCAGCGCGTCGGGCAGCACGACCGTGAGCGCGTCGGCCCCGGACGGCACCATCGAGGCGTGATCCCGTCCCCACTTCGCGTCGATCGCCGTTGGGACGACGCGCTCGCGCAGCTCTGGCGCATCGACGGCGTGATCCCCAGCGAAAACGCCAGCGAGCGCCGTCGGAACGCCGTTTCGACGCCTCGTGCGACGGAAACGAGCGTCTAAACGCCGTTCGGACCCGTATGGGCACGACGATTCTCGGCGCGGCAGAAGCGCCCACCGACCGGGGCGTGCGGGTACCACGGCCGTTGCGCGCTCGCCGACCGCGGGTGTACGCCTGAAGCGGGATGCATGGCTCGGTGACGGCGGTCCGCGCGGCCGCGCTCGGCGCTCTGCTCGCCGTCGGAGTCGCGGCGGGCTGCAGTGATGCGAGCGGCGGCGCCGGCATGGGCGACGGGGGATCGAGCCCACCGTTCGCCGTGACCGCCACCCTGAGTGGAAGCTCGACCGCGTCGGGGCCGGACTTTCGTTCCAACGACGTGCTGGTGACCTACGTCGGGGACTTCGGCTTCTCGCTCACGGCCGTCGACCGCGAGCGGACGATTCTGCTCTCGGCCCAGGACACCGACGGCGACACGCTGGCCCCCAGGAGGTACACCGTCGGCCCCAACGACGGCACCGGGGTCGTGGTCGGCGCTTCCGTCGTGGTCTCGGTGGGTGGCGAAGACGCCGTATTCAACGCGCTGCCCGGCGAGGGCAACGTCCTGATCGTCACCTACGGTCCCGACCGCGCGCTGGGTACCTTCACCTTCGCCGCGCGCACTCCCGGCGACGGCAGCGAGATCACGGTCGAGGGACGCTTCAACGTCGTCCCCGACTGAGCCGCCCGCTGCCAGCGCGTGCTCGGCGGCCGTGCGCGGAGCGGGCCTGCTCATCCGAGTTGCCTTCACGGGGCACGGCGTTCATGCGTGCCGAGACCACGATTCGGTCAACGATTCCGGCAATTTCGCCTCGCGCGGAGCATTGACCAGGCGCCGGGGCCCGCGTAGGGTCGGCCCCGGCGATGAGCGACCGGATCGGGAACTGCCGGGTCCTCGGTGAGATCGGCAGCGGCGGCATGGCCGTCGTCTACAAAGCGGTGCAGGAGCCGCTCGGTCGCACCGTCGCGATCAAGGCGCTGAAGCCGTCCATCGCGATGGACAGCCAGTTCGCCAAACGCTTCGAGCGCGAGGCCCACTTCATGGCCTCGCTCCAGCACGAGAACATCCTTCACGTCGTCGACTTCGTGAAGGACGGCCGCTCCATGTACATCATCATGGAGTACGTCGAGGGCATCGACCTCTACGACCTCCTCGACGCCTCGCCGGTGCTCCCGCCGGAGGTCGCGTCGATCATCGCCATCCAGGTCTGCCGCGCCCTCGACTACGCCCACTTCCGGGGCGTCATCCACCGCGACATCAAGCCCGCGAACGTCATGATCGCGAAGCAGGGCGAGGTGAAGCTGATGGACTTCGGCATCGCCCGGGACGACAAGCTCTCGGACCTGACGGAGACGGGCACGGGCCTCGGTACGCCGAGCTACATGAGCCCCGAGCAGATCCTCGGCGACAAGCTCGACTTTCGCTCGGACCTCTTCAGCGTGGGCATCGTCCTCTACCAGATGGTCACGGGGCGAAAGCCCTTCGTGGAGGACGAGGCGCGGACGGTCATGCAGAAGATCCGCCTCGACCGCTACGTGCCGCCGCGGAAGATCAACCCGAAGGTGCCGCGCACGCTCGAGCGGATCCTCGGCCGCTGCATGGAGAAGATGCCGGCCAACCGCTACCCGACGACGCAGGCGCTCATCGACGACCTCACCGAGTTCATCGCGCCGCGCGTGCCCATGAGCTACTCGGCGCGCATGGTCATGTACCTCCGCGACGTCGGCGTCATCCCCGACCGCGAGGCCGAGGAGCTGCTCAAGGCGGGGGCTCCGCGCATGGCCCGGCACAAGGTGACGGACAAACGCCTGCTCCGGCACACGACCATGGTCCAGGGCGCGCTCCTCCTCGGCATCCTCGGGAGCGGGGGCGCCATCCAGGCCGCGAGCGGGCGTCTCGCGGGCAACCCCGAGGACTTCGCCGCCGAGGCCGGTAACCCCGTCCTTCCCGCACGTGCCGGCTATCTGCAGGTCGTCGTCGACCCGTGGGCCGACGTCTACATCGACGGCCAGAAGGTGATCACCACGCCGACGGCGCAGCGCATCGCGCTCTCGCCGGGGCGCCACTTCGTGAAGCTCGACAACCCCTACTTCCAGGAGCGGCAGCTCGAGGTGCGCGTGCGCACCGGCGAGACGCTCCTCGTCGACGAGACCCTCGACCCGCGCGTGCCGCTGGCCCCGGAGGACGAAGGCGCGGAGGACGAAGGCGCGGAGGAGGACGAGTGAGCCGCCTCCTGCGCGTCCTGGCGGTGGTGATGCTCGCGCAGCTCGCGTGGTCGCCGCGTGGCGCCGCGCAGTCGACCGACGGGACCTACACCCACGTCGTTCGCGTCGGGGAGACCCTCGCGTCCATCGCTCAGAGCTACTACGGCGACCCGCGCCGCGAGACGGTGCTCGTGGCCGAGAATGGGCTCACGGCACAGGGCGGCGCCCCGATCCGCGTGGGCCAGCGCCTCACGATTCCCTTCGTCACCTACCATCAGGTTCGCGCCGGAGAGACCTGGCCGGAGCTGGCGCGCCGCTTCTACGGCGATGCCCGCCGGGCCTTCGCGCTCATCGACGCGAACTCCGGGAGCGCCTCGGAGCAACCCGACGAGGGCGCCGAGCTCCTCGTGCCCTATCCGCTCCGGCACGTGACCACGCAGGGGCAGAACGTGGTGCGCGTCGCGTCGGTCTACTACCCGGGCGGAAGCCGCGACGACGCGCGGCGGGTGCGGCGCTTCAACAACCTTCGCACCATGCGGCTGACGCGCGGCCAGATCGTGCTCGTGCCGCTGGCCTCGCTCACGCTCACCGAAGAGGGCCGGAGCGCCATCGCGGAGGCGACGGGGAGCGCGCCGCGCGCGGGCGAGGTGCGCGAGCTCCAGGCGAGCATCGACGCGGAGCTCCCGGCGCTCGAGGAGCACGTGCGCCGGGGGCGTTTCCCGGAGGCCGTCGCTCTCGGCAACCGCTTCCTCGGCTCGCTGCAGCTCACGGGCAACCAGATGGTCACCGTGCAGCGGCAGCTCGGTACCGCCTTCGTCGCGCTCGGGCGCAACGACCTCGCCGTCGCGGCCTTCCTCGCCGCGCTCGAGCGCCAGCCGGATCTCGAGCTCGATTCGCTGACCACCAGCCCCACGGTGCTCGCGGCCTTCCAGGAGGCGCAGAGCCAGCACGCGGCCGCCGTGGCCGCGGCGGAGGCAGAGGCGGCCGAGGCCGCAGCTGCGGAGGCGGCGGCGGAAGAGGAGGCCGCGCTCGAGCGGCCCCCGCCGGCCGACGCGGGCGACGGGCGCTGACGCCCGCCGCGCGCGCTCCCTCGATCCGGCGCCCCGGCGGCGGGTATGGAATGGGCCTGCTACCATGCCTCACGAAGGAGTCTCCATGCCCCGCTTGCCCGCCGCCCTCAGCCTCGTCCTCGCCCTCGCCGCCGTGCTCGGGAGCGCACGCGCCGCCGCGGCCATGCGCTGCGGCAACCGCCTCGTGCAGCGCGGCGACTCGCGCTACCAGGTGCGCCAGCTCTGCGGAGAGCCCCAGGACGTGGTGCGCTCGCAGGCGCTCCGGCAGGTGACGCTGCAGGTCGTGCCCGGCGTCTTCGACACGGTGGCGCAAGCCGTGCCGGTGGAGCAGTGGACCTACGACTTCGGGCCGAACCGCTTTCAGCGGCATCTGACCTTCGAGAACGGGACGCTCGTGCGCATCGCCACCGGGCGAAAGGGCTTCCGAGCGGCCGCGGCGCGCGCCTTCAAGGCGAGCGGCCTGCCGGTGCGGAAGACGCTCCCGGCGCCGGCAGGGATTCTGCGCGTTGCGTGGCGGCGCGCCGGCTCCATCCTCCGTCCGTGACACCGAGCGCCCCGCCCGCTACCGACGTCGACGATCTCACGCGCGATCTCGCGGAGCTCGTGGCGCTCGCCGGGCGCGACGACGACCTCGAGGCCCTGCTTCGCCGCGGCCTCGACTGGGTCCGGCGCATCACGCCCTACGACCTCGCGACGATCCTCGAGCTGGCGGACGACGAGCTGGTCATTCGCATGGCCCGGGGACCTCTCGCGCCACGCGTGCGGGACTATCGCCTCGAGCTCTCGGCGTTCCCGACCGTCCGCGAGGTGCTCGAGACCCGCCGGGCCCGCGCCTACACGGAGCACGACCACGCGCACGGCGACGGCGACCCCTTCGACGGCGTGCTCGACTTCGAGCCGGGGCACAGCTGCATGGTCGTGCCCCTCTGCGCGGGCGACGAGCCCTTCGGCGTGCTCACGCTGGATCGGAAGGTGTGCGTCACCTTCGAGCCGGCCGTGGTGAACCTGGTCGAGGTCTACGCGCAGGTGCTCGCGCTGGCGATCCGCGGCGCCCGGGAACGCACGACGCTCCGTCGGCTCCACGCGCAGGAGCGGGCCCACGCGCAGCAGCTCCAGGCGGCGCTCCACGGCGGGAGTGCGCCGAGCGAGGACGCGGTGGCCGAGGTGGGCGTGCTCGAGTCCAGCGCGAGCCCGCGGGTGCAGGCGCTGGTGCGCCGGGCACGGCAGGTCGCGGAGACGACGACGCCGGTGCTCATCGGCGGGGAGACGGGCACGGGCAAGGAGCGCCTCGCGCGGGCCATCCACCTCTGGAGCCCGCGGCGCGCTCAGCCCTTCGTCACGCTCAACTGCGCGGCGATCCCGGCGCAGCTCATCGAGAGCGAGCTCTTCGGCCATGTGAAGGGGGCGTTCACCGGCGCGACGCAGGACCGGCCGGGGCGCTTCCAGATCGCGAACGGCGGCACGCTGCTCCTCGACGAGATCGGCGAGCTCGACCCGAGCCTCCAGGCGAAGCTGCTGCGCGTGATCCAGGAGGGCACCTTCCAGCCCGTCGGCGCGGACGTCACGCGCCGCGTCGACGTACGCATCCTGGCGGCGACGCACGTGGAGCTTCGACAGGCCGTCGCCGAGGGCCGCTTCCGCGAGGACCTCTTCTACCGCCTCGACGTCTTCCCCCTGGAGCTGCCCCCGCTCCGGGACCGCCTCGAGGACTTGCCCCAGCTCTGCGACTTCATGCTCCGGCAGCTCGCCCGTCGCTCGGCGCGCGGCGACGGCGTTCGCGGCGGGTGCTGGGTGATGAGCGACACCGCGCTCCAGCGTCTCGCCGCCCACGACTGGCCGGGCAACCTCCGCGAGCTGGCCAACGTGCTCGAGCGCGCGACGATTCTCGCCAAGACCGGCGTTCTCTCGCCGGGCGACATCGATCTCCCCGGGGACGGACGGCGTCGCCGCGCGCGGGAGAGCGACGCACCGCGCGGCATCGCGCCGCTGGCGCAGGTGGAGCGGGACCACATCGCCCGCGCCCTGGAGCACACGGGCGGCAAGATCTACGGCACGGACGGCGCCGCCGCGCTCCTCGGCATGAAGCCGAGCACGCTCCAGAGCCGCATGAAGAAGCACGGCCTGAAGCGCGCGCCGCGCAGCTGACCCGCCGCTCAGCTGACCCGCCGCTCAGGGGATGTCGGCGCCCGGCGGCGCGCTCACGCATTCGTCGATGGGCGCCGCGCAGAAGGGTCCGCTCGAGAGGCTCTGGCCTTCTGCCAGCACGACGAGGTGGTAGCGCTCGCTCGCGATGGCCGCGCCGTCGCTTCGCTTCACGTTGTAGCGCCAGTGGTAGACCCGGTGGCAGCGCCGCGCCGTGTTGCGGCCAAAGGCGAGCCGGACCTCGAAGCCGAGCAGCGTCCGGCCGATGACGCCCCGGAAGGACTCGCCGGAGACGTCGACGAGGCCGACGTTCTCTTCGGGAACGGCGAAGACCGGCACGCTCTCCGCGAAGTAGTCGCCGGCGTCTTCGCCGAACTCGTCGACGGCCTGGAAGGACTCGAAGGCTCCCGTGAAGTCCTCGCCCTGCCCGCGCACCACGAGCTGCACCGGAACCTGCGTGGCGCCGCGCGGCGTCTCGCGCACGAAGGCCACGCGGTCGAGGTCCGGCGTGCTGCGGTCGAAGGGATCGAGGTCGCGGATGACCGTCTCCCAGTAGTCCGGGAAGTCGTCGCCGTCCGTGTCCGGGTCGTCCGGGTTCAGCCCGAAGACGCGCTCGTAGTCATCGCAGAGGCCGTCCCCGTCCGTGTCGAGGCCCCGCGGTGGGCGAAGGTCCGGAGCCGTGCCCTGGTCCGTCGGCCCGAGATCGCTCCGCATACCGTCCACCGGGTTGGCTCCGTCATCGCAGCCGGCGAGCACGACGACGCCTGCCAGCGCGGCGAGGAGAGGGCGCATGGCCCCAGCCTTGCTGTGCCGCACGGGAGCGTCAACGACGGGGCGCGCGCGCTTCGAGCGCCGTGATCGACGCGGCGTCCCGACGCGGGGACGCTTCGTCCCGTGCGCGCGGTCCGGCCTTCCAGGACGGTGGCCCGAGCGCTATAGGGCGGCCGTGGACTTCGACGCCGACCGGCTCCTCGATCTGCTGCGCGTGGTGCGCCGCGAGCTCGACGCAGCCGACGCGCGCCTGGAGCTGGCGCTGGAGGACGCCCCGCCGGATCTCGTCCACGTGGAGGTCGGGGAGGGGCCCTGGCGCCTCGTCGTGGTCGAACCGAAGGGGTCGCGGGCCGACGCGCAGACCCGCCTCGCGCTCCTCGCCGGGACCTTCGCGGGCACGCTCGAGACGCTGCCGCCCCCGAGCGCGCCCACCCTCGGCCCGCGTGCCGAGCTCGACGAGGCCCTCTCGGTGCTGCGCCGGCAGGCGGCGGCCGAGGCCGTGCTCGTCATCGACGGGTCGTCGCCGGAGCTCTGGGGCGCGGACCCGCGCCCGGCACAGGAGACCGCGGGGACGCTCCTCGAGCTGGCGGCGGTTTGCGGCCGCCTGGGGGACGACGCGGTCGCGGTGCTGGCGGGCGAGACGGAGACGGATCCCTCGCACCAGGCCGACGTCGACCGCGCGCGCATGGACCGGAGCTTCGACCGCGCGGGCTGGGAGCGCCGCGTGCGCCTCGCGCAGGCGGCGGAGGCTGCCCGCCAGGACCACGCGGTGATGGCGAGCCATCACGGCCAGGCGCCCTTCGTCACGCGGCGCATCGGCGGGGCCTACCGCGTCGTGCTCGTGTACGGCCGGGCGACATTCTCCGAGCTTCACGCGGAAGCGGCGCTGACCCGAGCGGCCGCCGCCATCGAGACGCTCGTCGAGCGCCTCCCCCCGCTCCCCCCGGGCGACGGGACCGGCGGCGACGTCATCGCGTTCCGGAAGAAGCCGCGCTGAGCGCTCTCCTTGCCCCGGCCGGGGCACGGCGGCTAGGACGCCGCCATGGGGCTGAAGATCGAGTCCGTGGGCCAGCAGACCGACCTGCTGGTCCACGAATACACCTGGAAGGACGTCGTGCTCTATGCGCTCGGCTGCGGCGCGACGCTGGAGGAGCTCGACTACCTCTACGAGGGGCGCGGGCCCAAGGTCCTGCCGACCTACGCGGTGGTCCCGACCTTCGCGGCGCTGCACGCGCTCTTGCCGGTGACCGGCGGCGACATGCTCGGCGTGGTGCACGGCAGCCAGTCCATCCAGCTGCACCGGCCCATCCCCGCCGAAGGCGTGATGAACACGGTGGGCACGGTCGCTGGCGTGTACGACCTCAAGCGCCTCGCGCAGGCGGTCTACACGACGGAGACGCGGGACGCGGAGGGTGAGCTGCTCTTCGAGACGACCTGGACGATCATCTTTCTGAAGGACGGCGGCTTCGGGGGCGAGCGGCCCGCACGCACGCCGCGGGTGAAGTATCCGGAGCGCGCGCCGGACTTCGAGGTCACGGAGACCACGCAACCCACGCAGGCCATGCTCTACCGCCTGAGCGGCGACCTGAACCCGCTCCACGCGGACCCGGAGATCGGTGAGAAGGCCGGGTTCGGGCGTCCCATCCTTCATGGGCTTTGCACGTACGGCTACGTCGGCCGGGCGCTCGTCCGGCATGCCTGCGATGGCGACCCTTCGCGCCTCACGTCCTTCGAGGGGCGCTTCACCAAGCCCGTCTGGCCGGGCGATACGCTCGTCGTCCAGGGCTGGAAGGAAGACGAGGGGCGTGTGCTCCTCAAGGCGGCCACCAAGGAGAACCCCGACGAGGACGTCTTCGGGAACGCCTACGCCGTGGTGCGCTGAGACGCGCGGGGTCCAAGCTGGAGGGCCAGGGCGACGAGCCCGAGCGCGACGGCTGCGGCCAGCGCCCGGCGAAGACCCAGCCCCGGCGGGTCCCGGAGCCCATCGAGGGCGAGGCTGCTGGCCACGACGAAGGTGGCGACGAGCGTCGCCCGGCGGCCCGCGCGCGCGAGGAAGCGCGGCGTTCCGCGCCAGAGAAGACCGAAGAGAACGAGCGACGCGAGCGCCAGCGTGAGCTCGGCCCCGAAGCGCGCCATGGCGTCGTCGTCTGCGGCGCGCGGGGCGGCCAGGAGTGCCACGGCGGCGAGGGGGACGAGGGCCGCGGGCGCGAGGGCGTCGGCGGCGCGGGCGGACGCGAGGAGGGTCTTGGGCGCCAGCGTGC
>ERZ1740059.1201-NODE-1201-length-13137-cov-8.748280_pt1 | contig 13137 bp, 6 predicted proteins | sample MGYA00581744_ERZ1740059 | MGnify/ENA primary metagenome ERZ1740059 (study PRJEB43018, sample SAMN04849738) | marine metagenome | isolation source: floating plastic debris | place: Pacific Ocean | collected 2008-08-28 | study: EMG produced TPA metagenomics... | reverse complement strand
AAATTTGGGATGCTAAAACTTCTAAACCAATCCCAACCCTTAAAGGACATCAAGACAGAGTTTGGAGCGTGGAATTTAGCCCAGATGGTAAAACCATTGCTTCGGCTTCCAACGATAATACGGTGAAAATTTGGGATGCCCCAACTTGTAAACTAATCCGAACCCTTAGACATCAAGATGAAGTTTATAGCGTGGAATTTAGCCCTGACGGTAAAATCATTGCTTCGGCTTCACGTGATCAAACGGTGAAAATTTGGGATGCTAAAACTTTTAAACTAATCCAAACCCTTAAAGGACATCAAGATTCAGTTGTGAGCGTGGAATTTAGCCCCGACGGTAAAACCATTGCTTCGGCTTCATATGATAATACGGTGAAAATTTGGGATGCTAAAACTTTTAAACTAATCCAAACCCTTAGAGTACATCAAGATAACGTTAATAGCGTGGAATTTAGCCCAGATGGTAAAACCATTGCTTCTGCATCTTGGGATAATACGGTGAAAATTTGGGATGCTAAAAGCGGTAAACTAATCCGAACCCTTAAAGGACATCAAAACTGGGTTAGAACCGTGGTATTTAGCCCGGATGGAAAAACTATTGCTTCGGCATCTGGGGATAATACGGTGAAAATTTGGGATGCTGCAACTGGTAAATCAATCCAAACCCTTAAAGGACATCCAGACGATGTTTTGAGCGTGGTATTTAGCCCAGATGGTAAAACCATTGCTTCTGCTTCATGGGATAATACAGTCAAGTTGTGGAATTGGGATTTATATAATTTAGTTAAGAAAGGGTGCTCTCGATTTAAGATTCATCTGGCTAATCATCCCGATAAACTCGAAGAAGTTGAACTATGTCAAAACCGAGAATTACTTATAGCAGCTGCTTCTACTTTGGTTGCAGAAGGTGAGGAATTAGCTAATGATGGTGATTTTGAAGAAGCTGTGGAGAAGTTTCGTCAAGCTAATAAATGGAATTCGGAATTAAATATTAATCCGGAAGTGAAAGCTGCTGCTGCTTTGATTATTAAAGGTAAAGAATTAGCTTCTGAAGGTAATTTTGAAGAAGCTGTGGAGAAATTCAAACAAGCACAGCAATTTGATCGTAATATTGACCTGAATCCAGAAACTGAAGAATTAGATAAAAATCCCCAAGCTGTCGCTGAAAAACTTGCAGCACCATCTCTTATTACTCAAGGTAAAGAACTTGTACGCGATGGTAAAGTCAAGGAAGCTATTGCTGCTTATAACAAAGCATTAAAAATTAATCCCGACTTGGAAATCTCAGCAGATGATTGGAAGTCACTCTGTTGGCATGGTGCTATTAATAACCACGCTAAAGATATAATGTTCGCTTGTGAAAAAGCAGTAGAACTTGCACCAGAAAATGAAGTGATTAGAAATAACCGTGGACTTGCTAGAGCGCTAACTGGTGACTACAAGGGAGCAGCAGAAGACTTCGAGTTTTTTGTGAAGCGGACTAAAGACGATAAGGCTAAATCACGAAATCAAGGTTATGTTAATGACTTGAAAAAGGGTAAGAATCCGTTTACACCAAAACGATTAGAGGAATTGCGGCAGTAAATGTAGAGACGTAGCAGTGCTACGTCTCCTGGCAACATGATTATTAATATTCCCTACTCCCTTTCTACAACCTGACAACAGTAACCAAACGCTGATTTTCTGTAGTCACAATTTCTGTTGATATCCGCTCTTCAAATGACAGCGCATGTTGCCGTCTATCAAATACAAATAACCAACCTTGATTTAATCCCAATCGTGCTAAATAGGATTCTAATTGCTCAATTCCTTCTGGTTGAGGATCGCGTTTTTTCTCTCGCCAAACTTTTAATTCTATTCCTAAAACAACATTTTCATATCTCAAACATAAATCCATTCTATCCCTACCAATTGCATATTCCCGTTCTAATGTTCCACCACCATTGACAACGCGATGTAAGAAAGCCATTAATACTATATGAGGAGCCACTTCATGGTAACTAGTACTATTTAATAATGGTTCTCCATGCTGTCGCCAAAATTTAATAAAAGCATCTAATAAAGCCTCTTTATTTAATTCACCTTCTGGTGTTAACCAAGTTGGTGCAATGGTTGGTAGTGAAGCCATTGGTGTTAATGTTAATACCCTGGGTAAAACTTCACGGTAAATTGGATTAGCAATTGTCAATCCACCCTGGGGATGAATTCTACACAAACCCAAGTCAATTACAAATTGAATATCATCGTTGGGTATATCTCCCAATTCCAAACCAGCTAACATCGGCTCAATAATTGCTTTTATCCTTGGTTCTCGCAAGCGTTCGGCTAAACTATCAAGATGAGTATCTCGACGAACAATTAATATTTCTTTTGCTTGTAAAATATGCTCTTTGGTAATTGCAATATTTCTATCTTTAACTAACTTTTCCACAATTTCTTTAGCAAGAGCATTTACTAACCAAGGTTGTCCTTGAGTTAAATTAAATGCTGTTTCTATTGCTTCCGGAGTAAATATTTGTCCGGTTTCTTGAGTATGTTGTTGATATAACTCTTCTACTTCAGCAGCATTGAAATTTCTTAAGGTTATCGAACTAACTTTAATATTAAAAGGACTTGCAGTATTTAGTCTATCGCTACCACCAGAAGCAACTTTATAATCTCTAACATCTCGCAATCCAATTAATCCTACAGATGAAGGAAAATTTTCTGGACGACTGGGATAACCATTGCGTAATTGTCGCAATACTGAAATTAAAGTTTCATTTTGCAAAGAATCAATTTCATCGATAAATACCACTAACGGAAGATTGATTGAGCGTGACCAAGCTCTTAAATTATTACTTATTCTTTGTCCACTAGGAGCATCATAAACCCAAGTTTGAGGCTGTAATTCTATTGGTAAATAATCTTCAATTGTATTCCTCCAAGTTGCCAAAATCGCCAACTCAGCCGCACCGAGATCGTTATTAAATGCACTACCAACTTCTGCTGACACCATGATTGCTGCATAGCGATCGCTTTGTGTAAGTTGTTTCGCTAGCCCTAGCATTGCGGTAGTTTTACCAGTTTGACGGGGTGCATGAACTACAAAATAACTTTCTTGTGCGATTAAGGTGTCCAAATCAGGTAAACGACTCATAGGTGGCAGCATATAGTGTTTATCTGCTCTACAAGGACCTGCAATATTAAACCAGCGAGACATATAATATCACGTCTAATACAACGTTTTGCGATCGCGGATTCTTTGAGTTTACTATAGGTTGTTGGATATCATAATTACCAATGTCCAATGTGAAATCTTCCACCATTGTCGTTAAGCCCAGATTCCCACCTTGAAATGAATTTCAAGGCTAATATGCCAAGTACGTTAAAACGCACATCTTGCACCATTGTCGTTAAGCCCAAATATCCACCTTGAAATTAATCTTGGCTACACACAAAGTGCGTTAAAACGCACTAAAATCCTTACCTAGTCGTCAAAAGAGCGACTTTGTTTGTGAGCCTTGGAATAAATTCCCAGGCGGGTGCCCTCGAATGCTGCAAGATGTGAGTTAAAACGCACTAAACCCCTTATTCAGTCGTCAAAAGAGCGACTTTAGCTATAAGCCTGGGAATTCATTCCTAGGTGGTTATTGAAATTGATGCAAGATGTTAGCTATGCCCAATGCCCAAATTAAATAATGAACACCCCCTCTCACGCAATTTTAAATTTAGTAGCTTTCAGCGAAAAGTTAAGAGCTAAAGCGAGTCTCTCAATTTTGATTGGTGCTGTTTTACCGGACATACCAATTTTTGTATTCTACTTTTTAATGAAATTCGTTTACCGTTTCCCCGAAACTAAAATTTGGGGAGAAATTTATTTTCAACCCTTTTGGCAAAATATTGTCAGTATATTTCACTCCATACCCCTAGCTTTAATAGGGGTTTTAATTTGTCACTTTGCAAAATGGAAAGTTGTAGAAATCGGATTTATTAGTATGGTGATGCATTCTTTATTAGACTTACCCGTTCATAACGATGACGCACACCGTCACTTTTTCCCCTTTAGTAATTACCGTTTTATCAGTCCGATTTCTTATTGGGATACCAATCATTATGGTGCGATTGTCGCTTTTGTGGAAATGTCCCTGGTTTTAATTTCAACGATTTATTTATTTTCTGGAATTCGTTCTTTTTGGGCTAGAGGATTAATGATATCGGTGAATATGTTTTATTTCTTTGGGTATTTTCGGTTTTATCTACGGTAATCGGTTAACAGTGAGCAGTGAGCAGTATAAGACGTTAAAAGCGTGAGCGTGGGATTCTCCGGAAGTATACGCCCAAGTCTCGAATCGGCGAGGTGAATGTTATATCACTCCGCCCACAAGGTACCCATAAGAATTTTTTTAGAAGAAAAAATTCTTATGGGTGCCCTTGACGAACTGGAATCTCTATTACAAATTCAGTACCTTTGCCAACTTCAGATTGGCAGTATAATTTACCATTGTGTTTACCCGTAATAATTTGATAGCTGATGGAAAGTCCTAAACCAGTACCTTTACCAACTTTTTTGGTGGTGAAGAAAGGGTCAAATAAATGGGAAAGTAATTCATCTTTAATGCCAATTCCATTATCAGCAATGCGAATTTCAACCCAATCTTGAGCTAGCAGGGATGTAGAAATTTGGATTTCGCTGGGATTATCTTCGATTTCTTCAGATGTTCGCTGTTTGTCTTTCTCTTCTAAGGCATCAATTGCATTAGATAATAAATTCATCAATACCTGATTTAATTGACCGGGGTAACATTCTAGTAAGGGGAGTTCGCTGTAGTCTTTTTTAATGTGAATGCTAGAACTATCATTTGATGGTTTCAAGCGATGTTGCAAAATCATCAGCGTACTATCGATGCCGTCATGAATATTCGCTTCTTTGAATTCTGCTTCATCTAATCGAGAAAAGTTGCGTAAAGAGGTAATAATTTCGCGGATGCGCTGGGTACCAACTGTCATTGATTGAAATAATTGCGGTAGATCGTTAAATACAAACTCTAAGTCTGCTTCTTGCCAAAATTGTTGCAATTCTGGTGCAACGTTGAAATTTTGATTGCGACACATTTGTGCATAGTTAAGCAAGTCTTTGGTATATTGGTGGGCATGAGTTAAGTTGCCGTGAATAAAATTGATCGGATTGTTAATTTCGTGAGCAACTCCGGCTACAAGCTGTCCCAAACTTGCCATTTTTTCAGCATGAACCATTTGCATTTGAGCAGTGCGTAATTCCTGAAGGGTTTTTGTTAATTGTGAAGCTTCTTCTTGGGTTTTTCCCAGCAAACTAGCTTGTTGAAACAAATTCGCTTGCCGCAGTGCCACGCTAAGTTGAGCCGCGACTTGACTAACAAATTCTAATTCCGCTTCATTCCAATGACGGGTACGGCTACATTGGTGAATGCACAATAATCCCCATAGTTGATTTCCTTCTAATAGGGGCATAACAATTTGGGCTTTGACTCGGAAACTTTCAATAATGTCTTGATAAGGCAAATTGGCATCTGTACCTTTGATACCAGACATTACCTGCATTTCCCCTTGACTAAACTGCGGCGCATAATTTTCGCCAAAGTCATAGTCTTGTACCTTTACTCCTAAAGCTGAATCAAATTTAGGTAGCACGTCTTCAGAAATAAACTCACCGCTGCTAAAATTTTCATCGACATCGAAACGGAAAACTCCGACTCTATCAACTTTGAGCCATCGCCGTATTTCCTGTACCGTAGTTTTGAAAATTGTTTCTAAATCCAGGGATTCGCGAATCTTGACAACCACATCAAATAAAATCCGCCGCTGCTCTGCGGCTTGTTGTAAATCATCAGCGCGGCTTCGGGTTTGCATAAGGGTGTCCGAACTTTGAATTGCTAATCCTACTTGATTGGCAACCTGTTCCAAAAATTCTACTTCTACCTCATCCCAATCACGGGGGGCTGAGTGTTGATAAGCTGCCAACAATCCCCATAAATTTCTGCCAATAAAGATTGGTGTTAAAGCATAAGCGCGAATCTTGAACTGCTGTAAAATATCCATGTGACAGCGAGCATGTCCAGCTTCGTAGATATCACCTACAGCAAAGCTTTCGTTATTGCGGTATCTTCCCCCTTTCGTTTCTTGGAGGTGGGTATCTTCCCAGACTAAATTTTTACCAAAGGGATTAATGCTGTCCCATTGCGGCTCCACCATGCCAAAATTGCTAATAAATTCACCACTCCAATCTTCATTAAAGCGATAAACGGCAATCCGTTCGACACGCATTAGTTTACACACTTCTTGGCAAGTATTTTTGAGAATGATATCTATATTTAAAGAAGAGCGAATATTGGTAACAACTTCAGTTAAGGCACGCTGCCGAGCAATCGAATCCTTTAATGCAGAAGCCTGCTGTTTCGACTGTGCCAAAATCTCTGCTTGCTGAATTGCTACACCTAATTGCGCTCCTACTTGTCTGAGAAATTGAATTTCGTAATCTGCCCATTGACGGGGAGCAGAATGTTGATAAGCCGCCATTAATCCCCATAATTTTCTACCTACGAATATTGGCGCAAGAGCATAAGCGCGGATTTTGAATTGCTCTAAAATATCCAGATGACAGCGGGTATGCCCAGCTTCATATATGTCAGAGACGGCAAAAGTTTCATTGTTACGGTATCTTCCCCCTTTAGTTTCTTGAAGGTGGGTATCTTCCCACACCAAATTTTTTCCAAAGGGATTAATTTCGATTTCAGCCCAATCTTCTTCTATGGTGCCAAAATAGCTGACAAATTCCCCACTCCAGTCTTCATTAAACCGATAAACCGCCGCTCGTTGGATTTTGAATAACTGACAAATTTCCTGACAAGCAGTGTTGAGAATCAAATTTGTATCAAGAGAAGAGCGGATATTTCCTACAACTTCCATTAAAGCACGCTGGCGAGCAAGTGAATCTTTCTTATTCTTCTCCTGCTCTTGATGTCGCTGGATTGCCAAACCTACATGACTGGCTGCTTGCCCGACAAACTCAACTTCGTGAGAATGCCATTGTCGGGGAGTAGAGTGTTGATAAGCTGACATCAAACCCCATAGCTTTTCACCCACAAAGATTGGCGCAAGAGCATATGCCCGAATTTGAAATTGCTCTAATACTTGAATATGACAGCGTGAATGTCCGGCTTGATAAATGTCAGCTACAGCAAATAGCTCATTATTACGATATCTTCCCCCTTGGGTTTCTTGCAAATGGGAATCCTTCCACACTAAACCTTGTCCAAAAGTTTTGAGTATATTCCAAGGAGCTTCTGCAAACCCCAAAGAATTGACAAAACTACCGCTCCAATCGTCATTAAAACGGTAGATTCCGACTCTCTCTACTTTTAATAATCGACAAACATCTTGACAAGAAGTCGAACAAAGAGTCTCCAATTCTACGGAAGCACGAATCTTCGCCAAAATTCTTTCTAATATTTTTTGATAACTATCTCTCAAATGCATTTGATTTTGGCATTCTTGTAATTCTAATTCGCTTGAGGGACTAGTATTATTTACAATCATGGAAGAGTTTCTTCTATATTCAGTTCTAGTATTCCCACCTGTATTTCAAAAATTTCAGTCCCAGCAAAAAAGTTTTCTCCATCGATGCTTCGCTAACATAACGAAATCAGTAGCGATACTTCTAATTCTACGAATCATCTGTAACCATAGTGGGTGGAATTGTTACTCTTTTTATCGAGACATGCAGGGTTTAAAACCCCACCGTCAATTGGCGTGCTAGTAATTGGTTGGGGTAAAATACCAGCACCAATTACCTCTCCCTCTCTCCCTCACTCCCTCACTCTCTCCCTCCTTCAATTTGTTAGGTAATCTTCCTGGGCGTTGGGAGTAATCATGTCGTAACTCAATCTATAAATTTTTTCTCCCCATCTCCCCATCTCCCCATCTCCCCCCTCTCATTTCAACTATCAACTAACTAACCTCTGATAATACTGCTGTATCCTCGGTACCCGACTAGTCGGTGATGCAAGTTTTAAGACTGTCTCTAATAACCAAGGTGCTAGACGCTGACACAAAATCGCTAAATGACTTTGCCAACCAACTAAGATTTCTGATGAGTCTCTTCGCAATCCTTTGACAAATGCTTGGGCTACCTGCTCCGGTGTCATTGGGATTACTCCACGATATAGTTGCAAATCTTTCACCATATCGGTGTCTGTCAATGTTGGTAACAATGAGATGACTTTGATGTTATGTGGTGCTAACTCGCGACGTAAAGCATCCGTAAATCCTAAGATTGCAAACTTAGTTGCTGAATAAGTCGCCATTGTTGGTGCTGCAACTTTCCCCATTAAACTCGATACATTAACAATCGTTCCCTGGTTGCGTTTTACCATCCGTCGCGCCACCATATGAGTCATGGTGTATGTTCCCATAAAATTCAGAGACAATTCTTCTTGTACTTGAGGCAGCTTAGTCTTCAAAAATGAGTTTTGGTGAGCTACACCAGCACAATTCACCAATATATCTATTGGACCATAACTGCGCCAAAGTTGAGCAACTGCAACGTTTACAAACACTGGTTTTTTCAAATCTAGTGCCATAATTACGGCTTCGACACCCATCGCTTCAACTTGTAAGGCAACTTCTGCTAATTTATCTCGCGAGCGTGCAACCAATATCAATCTTTTTACTTTCTGTCGTGCCAACTCTAAGGCTATAGCACGCCCAATACCACGGGAAGCTCCAGTAATTAAAGCAGTCTTATTCTCAATATTCATTTCTCATCTCCAAATGATGGATTTTACTGTAATATTGCTCTTGTCGATATGTCTATAAGCTGGTGTGCAACTAAATTATATAAAGCTAAAAAATGAAAGTATTGTAGTGGGAGCATCTTGCTCCCTAGAATTATCCAAATTAAGTGCGTAGCAGCTTATAGGGATTCATCTGCATATCGACGAAGTAATAGAAATAGAAAAACTTAGTGTAATTGGAATGTATTAACAGCTACAGAAACAAGCTGTTTGTGGTCTATAATTCTCGCCTAATCAAAGTATTTGCAATATATAGTCAGATTTCTATGTGTTTCGGTTTCAAAAGCAATATTTGTGACAATTCTCAGTTGCAGATATAGCCATCGATTGCATAATCCCTCCGGACACGAATTTATATAATCGTCGTCACACACACCTTAGCAACTAAATCAAGCTTGCGCAACAAAACTTTAATAAGTATTTCTGAATGCTCTCTTACACAAAGTATATATATAAAATTTTTTCTTGGATAAGTTTTATTTAACAGTGTTCTTGTAATTTTAATAATCCCTAACAATGCTGAGATTTTAGTTACATAAGATACCGTTTTATTTATTACGAAATCGTGGAATATAGCGGTAATCGATTCAAAATACCACATATTAAAAAAAGACGTTGCACTGCAACGTCTCTACATTATTGTGTTTTAGATAATTCCTAACTCCCAACTCCCAACTCCCAACTCCGCGAGCTCCGCGAGCTCCGCGAGCTCCCAACTCCGCGAGCTCCGCGAGCGAAGATTTTACCTTCGATAAAGCCGAGTCATCTCCAACAATCGCCGACTTAATTCGGGGGTGAGTTGTTCAGAATTTTGATAGCGCCAACGCCAATTTCCGGCACTAACGCTGGGATCGTTCATTCTACCATCGCTGCCTAAGTCTAAGAAATCTTGCACAGAAAGAATGGCTAAGTCTCCCACTGAAGATAACGCCATGCGAATAAATTCCCAGTTGATTTCTTTAACTTCCTCAGGTGAGGAATAACCCAAATATTTAGCGACGTGTAGCTTTTCTTCCTTTCCGGCTTGATTCCACCAGCCAATGGTTGTGTCATTATCGTGGGTACCCGGATACACGACGCAGTTTTGAATGTAGTTATGGGGTAAATAAGGGTTATCAGCTTCACCACCGAAAGCGAATTGTAAAATACGCATTCCGGGGAAATTAAACGTGTCTCGTAATTCTTCCACTTCGGGGGTAATAATTCCCAAATCTTCCGCCATTACAGGTAAACTACCTAAAGTGGAACCCAAAGTTTCAAAGAATTTTTTATCTGGCCCTTTTACCCATTCACCGTTGATAGCAGTTTCCTCTCCTGCGGGTACTCGCCAATAAGCTTCAAATCCCCGAAAATGGTCGATACGAACGATATCTACATATTCTAATGTTGCACGAAAACGTTCTATCCACCAAGAAAAATTAGTTTCTTCTAATTTGTCCCAATCATAAACGGGATTACCCCAAAGTTGCCCGGTAGCGCTAAAGTAATCAGGTGGTACTCCGGCGATGTAGGCTGATTCAAGAGTTTGGGAATCTAATTGAAATATTTCTGGATTTGCCCATACATCAGCACTATTATGACAAACATAAATTGAAATATCGCCAACTATTTTGATGTTGCGATCGTTAGCGTAGGTGCGGATTTTTTTCCACTGTTGAAAAAATTTAAATTGCAAAAATTTGTGGTAAGAAATCGCATCTTTCAATTTATCTCTCTGAGCTTCTAACGCATTTTGTTCGCGACGAGCTACAGCACGATCCCAAAAGTTCCAAGCTTTATAATCGTTGGCTTCTAATAGTGCCATAAACAGTACATAATCATCCAACCAAGAAGCTTGTTCTTTACAAAAATTTTCAAACTCCCTATTGGCTGTTTTTGCTAAAGATTTTTGAAAGTATTGATAAGCTTGTTGAAGAATTTTTGTCTTATGAGGAATGACTGCATCAAAGTCAACTCTCTGAAGATTAGATTCGGTTTTTTCTAAAGGAATTAATTCTTCATCAGTTAGCAAACCCTCTTCTAGCAACAGTTCTAGGGAAATCATCAAGGGATTTCCTGCAAAGGCGCTAAAATTCATCGTATAGGGAGAATGTTCGTAACCAGTCGGTCCTAAAGGTAGAATTTGCCACAACTTTTGACCGCTTGAAACAAGAAAATCGACAAATTTATAAGCCGATTCACCTAAATCACCAATACCAAATTTACTTGGCAAACTAGTAGGATGGAGTAGAACTCCACTTGCTCTTTCAAAACTCATAAAATAACCTCGATAAACTAAAAGAATAACAAACCGTCAATAATTCACCAGTCATTAACTTCTTATAGTAATAAAATAGCTTATATGACAAATAAGGCAGTAAAAATTATGCAAAATCCGTTATTGAAAGACGATCCACTTTGGTTTAAAGATGCAGTCATCTATGAAGTACCGGTACGAGCTTTTGCTGATAGCAATGGCGATGGTATAGGCGATTTTGGGGGATTAACTGAAAAATTAGATTATCTACAAGATTTGGGAGTAACAGCAGTTTGGGTACTGCCTTTTTTCCCCTCCCCTTTGAGAGATGATGGCTATGATATCGCCGACTATACCAGCGTTAATCCAATTTACGGTAACCTCGACGATTTCAAGGAATTCTTAAGTGCCGCCCATCAAAGAGGCATCAGGGTAATAATTGAGTTAATAGTCAATCATACTTCCGACCAACATCCCTGGTTCCAGAGGGCGCGTAAAGCAGCCCTAGGGAGTCCAGAACGAGATTTTTATGTTTGGAGTGAAACTGCCGAGGAATATTCCGAAGCAAGGATTATCTTTAAGGATTTTGAAACTTCTAACTGGACTTGGGATCCCGTTGCCAAAGCTTATTATTGGCACCGCTTTTATTCTCACCAGCCGGATTTGAATTTTGAAAGTCCTCAAATGCAGGAAGCGCTATTTGAGGTAGTAGATTTTTGGTTATCGATGGGTGTAGATGGGTTGCGGTTAGATGCCGTACCGTATCTGTACGAACGCGAAGGCAGCAACTGCGAAAACCTCCCGGAAACTCACGCCTTTTTGAAGAAATTACGCAAACACATTGACGATAAGTTTCCTAATCGTTTACTGCTAGCTGAAGCCAATCAATGGCCCGAAGATGCTGTAGAGTATTACAGCGGTGGAGATGAATGTCACATGAACTTTCATTTCCCCTTAATGCCGCGTTTATTTATGGCACTGCAAATGGAAGATAGTTTCCCGATTATCGATATTTTGCAGCAAACCCCGGCGATTCCCAATAACTGTCAGTGGGCATTATTTTTGCGGAATCACGACGAGTTGACTTTAGAAATGGTCAGCGATGAAGATCGGGATTATATGTACCGAGTTTACGCACAAGACCATCAAGCAAGGTTGAATTTGGGTATTCGTCGCCGTTTGGGGCCGTTAATGGGGAATAACCGACGGCGTATAGAAGTAATGAACGCCTTGTTGATGTCATTACCCGGAACTCCGGTAATGTACTACGGCGATGAAATCAACATGGGGGACAATATTTACTTAGGAGATCGCAACGGCGTGCGGACTCCCATGCAGTGGAGTGCCGATCGCAATGGTGGTTTCAGTCGTTGCAATCCCCACAAGCTATATGCTCCAGTAATTATCGATCCCGAATATCACTTCGAGGCAGTTAACGTTGAAGCCCAGCGAGAAAACCGTAATTCACTATGGTGGTGGATGAAACGTTTGATTGCAACTCGCAGCCGCTTTCAGGCTTTTGGTAGAGGTACTTTTGAGTTACTTTATCCAGAAAATCGCAAGGTTTTGGCATTTACCCGTACTTACAACGGAGATCATATTCTTGTTGTCACCATCTTATCCCGCTTCGTGCTGACAGTAGAGGTTGATTTATCAGCATTTGACGGCATGACTCCAGTGGAAATCTTTGGACGTACCACATTTCCACCAATTGACGATTCACCTTATTTCATGAGTTTAGCCCCTCATGCGTTTTACTGGTTTACCCTGCAAGTTCAAACAAATATTTCCTGTGCGGTGAGGCCTCAAGAGCAAATACCGAATTTAGTGGTCACCGACAATTGGCATAATATTTTTACCAAACCTGAAGCAAAATCATCATTGGAAGAAATTTTGCCAGATTTCATGTGCTCTTGTACCTGGTTTGACGCTAAAAGTCGGGTAATTCAGTCCTCTCATGTGATTGAGGCAATTCCCATTGAATTCCGTTCCCTAGAAGCAGCTATTGTTTTAGTACAGCTAGATTATACCGAAGGTGACCCCGAAACCTACGTATTACCCCTAGCTTACGAACCCAAAGGTATTAATAACG
>ERZ1740059.1200-NODE-1200-length-13141-cov-9.243466_pt1 | contig 13141 bp, 15 predicted proteins | sample MGYA00581744_ERZ1740059 | MGnify/ENA primary metagenome ERZ1740059 (study PRJEB43018, sample SAMN04849738) | marine metagenome | isolation source: floating plastic debris | place: Pacific Ocean | collected 2008-08-28 | study: EMG produced TPA metagenomics... | reverse complement strand
CAGAAGCCAAAAAATGTAGTCAAGCTGACAGAAATTGATTCGGATTAGGAGGTAATAAAGTGGTAAACCTAACGCCTACCGAGTTGGAGCGCTATCGTCGCCAAATGACACTCCCCAATTTTGGTGAATTGGCACAAAAGCGTTTGAAGTCAGCTACGGTTTTGGTTACAGGTGTTGGAGGATTAGGCGGTACCGCTGCACTTTACCTCGCGGTAGCAGGTGTGGGACGATTAATCCTTGTAAGAGGAGGTGACTTGCGGCTTGATGATATGAATCGTCAAATTCTCATGACTGATGATTGGGTAGGAAAGCCAAGGGTATTTAAAGCTAAAGAAACCCTACAAGCGATTAATCCCGATATTGAGATAGAAACAATTCATGATTACATCAATCCGGAAAATGTAGACTCATTAGTGCAATCAAGTGACATGGCTTTAGATTGCGCTCACAACTTTACAGAGCGTAATTTGTTAAATGAAGCTTGTGTTCGCTGGCGTAAGCCAATGGTAGAAGCAGCGATGGATTCAATGGAGGCTTATCTAACTACGATTATTCCTGGTGTAACTCCCTGTCTATCATGTCTATTTCCAGAAAAACCTGATTGGGATAGACGTGCATTTTCAGTTCTAGGTGTAGTTTCGGGTACTCTAGCTTGTTTAACAGCTTTGGAAGCTATCAAGTTAATTACCGGATTTAGTCAGCCTCTATTATCACAGTTACTAACTATCGATTTTACCAGAATGGACTTTGCTAAACGTCGTTCTTATCGCGATCGCGAATGTCCAGTATGTGGTAACAGCGCTCCTTGGAGGTATTCTCAGTCTCAACCTCTAGAAACTACTGGTAATTGTAAGTCTTAGCTTCTAGGGAAGGGATTTTACCTAAATTGAAGATGAATCCAAATTCCAGCATTACCATCGAATTATTTTTTGTTCCCTAGGCAAAAACAACCATTATCTAAAAGCGATCTAAAAGTACGGAGGTTCGTCCCATGACTGTTAGTTTGACAGAAAAAGCAGCAGAACGCCTAAGTTTATTTTTACAAGATACTGCAACAGAGAATAATACGGGGACTAGAGCGATCCGTGTCTCTGTTAAAGATGGTGGTTGTAACGGCTACGAATATGCAATAAATATCACCAGTAAGCTAGGCAAAGATGACTTGGTGGTTCAACATTCAGACAAGATCACAATCTATGTTGATGCTAAAAGTGCGCCGCTATTGCAAGGGATGGTAATAGATTTTATCGAAGGTGTGATGGAAAGCGGCTTCAAATTCACTAATCCCAATGCAACCAAAACCTGCGGTTGTGGCAAGTCATTTCAAGCAGGTGATTGTACACCTGACGGTGTACCTTGCAGTCAGTAAATTATTAGTAGGTAGTAGTTAGTACGATAGAGAAAACACTAATTACTAATAATTCTAATAATTAACAATTAATAAGTTAGATGTCGTTTGAGGAGAACAGAAACATGGCTAATTATCAAGTTCGATTGATTAACAAAAAGGAAGATTTAGACACCACAATAGAAGTTGATGAAGAAACTACTATTTTAGAAGCAGCTGAAGAAGCAGGAGTTGAATTACCTTTCAGTTGCTCTGCTGGATCTTGTTCTAGTTGTGTTGGTAAAGTCACTGAAGGTGAAATCAATCAAGAAGACCAAAACTTTTTAGATGACGAACAAATGTCCAAAGGTTTTGCTTTACTTTGCGTCACCTATCCTCGTTCCAACTGCACAATCAAAACTCATCAAGAAGCTTATTTGGTATAGAGTTTTGATTTAGTTATTACCTTTTTATAAATTTTGAGTCATAGCTTTAATTAGTTATGACTTTTTTCTTTGCCAATTGGGTTCGGGGGCATTGTTAAGCTGTTACGCATCTAAGTTGTATATTATTCGATTCGATAGTGATGGCTCAAACAATATTACTTTTGACTTTTGACAAGAGTATTGTGCATTTTTAATGCACAACAGCTTAATTGCTTATGACTGGGTGTTTTTTTAATCAGTAATCCTGGAGTCGGAAAGGGATTAATCATTTATCATAACTTAGGCAATTGTTACACGACCCTGCTTGGTGCGTGACAGGAAAACCTTATTATTTCCTTAAACATCAAAGGAAGTGTCACGTGCCCCTACAAGAAAAATGTGCCGGTTGCGTAAGTCATATTTATATTAATAAATTCAAATCATGGGACTTGCTAAGGTATGCAAGCCGCTTTTTTTTAATCTACACCAACCATTACATCTGTTGCCTTGACAACAACATAAGCTTCTTTTCCTAAAGAGAGATGCATCTGATCTGCTGATGATTTAGTAATAATTGAAACTACTTCCACCCCAGGTGCTATTTCCAAAGTTACCTCAGTATTGACAATTCCAGGTATAATTTTTTTAACAGTTCCTTTTAGGTGATTGCGAGCACTTACTTTCATAGTTTTATTTTGCTAATCGTATTTTTATGCCAACTAATTTTATCAAATTCACAGAATTTGCATAAGCATTTTCAACTTTTATTCACGATCGATCAATCATTCTTCACTGAAATTCACGGATATTAATTTTTAAAAAATGTCAAAATCAAACAATTTTCAATCTAAAAATCAAGTTTCGGGCCGTAAATGGTCAAATTATTACAAAGCTGTTGCAAATCGTCCACCGCGAGAAACTTTACTTACTGCTAATCGTAATTGTGAAATCGAAACTCCAGAGACTAAATCGAAAATAGCTATTGATTTGGGGTGCGGGGAAGGTAGAGACACGGTGGAATTGCTACGTCGGGGTTGGCAGGTTATAGCTATCGATGGTGAAAAAGAAGCTATTAACCAATTATTAAAGCGTCCCCATATCAACACTAATCTTTTGCAAACTCGTATAGCTCAGTTTGAAAATATCCAGTTCCCAGAATCGGTGAATTTAATCAATGCCAGCTTCAGCCTTCCCTTTTGTGCGCCAGAAAGCTTCCCTGACTTGTGGAACAAAATCTACTCCTGTTTACGAACTGGCAGTCGTTTCTGCGGCCATTTATTCGGCTCGCGCGATAGCTGGGCTACTGACTCTACAATGAATCACCATACTAAATCTGAGATTGAAGCACTCCTAAGACTCTTTGAAGTCGAATTTCTCAACGAAGAAGAGCATCTTGGTAAAACTGCTTTAGGAAACGAAAAATATTGGCATATTTTTCACATTGTGGCACGTAAAAAATAATCTATTAATAGTAAAAATCTGCTTTTCGTCACAGCTTAATTGAGAATATTTTTTCTGCAAATACCGTCTACTTAAGCTTTTACAAAGACAGATTTTATTTTAAGAAGATAACAAGCATAATTAATAGGACTTACGCAACTGGTACATTTTTTTGTAGGGCACGTGACCTTTAATTAAATTCTCAAGGCAGTAATAAGACAATCAGTGTACGGCACCAGCAGGATATTGTGACAATTGCGGCCATTCCTGATTAATACTTCATGAATCCTATTTAATCATTAACTTGGAACCGATATATTTCATATTGTTTTTACTTTTAAATCGTTTTTATGAGCTATATTTTATAATCTAAAAATGTTGATAAATCCAAAATATTTTAGATTCTATTTACTTTTTTGTAAACAGATGTTGACTACGAAGTTTTATGAATTGTTCTTTGCTTAAAATCAAAGGAGAGATAATATGTATGTAAGCTAAATTGTTGCAAATCAACCCGGAGTCGCAAGCCAAGAGTAATCATTACCTTTCTAGTAAGACAATTGAATCTTTAGGTCTTATGCTTTAATGTGCTAGAGATCGATAGATCTATGAAAATAATAAAAAATCGGGAAAAAGCGTCAATCCTCTCCAGAAATCCCCCTAATTCTTGCTATACAAGAATGATTTGATGACTTCTATAAAGGTTTATGGACTCTACAAGTGCTTATTGAAAAAACAAAATCTAGTCCTTGTAACTATAATAGAGTACGTGAATGAGATTTGTTCAATAAAGCCTATTCCGCCCTTGGGAAGAATAGCAGCAATAAGCCAATAAATTTCCTTACTTGCTGAATAGAAATATTGGAGAGACAGTCATGATGAAAGCAAAAGATATCATGAGCTTAAATGTAGCAACTATTAATGGTTCAGCTACCGTCGCAGAAGCAGTAAGATTATTAAGACTCACACAATTACGTGCCTTAATAGTTGAACCTTCAAATCCAGAAGACACTTACGGAATTGTAACTCAGAGCGATATTACTATTAAGGTAATTGCTCTTGGCAAAGATCCTCAAAATGTTTCCGTTTCGGAAATCATGAGCAAGCCTTGTATCATAATCGACCCAGAATTAAGTATAGAAAATGTAGCGCGGCTATTTGCTCAGTCTGACATTTGGCGTGCACCAGTTATCCAAGATGATTTAGTTGGTGTTATTTCTGTTACCGATATTTTGAATAAAGGTGATTTTGTAGCCAAGCAAAAATTAATATTTCTTAAATCAGAATTGCAAAAAGCAATATCCAATGCCCGCTCAATTTGCGGTATCTATGGCGTTTACTCCTTAGAGGCTGCTGATGCTTGGAAATTAGTAGATCAAATTGAAGCTGAAGCAATTGCCTATGGGGCACCACAAACAGAAAAATCTGCAAGAGAACAATTTGCAGAAGAAAGTAAAATTGAAGATTTTGTTTTTAGCTAATGGGTGTGTTGGTTAAACTTTCTGTTTGGTAATTAGTCATTGATTTAACCCGGTTTTAATAAACCGGGTTTTTCATCGTATTAATTGAGATGTTATTTTCATAGTTGCCGGCATTGGAGCCATATCCTGATGCAAAATGCTCTTAAAGCTTTTGGTTGAGGAATTATTGTATCTGAGTTTACCAACTTATTTATGAAAACTTAAATGATTTATATATTACATAAGAAAAGTATCGGTGGCTTCTTTTTTTTTTCAAGTTGTGTTTATTATAGGTCTAGCTGAAAATATAGAAAACCCAAGCATGAAATATTGCTTTTTTTATAGCGTATTCTATCTAGGTATAATTAGTACTTTGACTGATGCTTGCTACAGATATTTACAATTTGTTTATGATTCTGACAGATTTAATCTCGATCTTAATTTTAGCTTAGATACTCAGGCTAATTACGATATTTTCCGTCATATTTCCATATCTAAAAGCGAGAAAGAGTAATATATATTCTAGATGGCAAATAAATAATAATGAAAATAGAAATTTACAAAATATCTATAGAGTTAGTTTTCAACCACCGAAGAATATAGCAATGCTCAATAATCTCATTTCGGTTTGCCAACGGAATGATTTTTCTCTTAGTGTATTATTCCGCGTATTCTAAAATTGTTTATCTATGACACCAATTTTTTCATACTTTCTACGATATGAACAAAAAATCACAACCAATGCTTCTATTATCAACTATGTGGAAAATAGTAGCTCTACTTTATTTGAAGGTAAGGATTTAGTTAAGAAAGATAACTTTGGTGAACAAAAGGTTATCCATCCGTTAAATTCTTTGTTCTTAAATATCATATACTAACTTTATTGATTGTATATGATTATAATAGTTGTGACACTATTCGATTTGCTGTAAATATTCTCTAGCTAAATATGTATTTAGCTAACTTTTGGTTTTCTATTATTGCTTCGATCGCAATATTTATGATGATGCAAATATAGAATATTTAGCTACAAATCAATAATCGGCTTGTGGTATTGTGATTGGAGTTTGAAAGAACAATTAGACATAAGAACACATGAAAAATAAGTATTTCTCTCAGGATGATGATTTGGGAAACTTCCAACCTTCATCAGCAGATATTATATTGCGTCAGCAGCTGGAAAAATCTGTAAGTAATTTCTTTTATGACAACTGCGATCGCAAAATTCGAGATTTGCTATCTGTGTGTCGATGGTATGTGACTACCCATACCTCTGCAATGCTCTTAGTGATTGAATGTCCCGATGGAGTTACTAACTGGCGGATTTTACAAAAAATGGTACCAATGGCATCATTGCTGAATAATATTGCCAGTAGTGCTAAGATTCGCGTTTGTCCACCTAGTAATCAAGGAATACCTTTTGAAATGAGGGTGAATGAATTGTCTGTTTATCGAGAAGACTCAGCGTAAAACAGTCCTGTAGTACTCAGTAGTTATGTCCAATCATTATTTTGATTTGTTCAAACACGAAGTCGGCAGACTGTTTCACAGGATGGCTTAAATCCCAACCAAAATCGAGATTTGCTGCTTCAATTAAATAAACCGTCACGATTTGTGGAAAATCATCTTGAAAGATTTTTCTTCCAGCAGCTATTGCATTATCCCAGCGAAAATCATGTAAATTATAACTAGCTTCTGGTAGGGCTTCTAATTCTTTACCTGGAAGTTTAAATACAGCACCTGGTTCGGAATTTGTCGAACTCGCATCAATAACTATTAGGTGCTTGCTACCTCTGGCTTTAAACATGACTTCCATCCCTGCGGTTCCGCAGTCGTAAATTTTCACATGGGGATGAGGATATGCTGCAACATACTGTTGTAGGCGTTGGGCTATAATCACGCCTACAGCATCATCATTACGGTTGAGGTTTCCACAACCTATAATTGTGAGATTTTTCTGCTCATTGGTCATCAGCGATCGTAGTTCTAATTTTCATCATACTTATCAGAAAATCTTTTGATTGAGAATAAATCAGACGATAGGTATAATGCAGCGATTAATGGGAGAGATTTGCGGGCTTTCGCACTCAAGACTGCTACTAATATTTTCACAACCTAAAATTGCCGAGTATACGCACAGAGAGGGAGGAGGGGGGAAGACAAAAAAAACTTTTTCCTCTCATGATTAATCACACAAACTAACCTTGATGCACCACTAGAATTTACGAAAAATCTTTAAGACAGTAAATTCTGTGCCTTGAATATTGCGTTTGTCTTCCTATTCTACATATTTTCTGGAAATATTTTTATATTTTGAAATAAAAATTTTTATCAATACATTCATTAACATCTATAGATTAATTTTGAAGTATATACGTTTACAAAAATTTGGTTTTTTTTAACTTACCACTTCCCTCCTCATTTAGGAGGAGGGAATAGAATTTAAGTTAACGCCTACTCTATATTTTTCGGGAGCAGAGCTTTAGCGCGTGGCAAGTATAGGTAACTCGAACAGTTTCTCAAAATTAGTCATCACACCTTGGCGGTATTCTCTAGAGATATATAGGAATCCAATTTGATTAATGAAATTGTTCGCCCTCGGTAGGGAACTCTCAATAGGGAATAGGGAACAGAAACTTTCAGCCATGTCGTTTCGCACTCCGCGAATACGAACAAAAATCAATTAGTTCTACAAACTATAGATTTATATTCGGATAACTAAAGTGAGAAATCATACTGCTGTTGGATGCCTTCTCGATCTACATCACTGAAAATATATTTTGATTTTTCCAAAGTTCGAGCAATAACACATTGGGTTACATTCATCTGCTGCGATAATAGGAATGTGACTAAATTATCATCAGTAGAATTACTAATAATCAAATCTGGTTTACCTTGAAACTCGGCGAACAATTCTCGTTCAGAATCAATAGCAAAGGTTTCTAAATAAGGATAAATTTCAAACCGAGAATTTGAATCTTGGGTTATTTCTGGTTGGAATTCGTGGAAGGGAACTCGCAAAATCCAGCAATTTTTAGTATCCGATATTTTTTCTAACCTTTGATTAGAGTTAGTGCTCTGGCTATTAGGAATCAAACCTGTAAGTACAATTATTTTAGGTTTGATGACACCAAGCACGTCAATTCCGGCTAATTTAAGATTTTCTTGGATTTGTTTTTCTAATTCTTTGACTTGTGCCTCAGTATCTGATCTTTCTAAGTCAGCTTCTTGTCCAAAACATCTTTGGGGAGATGTAAGCAAAACTTTAAAAACCATTGGAATCCGGGAAATGAACTTTTCTAATAGTTGACGCTCACCCGAATTCATCAATTGCTCAAGCAATGAAAGAGTTTCCCTTACCCGAAAAGCCGTATTTCCCCAGCCTGCTTCAAATCCAAAACTCCGCAATTCAAAGCGAAAATTTTCGTAGGATGTGTGGGAAGGATAATGTTCTAAAAGATTAAGTACTCGTTTTACTTTTTCGGATAGCTGGGATTCATTTTTGATACGCTCGTTAATTAATAACTGCTGTGAATTATACTCGTGCAGGTGCAAAAAGCTGAATAAAGCTTCTTGCCAATTATCACAATTTTCACCAAATAATTTACTGGATAGATAGCAATTAAGACGATCTACTCCATTCCCAAACTCACGTAAATTCTTGTTTTCGTGGCTATTTAGTACATTTTGAATTAAACTAGACATTTTTATTTGCCCTCCGTAGACCAATCGATGATTTTTTCGAGAATTGAAAAGTAGATATCACAAAGTAGAGGTAAATGCCCCATTTGCATTACACCCTGATTAAACCCTGTTACTAAGCCCGCATTGTCTGCTTTTATATTTATCTTCTTAGAAGTAATTATTGTTACTTTTAGAAGCAAAAAAACTGTGAATTTACCATGTTACCAGAGAATTAAGTGCCTGAGTACTGCTAATTAAAAGGGAACAGGAAAATGTCATGATTTCTTAATTATTTTTAACTGACTTTAACGGAAATAGTCAATGTTTTAATAAAAGCTTAAACTTTTATTTATATTACTTATAGTGATTATACCAACAGTATTTGATGATCTAAATTTCTATAGCTGACTGGCGTGCTTATGAATTAATTTACTTGTAATACAAGTCTAGACAAGGATTTGGGCATATTTAAAGGATAAAACTATGATTTTAACCGATGGCTATGGTCAAATAAATTACAAGAATAAATTTATACATGTGAATGTGTAGAATAGCTAATCTAATTATATGATGTTTTGGTGATTCGTTAAAAATACCGATCTAACTTGAACAGGAATAGCCGCGATTGTCACAACACTCGGATGATGCCGTACCCTCCTTAGCCCTATTATTACGTTGAAAATTGATCTAATACTTACGTGCTCCGACAAAAAATGTGCTATTTGCCTAATTTATATTGAAAAACCCGGTTTTTGAACAAAAACCGGGTCTAGAATACTTTTAATTTAGGATTGCTGTATTTAAATTGATAATTTGACATTATGCTCTTGAGCAATTTGAGAAAGTTTCTCTAACTGCTGTTGAGATGCTTTGGCTAGCAACTCTTCCGTTTGCTGTTCGTCGATTCCTTCACCAGGAAACAAATGTTTAACGTAAAGCGAAACGAAATCAACCATCGCCGGTAAACCAGACAAAGAATGGTTATCGGCTTGCTTTCCTGCGAATGTTGCGATTAATCCAGTTCTAATATCCTTTCTTGTCGTATCCATAAATTGACCGACAATTTCAGGAATATAATCCGCTGTTTGCAACTCTTCTAACTTGATTTGGTTAGGAGTAAATTCGTATCCGGCTTCCCTGGCATGCTGTGTTACGCACCACTGGGTAAACTCTTGTAGTGCTTCGTCGGGAAGACTGGGAAAATGTTCGTGTAATCCTTTGTCGGACATAGTTAATTGTATGAAAGGTCAAAAATCAAAGCTCAAAAGTCAAAGGTAAGAAATGCTCTTCTTCCCCTGTTTACCTTCATGCAGTACGAAAACGTGCTAACTCTTCACCAGTCTTCGCGTCATGAGCGTGTACAGTACATACTAAACAAGAATCAAATGAACGGGCTACATGGCCTACTTCTACCGGATCTGTTGAGTTAAAAATAGGAGTACCGATTAAAGCTTCCTCGATGGGGCCTCGTTTTCCTTCACCATCACGAGGGCCAATATTCCAAGTTGAAGGAGCCATAATTTGGTAATTTTTAATCTTACCGCCTTCGATATCTATCCAGTGACACAAAGCTCCCCGCGATGCTTCGGTAGCACCCCAACCGCGTCCATCTTGTTCCTTTGGTTTGATATACCAAGGATCGTTCAAGCGAAATTCCCGCAAACAACGTTCGGCTTGACGATAGAGCTTCACAAGTTCATGTACTCTTGCTAACTGACGTAGATGAATGCTAGCGCCACCCATTTGCTTGAAAGCATCGAGGATAAATCCATCATAGTGTTGCCAAGTTTCGCCGTGAGTGCCGCCAGCTACCAATTGCCGTGCTAAGGGGCCAGCTTCTAAGCGTCCATAGTCGATGTGAGTAACTGCAGTTCCCCAGGAATAGGCATTCTCAAAATCTTTAACATTATTTTGAGTTGGTCTAGTATTGCGATCGTAAGGGTGAACGTCTCCCGTACCTTCGTTGTACCAAGAGTGAGTGGTGTTTTCACGGACAAAACCATGATTCATGGGAGTGTGAGTATCGCTAATGCTGTCGTAAACCCCACTTTTCATAATTAGAGCAGCATTTCTTCCTTCAACGGTGGGATTTTGATATTTGACTTCATGGGGTAAGTATCCCCAGGTAACATATTTACCTAGACCTTTACCATATTTATGTAAACCGATATCTAAACCCATACGCCAGTAGAAACCCAAATCTGAATTGGCATGATTTGGATTTTCGTCCAGCCAAATCATAAAATCCTCATAGGTTTGGATTTCTTCGTAGCGTTCCAAAGAACAACCCAACCAAACTGGTTCGAGCCAATTGGTACGGAAATATTCCAGAATTGACCAAGCGCGGGTTACGTCAGTTAAGGTGGGAGCGCACATCACTCCACCAGGTACCATATAACTGCTGTGGGGCCATTAATATGCTGAAAAATGTTCGGAAATAACTTTTATATCAGGATTTAAGGATATTCGCGAACAGTTTATTTTCACTATTTGAGCTTATAAATAAGAGAATATTTAGGGAATAAGAAAACCTCACCCCCATCCCCTCTCCTTGTTAAGGGAGAGGGGTGCAATAGGTTATGGTGAGGTTCATTTCATCTACCTATAAAACCGACTCATTTACCGATTTTGAACCGCAGAACACTACAGACGGTAGCTATAGGGAATGGCGAAAATTAAAGCGACTGAATTAGATTATCAAGAGGTTTTTGAACAAAAGTTAGCTGAAGCGAATTCTAATTTAAAAAGGGATAGAGTAAGAGTTAGCATCAAACAAACTGGGTTATCTTTACAATTACGAGCAACCCTTACGTTGAAACCTGACGACTGCCATCGTTCGGGGAAGACTAAAAAGCAGTACGATTTATCTTTGGGTATACCAGCAAATTTAGAAGGATTAAAAACCGCAATTGAAGAAAGTTACGAGTTGGGTAAATTAATTGCTCGTCATACTTTTGCATGGAATGATAAGTATTTAGGAATCAGAATTAGAGAAAAAAATCGAGAAAAACAACAAATAAAAACTATTGGGGAATTATTAGATAAATTTGAGGAATATTATTATAAAACTCGTCAGAAAACTATAACCAGTCAAAATACTTTTGCAAACTATATATCAGTTATTAAAAGAAATTTTTCTCTCACAACTTTAGCAACAAAGAATAATTTTGAATCAGTAATTAATGGAACTAGGGGAAATAAAAAAAATGAACTAATTGCTGTATGTTCTGTTTTCATCAAAACTTTTGACTTGGGATTTACCCTCGATGTAAAGCGCGATCGCGTTACTCCTAAATTTCGAGAAATTCCCGACGACGAGAAAATCATTCATTCCTTCGAGCTATTTGAAAAATTTGCTCTTAACCGCAAAAATACAAATCACAGCGATGCCACCGAAACCTGGGCAATGTGGCGCTGGGTATATGGAATGCTCGCAACTTTTGGTTTACGTCCGAGGGAATTATTTGTTAAACCAGATATTAATTGGTGGATATCCGAGCAAAATATTGATTATACCTGGAAAGTTTATAAAGATACTAAAACTGGATATCGAGAAGTAATCCCTTTCGTCTCCGAGTGGATAGAATTATTCGATTTAAGAAATCCCCAACCGTTAAAAATTTTGGATCGGAAAATTTCTCAAATTACATCCGTACAACATATAAATTGGATGCGGAGAGATATATCCAGATGGTTTAGAAAAATCGGTATTGAATTTCAACCCTACGATTTGCGTCATGCTTGTGCGATTCGCTCCCATCTCCAAGGAATACCCATCAAAGCCGCAGCAGATAACTTAGGACATACAGTTGACGAACATACAAAGACTTATCAAAGGTGGTTTGGGATAGAGAATCGTAAAAAAGCCTTTGGTGAGGTAATCAGTCAAAAAGCGCTGATTGAATTGCAGAAAAATGAAATATTAGCGTTGAGGATGGAGAATGAAAAATTACGGTTGGAAGTTGAGAAGTTGAAATTCTCGGAGAATATCTAAAAATCCAGAGGACTGCGAACAACTTTACCACCATAATGAATAATTTAGGTATTAACACTCAGCTGCAAATTGGCGATCGCCATCTTAAGAGCCGTAAAGAAAAATAGTAGTAATAAGAACCCAAATAATCAAATTTACGTATTTATATAGAGGAAATACCGGGATTTTATTTTTCACTAAAGAAAATAAAGATACATTGCTTGATAACCTATAACTAAATACACAAAACCATCACTATAAACAAAAAAATTAATTTATAGCTTAATTTTATAAAATCATTTTCAATTAACCGAATATATCAAGCAGCATTTACGATTAAGGAATGTTCCCCAATTAACTTGATATTCGATTTATCATTACTATTGTGATTTGGGTTTGTACATTGAACTTGAACTTGGGAAAAAGTTTCCATCCAAAGCACGGCACCGCAATCTAGCGGTTTTTGGGGTCTATACACGATTTCACAAGGACCATTTATTTTCAGCGAATAACCGTAAGTATTGCTATTACTGTTTTTAACGCTTAGTACGGGAATTAAATCTTCTAGGCTTTTATCACTATTGTAGCGAATGTTGTTTCTATTTACGTGAATTTTAGTTTTCGGAGGAATTCGTCTGCACCATTTAGGTTTCGGACCTCGACTACCTCTGCTTATAATCGGCATTCTATTAAACAAAGGAATTATCCAGTTTCTTCCAGCTTTGTAAGCTCCTTTGACTCTACCTTGGGAGACTAGCTCGCGCATTCTAGAAGTTGATTGACTACTCCCACCCCTAAAGGGAGTGGGATTCAGATAGTTTAGTTAGAATCC
>ERZ1740059.1197-NODE-1197-length-13171-cov-3.686947_pt1 | contig 13171 bp, 12 predicted proteins | sample MGYA00581744_ERZ1740059 | MGnify/ENA primary metagenome ERZ1740059 (study PRJEB43018, sample SAMN04849738) | marine metagenome | isolation source: floating plastic debris | place: Pacific Ocean | collected 2008-08-28 | study: EMG produced TPA metagenomics... | reverse complement strand
AGCTTTTCGGATTAACTTAGCCGATTACCCCAGCTTTACAGAATTATTAGCTAGAGCCAGAGAAACCGCCCTAGAAGCATACAGCCATCAAGATTTACCCTTCGAGCAGTTAATCGATAAATTACAGCTAGAGCGATCGCTTAGTTACACTCCCCTGTTTCAAGTAATGCTGGTATTAGAGGAACAAAATAAACCAGTAGAAGTAGAAGGATTAACCTGGAAACCCCTAGAGCGAGTTACCACCCAAGCTAAGTTTGAACTTACGTTTACTATTAAGGAGACTGACAAAGGCTTACAGGGAGCGATTGAATATAACCAGGCTTTGTTTAGCGCGGATACAATCCATCGTTTAGCGGGACATTTTCGCACACTGCTAATCTCTATCGCCGACAACCCTGAAGCAAAAATATCCAACATTTCTATTCTTAGTAAAGCTGAACTACAACAGCTAGTTAATAAATTCAATCAAAGCAATAATGTTGTCATAGATAGCTGTGTTCATGAACTATTTGCATCAAAAGCCGAGCTTACCCCTGAAGCCGTAGCCGTAGTTAATGGCTCGTCAAAAATCACCTATGGAGAATTAAACGATCGCGCTGACAGTTGGGCATCTTACTTACAAAGCCTTAACGTAAAATGCGAAACCAAAGTGGGGTTAATGGGCGATCGCAATATCGATACCATAATTGCCCTACTAGCCATCCTTAAAGCTGGCGGTTGTTATGTCCCCCTCGATCCAAACTATCCTCAAGAGCGCATCAACTGGATGCTAGAAGATACCCAGCTAACTATTGCGATCGTTCAAACAAAATATCGAGACAAACTGCCTAAAAGCGATCTTACAGTAATTAACCTAGACTCTCCCCCCATCTTCTTATCTCCCCATCTCTCCATCTCCCAGTCTCCCCATCTCCCCATCTCCCCCTCTCCCAACAACCTCGCTTACATAACCTATACATCAGGCTCTACGGGTACACCAAAAGGGGTTGCTATTCCCCATTGCGGAGTAGTCAGACTAGTTAAAAACCCCAACTATGTCGAACTAAATACAGATACAGTTTCTCTCCAAGCTGCACCTCTATCCTTTGATGCTTCTACTTTTGAAATCTGGGGTGCGTTGCTCAACGGCGGAAAAATAGTAATCTTATCTAATCCCGTACCTTCTTTAGCAGAATTAGGTCAAACTATTGTCAAAAATAAAATTAATACCCTTTGGCTGACGGCTGGTTTATTTCATTTAATGGTAGACGAACAGTTAGATAGTTTCCGTAATGTACGCCAACTGCTAGCAGGGGGAGATGTTTTATCCTCTAGCCACATTCAAAAACTGATTCAGGCTCATCCCCAATGTAACTTAATTAATGGCTATGGTCCTACAGAAAGCACTACCTTCGCCTGTTGCTATCCTATGGATCGAGATACAGAAATTAATAGCGATCGCTCTATCGTCGGCTATCCAATTTCCAATACTCAGCTATACATACTAGACAAATATCTCAATCCAGTCCCCGTCGGAGTCTCAGGAGAATTACATATTGCGGGTACTGGTTTAGCCAGAGGTTATTTAAATCGTTTTGATTTAACTGCTGAAAAATTTATCCCGAATCCATTCGTAGGAACATACCATGGTACGTCTCTACTGTACAAAACAGGCGATCTCGTCAGATATCTATCCAGCGGTAAAATTGAATATTTAGGGCGCATCGACAACCAAGTTAAAATTAGGGGCTTTAGAGTTGAATTAGGGGAAATTGAAACAGCTTTAAATCAAATTGAAGATGTCAAAGACAATGTTGTTTTAGTTAAGAACAATGCTCAAGGCAATAAACAACTAATAGCTTATATTATTTCTCATAAAGCAAGCTCTATAGAGAAGCATAATTGGCATAAATTACTCAAGAGCAAACTGCCAGATTATTTGATTCCTAGTGCGTTCGTAACCTGTGAATCTTTTCCTCTAACAGCCAATGGCAAAATAGATCGTAAAACACTTTTGGAAATAGATTTTATTCCATACCAGCCATCAGAAACATCTCCTAAACCTAAAACAGAGATCGAACTAAAACTAATACAAATTTGGTCAGAAGTTCTTAATTTGGAAACTGTAGAGATAAACAGTAATTTCTTTGGCTTGGGTGGAGACTCTATTCTGGCAATTCAAATTATTGCTAAAGCCAATCAAGCAGGCATAGAGTTAACCCCCAAACAGCTATTTGAACATCAAACTATTGCCGAATTAGCTACTGTGGCTAAAGCTAAGATTAGTAATACAGCAGAACAAGGATTAGTCACTGGCACAATTGCTCTTACGCCGATTCAAAAGTGGTTTTTTGAACTAAATTTAGCTAATGTTAATCATTTTAATCAGTCAGTATTATTAGAAGTAAAACAAGTTTTGGACATAGAAGTATTGCAATCTTCTATTCGACAATTATTAATTCATCATGATGCACTGAGAATAGAATTTACGACTACAGATAATGGCTGGTCACAGTACAACTCCGATGTAATCCCTACACTCAATATACAGCAAATAGATTTAGGTGATTTATCAGCAGAAGAACAAACGAAAGCTATTACAAGAGAAAGCGATCGCCTTCAAGCAAGCTTAGATATTGAAAGAGGTTCACTAATCAAAATTGCTTACTTTAACTTAGGAGAAAAACAAAGCGATCGCTTATTAATTATTATTCATCACTTACTAATTGATGGTATTTCCTGGCGGATTCTTTTAGAAGATTTACAAACAGTATATCAGCAGATATTAAATAACAAAAAAATTCAATTACCAGCAAAAACAACTTCCTATAAACAATGGTCAAAATATCTTAACAGCCATGCAAACAATTTTGATAAATTAGATAGTAATTATTGGCTAAAACAAAATAAATATAGCGATTGTTTGTTACCAAGAAATATAGAATTAGTTAAAAACAATTCTAATATTGTACAAACAGTCAAAGTTACTTTAGATCGTCAGTACACTCAAGCATTGCTGCAAGATTCTAATCAAGCTTATAATACACAAATAAACGATCTGCTATTAACCGCGTTGGTCAATACTTTTACTCAAAATACCAATAAATCTTATCTCTTAATAGATTTAGAAAGCCAAGGCAGAACTTCAATTAATACAAAATTAGATATATCTAGAACTGTGGGTTGGTTTACTAACATTTATCCTGTCTTACTAGAGCTTAATAATGAGAGCAAGCTATCAGAAAATATAATAAAAGTTAAAGAACAATTACGTCAGGCACAAAAGCATAGTTTTGAATATGGTATTATCCGCTATTTACAAGAAAATCAACTGATAAAATCATTACCTGCTGCACCAATTAGCTTTAACTATTTAGGTCAATTTGATAATTTGCAGTCTAACTTGTTTGAGTTAGCTCAAGAATCAACGGGACTAACATCTGCAACTGAAAACAAAATGAGTCATGAAATTTCTATTAATAGCTCTATTATTGACTCGCAATTACAAATGCAATGGAGCTATTATGTAGCAGGCGATCGAGAAGAAACGATAACTGATCTGGCAAACAACTATATCAGCTGTTTGCAAGCTATAATCGAGCATTGTCAAACTAATATAGGCAGCTATACTCCTTCAGATTTTTCTTTAGTTGAATTAGAACAAAACACAATAGAATCTATTTCTAATATGATTGCTTTTGATGACTAAATCATCCTAGGCAATTTAGATTTATATCTACTATTTCTTGTTTATTAAGGAACTTTAAAAATTAGCAATCAATGAGTCTAAATGCGATCGCTTATGGGTAGCCATCAAAGATAATCTAATACGGCTTGTGGGTACTGTAGGAGGACGAATTGCTGGGGCAAAAATACCCGCTTCTAATAGTTGTTGGGATTTGTTTAAGGCTGCTTCTGGGGTATTTAAAATAAGGCAGAGAATAGGCGACTCAGAAGGTAAAAGATTTTTGTTTGGTAATTGCTGTTTGAGATAATTAATATTCTGCCAAAGTTGTTCTCGTCTACTGGCTTCTTGTTTAATTATTTCGATCGCTTTTATGGCTGCTGCGGTATCGGCAGGAGATAATGCAGTAGTGTAAATCCAGCTTGCTGCACGGTTGCGTAAAAAGTCTATTAAAGTTGCGCTACCTGCCACATATCCTCCCAGACTCCCCAAAGCTTTACTAAGAGTACCAATCTGAATTAATTCTTTCCCCGTACAGTTAAAGTGTTCGACACAACCCGCACCAGTTTTACCCATGACTCCCGTACCATGGGCTTCATCTACCAATAGCATACATTCAAATTCTTCAGCGATCGCAATTAGCTCTGGAAGAGGACACAAATCTCCATCCATGCTAAATACGCTATCAGTAGTAATTAAGCAACGACGGTATAAACTGCGGTTTTCAATCAGTTTTTGGCGTAGGTCATCAATGTCATTGTGTCGGTAGTCAATTGCTTTAGCACCGCTGAGAATTGCTCCTTTCTTTAAACTAGAATGATTGTACAGATCTCCTAAAATTAGATCTCTTTGTCCAACTAACGCCGAGACTGTACCCAAGTTTGCTAAATAACCCGAACTAAATACCAATGCGTCTTCTGTTTGTTTCAAAGATGCGATCGCTTTTTCTAAGTCTCTATGTAGATCTTTGTGTCCGCTTGTTAACCTCGAACCCGTACTGCCAGTACCATAAGCCTCGGTTGCAGCAACTGCGGCTTCTATTAATCTTACATCTCCTGCTAACCCCAGGTAATCATTGCTGGCAAAATTAACTACAGGTTTACCCGATAATTCTACAATCGCCCCTGGTTTCCTTGCAATCGCTTTTACCGAACGATACCAATTAGCTCGATGTATTGTCTCTAAAGATTTGTCTAACCAACTATATGGATTCACCAAGACTCTTAATACGACTTACTGATGTTACACACCAATGTAACGAAGAAGACTGGTTTTGGGCTACTTATAGCGAGAGTCAACAGTTGCTATAGATACTGGTCTAACAAAAAGAAGTAATGCTGCTAAAGCCAAAATATGAATTGACCAATGAGCGATCACCAAACCCCAAATTAAACAAATAACTGTCATCCCAGCACCAAGCAAAGCAAAGATATCGTTAGATGTGCGGAGATAAATAACGATACTGACTATAGCGGTGACAAATAATAAAATGGGAAACATAGGGATCGTTGTTTTCTGGTTAATTAGTAGTTAATTTTCGACTAAGAAGACTAGGTTTTAGATTTACTTTTTCTGAACTAGCAAACTATAAAGATAATTTAAACTTATCAATTAGATAACTTCGGTTTATCATTCACTCTTCTAATTTAGCGTGCGATCCCCAAATAAAGCTGTTTTTTCTGAGTCAATTACAGATATTGTAAATTTTCTTAATAAAGTGTTATTTTCAGTCATTAAACGGGGCAGAAATATTAAGTATTTATAACTAAAAACTAATAACTAACCATTAACAATCAATTGTTTTCTTTGATATTCCAAAAAGTCTAATAACCAATCTTTTAAATATCGAGTTGCACGACAATCATCTTCGTTGTAGCTCAAAATCAAATTTAGCAAAGATCGATCTTGAGTAATGAGCCATTGATCGTACCAACATACAGATTGATCGCCACTTCCAGATGTTTCTCTCCAGTAAAAACCAATCCAATTAGCTATAGCTTTTAAGGAATAGCTTTCTACAGGAAATATAGTAGATTCTATTACCCATTCGTGTAGATCTACTAAACGAGATACTAATTCTTTTACAATGCTTTTTGGTGTATCATAAAGCCTTCCCAATCGCTTTATAGTATCCACTTCATATTCAGAATAATGAAAGATTGGGGCATCAGCATAAAGAGCCATGAAATCTAAAAATTCTTGCCAAATTCTGCCTTCATCTTCTGGTTTTTCGGCTACAAAAGCATGAAAAGTTTCAGTATTATTAGTGCGATCTACCAACAATACTCCTAATAAATAATCAATCTGTCTTTCTGGTTCAGCTTCTATGTCAAAGTAAATTTCAAATGTTCCTGAAGGTATGGGTTGAGTACCAGCTAAATTAAAGCTAGAACGAACTAAAGGGCGATCGCTTTTTATTGCCAAAGCCTGTTGTTTTAGTTGACGCGCAATATCGCGATCAAGTATTTCTGCTAACTTGTTTTCCGCGACAGCTATTAAAGATTCAAAACTATCAACCCCAATATTTTGCATGTGTTCGTAGCGTTTAGGAGTTACTCCAGGCACTAATGATAGATGATTTGCTAGTTTTGCTGCTTGATAACAATAACCATGCCAACTGCAAAGACTGCACCTTTGACGAGAAATAAACACTTCGGGCTTTTGTCTTTTTGCCAACATAATCAAACATTCAGCAATTACAGATTGAACTTTAGTTAGCCAAACGTCAAGATTAACAAAATAATCATTATGCTCTTTTAAAATTAGTTGCGATCGCGTTGGAATCTTTTCTTGAATAATACCTAATAGTTGAGCATGAAAAGCAGATATCAATTTATATTCTGGCTTTGCTCGACGACCCAGTTTAATACTTACGGGGATATATTCCCAATCACCAAAAATAGATTTCCCTGGTTGTTTAATTAAGAGTGATGGGGCAGCAGTGAAAATAATTTCGCCTAATAAACTCTGCTCTTGAGATGTTAGCTTATCAGTAAAAAAATCATTTTCTAATGATGTTTGCCACTGAGAAAAACTTATGCTCAAAGTACCCCTAATAATATAATCAGCACCATCTTTCATTAAATCAATAGTTTGGGCTGTATTAAGTTGCCAATCACGTCTTGAAGCTTCAGGTTTTTGACAATTAAAAAAACTACCATCTTCCGAATTATTCCAGCGATTTTGAATCACATTGGCGATATGAGTTTTGTTTTCTCGTTTCAATTTAATCAGAAAATCTTTTTCAGCATCTCGCTGTTGACGATCGCCATATATCTCTAGAAAAGTTCGCCGATTACAACGTTTGTAATTAAGTAGAAGATGGTCGGTAATTAGCATTTATGAGTAGGGTAGCAAAGTTCAAGAAGTGAAAAAAACAATAACTTTCTGCTTTTTTGCCATAGAGTAAGTTTTGCTACCCGAAAATCGCGTTGCTGAGTATTAAATAAGAAATATCGATATACTAACAAAGGTTCGCCACAGAGCAGGGTTACATATATGAATAATAGTTTATCGTCAACCGATATCCAAGAACATCGCCAGCAATTCCCAGGATTAGTTAACAAAACCTATTTTAATTTTGGCGGTCAAGGTACGATGCCCGATGTGGCACTATCAGCAATTATTGATACCCACAAGTATATTCAACAAATAGGTCCCTTTTCTGGTCAGGTAAATAGCTGGCTGACTACCAAGGTAAATGATTTAAGAAATGCGATCGCATCCGAACTTAATACCACCGCCGAAACTATTACCATTACCGAAAACGTTACCGCAGGATGTAATATTGCTCTATGGGGTATCGACTGGCAACCAGGCGATCGCATTTTGATGAGTGATTGCGAGCAGTCAGGCATTATTGCTAAGGTTGAAGAAATTTTCCGTCGTTTTGGAGTTGAGGTTGCCTTATGTTAGATTTTGGATTCCCTAAACAACGGCAATCCCACCGAAATAATCCGCGATAACCTGACCAAAAATACCCGTCTTGTGGTTTTAAGTCATTTGCTGTGGAATACAGGACAAGTTTTACCCCTCAAGGAAATAGCCCAAGCTTGCCATAATTACTCGGCAAAACATACAGTCAGGGTAATGGTAGATGCGGCACAATCGGTAGGTTCGTTATATCTCAACTTACCAGAGTTAGAAATCGACTACTATGCTTTTACAGGACACAAATGGCTTTGCGGTCCTGCTGGAGTTGGTGGATTATACGTCAGTCAAGCAGCTTTTGAGGAGTTAAATCCCACCTTTATTGGCTGGCGTGGAGTAGAAATGGATGTTCGTGGCAAACCCATCGCCTGGAAACAAGACGGTACGAAATATGAAGTGGCAACATCAGCTTATCCCGAATACGAAGGCTTGAGAAGTGCGATCGCTTTACACCAATCTTGGGGCACCGCTGAAGAAAGATACCAAAAAATTTGCGAAGTGAGCAACTATCTGTGGACTCAGCTACAAACCACCAAACAAGTTAGCTGTCTCAAAAATACTCCTCCCGAAGCAGGATTAGTTTCTTTTACGGTAGAAGGAATCAAACATATTGAATTAGTCGACGCTCTAGAAAAACAAGGCTTTCTCTTGCGAACAATTGCCGATCCAGACTGTATACGCGCCTGCGTTCATTATCTAACTTTGATTGAAGAATGCGATCGCTTAATTGCTGTCATCAAATCGATAATTAAATACGCCTAGTGTCAATTAAAATGATGTACGGAATAGCTTCTAAATTAAGCAATCACGTAAATCAAAGTAGAAATGATTATCTTATTGAATAGCTTTGAAAGCTAAAGGCGCGACAGCTTTGCTGCGCCCAGAGCTTCGCTCTGGAACGAACTCTGTTCGTTGCTAAAGGCTAAAGGCTACGAACTAATAACCTCTCAACGAAGCTAATTCACACTAGGCGTTAAATAGTTTCCATTGGATGCATTAATCAGAAAATTAGGTAATTGCCAATGTTTGTAATATAAATTTATATCTCTACCCTTCCTTCTCGAAAAAATTAGGTTAAATTTAGAAGTGTCTTTTTGGGAGGAGAGAGAGTGAGTATTAAATCGTCAGCACGCAATAAAAGTTCAGCTCAAACTAGAGAGTCAAATATGACATTTTTCGATCCTAGCTTGATCAAAGCAGCTAGAAATATTTATCGAAACTACTATAGTTTGAGTGTTCCAACAGACACTGAAGCAATAGGAGTAATAATCAACCGAGATAGTCATCGAGGACAACTAGCATTTAAACGCAAGCCCATATTATTGCCTAGAGAATGTTTTATTCCCTTAAGGCATATTGAATCGGAAGCTTATTAAAACTAAATATTTTTAATATTTTTTCTTTATTATTTAAAACTAGATTATGGAAACGCTGGTTACAGCAATCGCTTTTATTCTTGCTTTTACTTTTGGAGCTTGTATTGGTAGTTTCTTAAATGTGGTCGTCTATCGTATTCCCGCAGGAATATCTTTGATTCATCCGCCTTCTCGTTGTCCGAAATGTATGCACTCTCTGGGAGTTACAGAGAATGTTCCTGTATTCGGCTGGTTGTGGCTAAGAGGGCGTTGTCGATGGTGCAAGACCAAAATTTCTAGTCGCTATCCTATCGTAGAAGCAACTACGGGATTGGTTTTTATGCTGGTTTTTTGGCGATTTGGCTACAGCATTGAAACCGTTGGCTATTGTGCTTTTTTATCTTGGTTACTGTCTTTGTCCTTAATCGATTTAGATACCATGACACTACCCGCACCTCTAACCAAGTCAGGACTAGTTTTAGGGCTAGTATTTCAAGGAATATGGGGTTGGCAGCTAGCCCAAGGTCAAGGCGTTGCTAATCAACTTATGTTTGGCATTGGCGGTGCAGTATTGGGTATTTGGCTATTAGAAACAATTGCTTTACTCGGTTCGATTATGTTAGGACAGCAAGCAATGGGGGATGCTGATGGTAAGCTAATGGCTACTATTGGGGCATGGATTGGCTGGAAGTATGTTTTAGTTTCTAGCTTCGTTGCATGTGGTTTGGGAGCAGTTATTGGCGGTGGCGCGATTTTGTTAGGTATTTTAGGCTAGAAACAACCCATGCCTTTTGGGCCATTTTTAGCTTTAGGCGGATCATTAAGCTTGTTTTGAGGTGATGCAATGATTAATGGCTATATGAATGCTTTTTTTATTTTCTAGCTTCTGGCAAAATTAACATCGCATCGCCAAAAGAATAAAAACGATAATTTAAAGCGATCGCTTTTTGATATAAATCTAATAAACGCTTTCTACCGATTAACGCACTTACCAGCATTAATAAACTAGATCCTGGTAGGTGAAAGTTGGTAATCAAACCATCAACTACCTGCCATTGATAACCAGGATAGATAAATAAATCTGTCTTTCCTCTAAAGGCTTGCAATGCATCTGAATTAAATTGTTTTGCTGTACCCTCTAAAGCCCTGACAGCAGTTGTACCCACTGCAAACACCCTGCCTCCTCTAGCTTTAGTCTCGTTAATCTTATCCACAGTTGCTTGATTAACCTCAATCCATTCTTGGTGCATCTCGTGATAGAGAATTTCTTCTGTCTCTACAGGGCGAAAAGTACCCACCCCTACATGAAGAGTAATATAAGTCTGATCTCCTCCCTGCTGCTTCAATTTATCTAGCAATTCAGGAGTAAAATGTAGTCCTGCGGTGGGTGCTGCGATCGCGCCTGGCTGTTCGGCGTATACTGTTTGATAGCGATCTCCTGGGGAATCATTTTCCGTGATATATGGCGGTAGGGGTAGTTGCCCATAATCTTCCATATAATTCCAGAGAGTCTTACCCTTTGAAAGCTCAAACTGTAATAATCTTCCCCCTGTAGTCTCATCGCGATCGACTACCGTCGCTTGAAGCTCAAAACCGCCTCTATCTTGATCGCCATCTAGAGGATCGAAAATAATTTTGGCTCCTGGGGTGAAGCGTTTTCCTGGTTTTACCAAGGCTAACCAACAGTTATTAAGCTTTTCCTCCAACAGCAGAATCTCTACTCTAGAGCCAGTTGTTTTACGACCATATAGACGAGCAGGGATTACACGAGTATCATTTAGTACGAGTAAATCGCCCGATTTAAGCCAAGTAGTTAAATTTTGAAAAACCCCATGTTCGCAGGAAATAGGTGAATTTACTATCAGTAGACGAGAGCTGTCTCTAGGAGTTACAGGTGCTTGTGCAATAAGGTTTTGAGGTAATTCGTAAGTATAATTAGAGAGTAAAAAATCCTCGTTCATTCTAGGTGATAAGTTCATATTGGACGATCGTATTTGGGTAGTATCCCCTATCAAAAATTTAAAAGATCGGGTGCTTTTCCCCAAGCGCAAACGACACGTTTATTGTCAGACTATACATAGGCTTCTGTGATAATGGTGTTTATGGACTATCTTTATTTTCTGGCAAATGCCAGTGTAACTCTAAGAACAATTGATTATCTTCTTAATATGGGGCATACTGCAAATGCTTCTTTGACTGTAATTCATCAGATCGATGGTTGGATTGTAAAAGTTCGCTATCCCCAAGCTCTTGAACACAAGCTACATGGCAATTTCCAAGCTTTTATGTCAGAATTGGGCATTACTTATGAACCAGAAATGCGCCTGAAAATGGTGTTTTGGAGCTTAGAAACTGGACAGTCTCCTGTAGAAGTAATGCGTCGCTATCAAGTAGCGGTAGTATCTCATGGAAGACCAGATGGGAAAGACATTGAAGCATTCCGTCAGCAGTTTACCAAAGGATTAGGCTACTGTCCTGAAACGTTGGCTTAATTAGTTTCTTTTTTCTTTAAACCATGTTTGAAGCTGTTGGCGACAAGATTCTGATTTGATTCCTGCCAACACTTTTAGACGATGGTTAGAACAATAACTATCAGGAAGGTTTTGAACGGTGCGGATAGAGCCTGTTTTAGGTTCGTCTGCACCATAAACCAACAATCCTAAACGAGCCTGTATAATCGCTCCTGCACACATCGGACAGGGTTCGAGGGTTACATAAAGGGTACAATTTTTTAGATAGTGACTGTGTTTAACTTTGCTTGCCGCACGAATTGCTAGCATTTCTGCATGAGCCGTAGCATCATGGAGCTTTTTTTTACTGTTGCAGGATTCAGCAATTAAATTATTCTGACTATCCACAATTACCGCCCCAACGGGAACTTCTCCCGTATTTCCTGCTGTTTGAGCCAAAGCGATCGCATGTTCCATCCAGTGACAATGGGTTAGATACGAGTCATAAGTCAACTGGGCAAAAGTTTGCTTGATTATACTGTACTGAAATTTGACTCTTCGACTCATAACCAAAAAACTATTTAGGATTATATAAAAGTACAGATACTTCAGTTGTTAAAAACCTTTAAACTAAATGTTGAACCTCTCAAGATAAAACACATTTATTTAGAATATCTAAGATGAAAATAACAGAAATTTCCCCGATTTTAGAAAAACTATATGACACAAAAGATATTCAGCATGATGTGGAAGAAGCCTGGCAAATTAAAAACTCTCAAATTCATTTGCTCGTACTTCTTTCTGAAGATCGCACTTGGTTAAGACTATTAACTCCTATTGCGTCAGCTAGGGAAGCTCAATCTTTACTTCCACAATTGTTGGAAGATAATTTTGATGCGACTCAAGAAGTTCGTTACGCTATCAATCAAGAAGTTTTATGGGGAGTATATCACCATCCTTTGGGAAGTTTAGTTGCAGAAGATTTAGAAAATGCGATCGCATCTTTGCAATCTTTAGTAGAAAAAGGTCTATCTAATTCTTTCAGTCAGTTAATTGAAAAGCAAATTGTTCAAATTGTCAAAGCAGCCAAAGCTCAAGGACAAAGCAAAGAAGCTACCTACCAGACTATAGACCGTTTTTATCAAGAAGGAGTAATGGGCGGCGTAGACCAAGATCCCGCTCAAAGAGAGCAATTTTTAGCAGCCTGGAAGATGCAGTTGGACCGATTATGGAATGAAGTGGAAGTATAAACCAATGGACAATGAACAATGGACAATTGATAACAAACAAAAAAATTTAATAGAAATTTTAAAAGAAGACTATCAAAGATTTCCCGACAATCAAACTTTTGAGATCTATGCAGAAGATGTTTATTTCAAAGATCCTTTAAATGAATTTAGAGGAGTCAAAAAGTATCGAGAAATGATTGGGTTTCTTAGTAACTTCTTCAGTAATATTGAAATGGAAGTCCACAACGTCACTCAAGAGGACACGAAAATTAAAACCGAATGGACGTTAAATATGACCCCTCCTTTACCGTGGAAACCCCGTTTATCAATTCCTGGTAGGAGAGAAAAAGAAGTAAGCGAAGATAATCTAATTGCTTCTCATATAGACTACTGGCACATTTCTCCCTGGAATGTTTTATCTCAGAATTTCTTTTCTCGTCAAAAAGCGTCACAATAATAAATAGATTAAGTAATGTAACTATTTTTTATTTAGGATCTAAATTTTTTATGCGTGTAATTTTAATGACTGGTAAAGGCGGTGTC
>ERZ1740059.1196-NODE-1196-length-13174-cov-4.891226_pt1 | contig 13174 bp, 12 predicted proteins | sample MGYA00581744_ERZ1740059 | MGnify/ENA primary metagenome ERZ1740059 (study PRJEB43018, sample SAMN04849738) | marine metagenome | isolation source: floating plastic debris | place: Pacific Ocean | collected 2008-08-28 | study: EMG produced TPA metagenomics... | reverse complement strand
GCATCTTTGGCCCGGGGACGCAGCCTTACCTTGATGAGATCGACCGCGTGATCGCGTCGGCCACGTCTGGCCAGGTAGCGGGCATGTTTGTCGAAAGCGTGCAGGGTTATGGGGGCATCATTGAGATGCCACCGGGCTACATGTCAGGCGCGGCGGAACGGGTGCGCGCGGCGGGTGGGCTCTACATTGCCGACGAGGTTCAATCCGGTTTTGGCCGCACCGGCGCGCATTTTTGGGGCTTTGAAGCCGACGGGGTGGTGCCGGACATTGTGGTGATGGCCAAGGGCCTCGGCAACGGCTTTCCCATCGGCGCGGTTGTGGCACGCAAAGCCGTGGCCGAACCGATGGCAGAGCGGTTCATGTTCCACACCTACGGCGCCAACCCCACTTCTTGCGCCGCCGCCCGCGCGGTGCTGGCCGTGCTGCGCGACGAAGGGTTGCAGGAGAATGCCGCCCGTGTCGGCTCGGCTTTGCTGGAACGTCTAGAGGAGCTGAAATCGCGGCACAGGGCCATTGGTGATGTGCGCGGCAAGGGCCTGATGCTGGCCATTGAGATGGTGAGCGATCGCGACGTAAAGACGCCGGATAAGGACACAACGGCGGCGGTGTTTGAGGCTTGCCGGGACGCTGGTCTTAGCCTGTCGAAGTCCGGGCCGTTGCAATCGACGCTGCGCATGGTGCCGCCGCTGTGGCTGTCGATGGAGGACGTGGATCAGGTGGCTGAGGGGCTTGATGCGGCGTTCTGCAGTTTGTGACCTGAGCGCTCCTCGCTCGTTCGTGAAGTCCTACATCAACCACTCGTTAACACTTGGCTGATAGCGCTCCGCGCGGTATGGACATTGACGCCGATATCCTCGTCAGAGCGCCGCAAGAGAGCGCCATGTTTGGCCTGATCAGGGCCAAACAGTCCGAAATGGCGGCCCGTATTCGGGCAGAAAGCGACGGCACCAAGGTTAATCCGGCCAATGCTACGGAAGCCGAGAACACGACGCGTGGGACAGAACGCAGTGCCGATGGATTGAGCGAGGAAGAGCGCGCCGTCGTGGATCAGCTGCGCGCGCGCGATCGTGAGGTGCGCGATCACGAACAAGCCCATAAGCGCGTGGGCGGGCCTTACGCCTCCTCCCCCACCTATAGCTATCAAACCGGGCCCGATGGTCAGCGCTATGCGGTGGGCGGTCAGGTGTTGATTGACGCCTCCCCGGTCCCCGAAAATCCCGAAGCCACCATCGCCAAAATGATGATCGTCAAAGCCGCGGCCCTCGCCCCGGCAGAGCCGTCTTCGGCGGATCGCAATGTGGCGGCGATGGCCGATGCGCAACTTGCGCAAGCCCAGGCTGATCTCAACGCCATGAAATCAGAGGAATTGCGGGGCGAGACTTTGGACACATACGCATAAAGATGACGCCCACGCCCACTGCACGGTCCGCAATCGATTTACCTCGCTGAGGCCAGGCCCTTTAGCATGTCATCTCTGCAGGTCAAAGGCCCGCTTGGTCGCCCCAAGCCTGCCTGGATTTACCCAGCCATCGGCTCCTGCTGCGTGATGCAGTGAATGCCGCCGCCGCCGCCTGCGATATCCGGGATCGGGACTTGGGAGATGCGCCGCCCGGGAAAGGCGTCTTGCAGGATTTCCGCCGCCACGCCGTCTTCGCGGATGCCGTAATGCGGCATGATCACGCCACCATTGCAGATGTAGAAATTGACATAGCTGTCGCAGAACTCTTCACCCTCGACGCCGGTTTGCAAGGTCCAGGCATCCGGCATTTTGATGAGCTTTATCTCCCGGCCTTTCGCATCGGTTTGACCCTCCAACGCTGCCACATTGGCATCGTGGATATGACGCCAGTAGTGGTCCGTGTCTTCATTGCTCTGCACGAGCACCACGCCGGGTGCCGCGAAGACCGCGACGCCATCGACATGGCCATCGGTTTCGGTTTCTTCCACATTGCCGGGCAGCCAGATCACCTTTTCAACACCCAGGGCATTCATCAGCTCTTCTTCGATTTGATCGCGGGTCCAGTCGGGATTGCGGTTGGTATTTGGAAAGCAGCTTTCCGTGGTGATAAGCGTCCCTTCCCCGTCAACCGAGAGCCCGCCGCCTTCGGCGATAAGTTTAGAGGTAAATGCCTTCACCCCGGTCGCATCAAGGATCGCCTCAGCCACCTCATTGTCGCCGTCATAAGGGTCATACTTGTCGCCCCATGCGTTGAACTCAAACGCCAGACCGGCAAGCTCACCCTTGTCATTTTTCAGAAAGTTCGGGCCTGCATCCCTAGCCCAACTGTCGTCAATGGGATGCTCCATAAGCTCAATGTCCGAGCCCAGAAGATTGCGTGCGCCATTCTTATCCTCAGGCCGCACGACCATGGTCAACGGCTCAAAGTCCCGGATCGCGTGGGCGACATCACGGTAGTTATGACGCGTGGCCTCCATGTCGGGCCAGACCACCTCGCGGCAGGGCCACATCATCCAGGTGCGGGCATGGTCCTCCCATTCGGCGGGCATGGAGTATCCCGCAGATTTTGGTGTCTCACTCATCTTTCTTCGCGTCCGCTTCTTCTTTCGCGCGCTTTTCGGCAAGGTAAGCCCGCAGCGCGCGTTTGCCGTTTTGCCGGGCCAGACAGGTATCACATTCCACGGCCTTCGCCTTTGGCTCTGCCACGGGTTCGCTTTCGGCATGCGCGCCGCCAGCCATCAGGCACAGGATCAAAGAAAGGCGTAGCATCGATCTCATTCCGCTGCGATGACCCAATCGGTTGGGTCCGTCGCCAGGTAGTCTTTCAAAGGCCCTACACTGTCGGCGGGATCAATCGCTTCGAGGCGCAGAAACTCTATCGCCGCCACCTCATGCTCTGTCAGAAAGTTGAGGCGCTGTTGATCTTCGGCCGGTCCAAGGGCCTCCAACCCTTTGAAATCGTCCAAATAGCCAGGATAGGTTTTGTTCATCCCTTCGACCATTTTATCCCAGTTCACTTCGGTGTTCTGAGCATCCTTGCGCCCGCTTTCCTGCAGGGACGCTGCACTTTGGGGCGTCAGGCCGTATTTGCGTACGAGCGGCTCAACCGATTCCGCCGCGTGACGCTCACACTCCGCCAAAAGCTCCAATTTTTCGCGCACCAGAGGATCATCATAGACCTTGACGGCCTCCGCGAAATACGCTTCGCCTTCCACTTCTTCCTCGTAGTACTGCACCAGCGTGTCGAGATATTCCTGAGATGGCATAGCAGATGACATAGTTTCGGGGTCTCCTCTATTTCCAACGGGCGGGTGCAACGACACCCGGCTGTGCGCCAACATCGACGCGATCGTGCATGAGGGGCACATCGATATCAACCTCTGTGTCCAGCTCTCGTGCATACCGGTGACCGGCATAGACGGCTGCGGCGATAATCGCCGGCGCTTCGGCATCGCCAATGCGGGTCAGGGTGAAGGGCAAAGGCGCATCGCCCGCGTGTTTCAGAATGTCGTGGTAGAGCGCATCATTGGGCGCGCGTGATGTGACAAGGACCACGTTCCTCACGGGCACCTCACGAGCACGGCCACCGTAGCCGCATTCCAGCGTGGCCGTTTCGCCGTCAAAATGCGTGAGTGAATGGGCCGTTTCGATCTTGATGCCAAGACGGGTCATGTGGCTGCGCACACGCCATCGCTCTGACGTGTTGCCAGCCCAGCTAGAGACACTGTCGGCCTCGGTCACATAGGTGACCTCATGACCTTCCTGCAGCACACGTTCGGCAATCACGCCGCCCATGTAATAGTTGTCCTGGTCAAAGACGATGGTGGGCCCATCCGGCAATGTGCCATCCATAATGTCGTCAGGCGTAAAGACCCGCGCCAGCGCCTCGCCTTCCGCAATGGAGTAGAAGGCCTCCTCATCAAAGCATTCGCGCCGCCAGGTTGACCCGGTGGCGATCGCAACGTGATCGGGCTCTGTGGCAAAGACATCTTCGGCAGTCATTTTGCTTTCGCGGAAGACGTCGACATTCAGCATCTCCATCAACGTCTGTTCGCGGTAGTCGCGCACGCGGATGTATTCGCTCATACCGGGCAGGCTCGCCTCCCGCGTGACGCGCCCGCCGATGTCGCGCTTGGCCTCCGCCAGCATGACCTGATAGCCCCTTTTGCCAAGAGCGCGGGCCGCTTCCAATCCGGCGGGACCCGAGCCCACGACGAGCACGCGGCCCTCTTCAGGCGTGTCTTGGGCAAATTCAGGATGCCAGCCGCGCCGCCACTCTTCGCCCATGGTCGGGTTTTGGGTGCAGCGGATCGGCACTCCAATGCTGTCGCCCGAATAGCAAATGTTGCAGCCGATGCATTCGCGGATCTCACCGAACCGGCCCTCTTCGATCTTCTTGGGCAGGAACGGATCGGCGATCGAGGGCCGCGCGGCGCCGATGAAATCGGTGATCCCGCGTTTCACCTGGCTGACCATCGTGTCTGGCGAGGTAAAGCGGCCAACCGTCACCACCGGCTTCGTCGTCTTGGATTTCACCCATTCCATATAGGGTTCCAACGTGGCCTCTTTGGTAAAGCGCGAGACGCCCATTTCGACGGAATAGTTGGCGATATTGATGTCCCAAAGATCCGGCAATTCTGCCAGCATCTCAAACATCTCGCGACGTTCCCCAAAGATCGGTTTGCCGTCCTCCCCAATCTCTTCGTCTGCAGAAAAGCGCACGGCGACGCCGCAGCGGTCACCTACAGCATCTTTGGTCTCTTCGATCAATTCCCGCACGAGGCGCACACGGTTTTCCAAAGATCCGCCGTATTCATCAGAGCGATCATTGACGCGCGGGTTCAAGAAGTTGGAAATCAGATACCCGTGGGTGGCGTAGACATAGACCACATCGAAGCCCGCGTCCCTCGCGCGCAGGGCCGCGCGGCGGTGCCAGCGGCGAAACGTCCTGATGTCTTCTTTGTCCATGGCACGGGTCGAGAACGGCTGACCAGAGGTATTTGGCATGGCTTTGACGTCCATCGACACCAGCCGCGTGATCAAGTTGGCAGAACGCGCCCCGCCATACCACAGCTCTGCTCCGGCAAGCGATCCGAACTCATGCACAGCATCCGTCATCAGCGTATGGGCGCGCACATCGCTGTCGTCCCAAAGGGAGGCTGACGGATGAGGCAAGTCATCCGATGTGGGATGAATGGAGTTGTATTCTGTGTTCACCACCGCCCAGCCACCTTCGGCTTTTACGCCACGCATGGCCGCGAGGGTCCGCGGCCGGATATAGCCCATGCCAGTGCAATGCGGCACCTGATAAAACCGATTGCGGGCTGTTACGGGGCCGATTTTGACCGGCTCAAACAGAATGTCGTAGCGTGGATCTCTGGCCATGTTTTTTTGCTCCGTGTCCTCTATGGGACGTGAGGGTGAGCCCCCAATGCGTTGCTAGGTGTTCTCAGATCTGCAGTTAAAAGGTCGGCATTTCGAAATGCTTAGGAAACATCGAGGCCAGGTATGTATGCGCCTGCTTGCGCCCATCCGCCGCCGTGTAACTTTCGGGATACATCAAGATGTTCAGCGCAATACCGTCCAAAAGCGCCTCAAGCGTACGGGCCACCTGCTTGGCGGGCGGACATGTATAGCCGCCATGCTCGATGAGCTCCTGACACAGCTCCGTTGCGATATCCCAGTGTTGATCGTCGATATGATCGATCAAGTCCCGGTAAATCGCGCGCCGTTTGCCTTCACCATAAAACGCGTACCAAACCGCGAGCTTCTTGTGCGTGCACACGTCTGGATGAAAATGCGCATCCACAAGGGCCGTCAGTTTTTCGCGCGCAAAGGGGCCAACCTCTTCATAAGCACGCAAGCAATGCTCATGATACTCCCGCGCTATGTAGACGAGCGTTTCTTCAAAAAGCTTCTGCTTGCTCTCAAAGTGGAAGTTCACGATACCCAAAGAAAGGCCAGCTGTCTCAGTGACCGTCGACATGGTCGTACCCGCAATGCCGTTGCTGGCGATCGATTCAATCGTGGCCTCAATAAGCTGCTGACGCCGTACTTCCTTGGATTCGGTGCGGCGCGCCGGTTTCAACGCCTCGTTTTGCAACTCGGTAACTTTGTTCATCGTCCTTTTCCGGTGTTGCGGTTGTTTCTGTCAGTCCGCGTCGAGGACCACCACAGCCTCTGGCGACCAGGACAGCCACACAGGCTCCCCTTCTTTCCAGCGAGCATCGTCGCGCGCCACGAACTGGTTAGTGCTGGACACAGCGACAGGTTCTGACTTGCCGTCAAGCGTCACATAGTAGTGGCTGCGTTCCCCAAGATAGGCTGTCTTATCCATCTTAGCTGATACGAAATGTCCCCCGGTCGGTTCTTCCTCGAGCAGCTCGAACTTCTCAGGTCTCAGGGCCACCTGCACGGGGGCTCCATCCGGTTTGGTCACCTTCTCCAGGGATATCGGGATGCTGCCCAAACCTTGCGTCTCAATCGCCGCCTCAGAGGATCCGTTGCGGCGCACGGTGCCCTGGAAGAAGTTCATGTTGCCGATAAAGCTTGCCACTTCGCGAGTCTTCGGCGCCTCGTAGAGCCCTTCCGGCGTATCGACCTGAAGCACTTTACCACCAGACATCACAGCGATCCGATCCGAGAGCGTCAACGCTTCCTCTTGGTCGTGGGTCACGAACACAAATGTAATGCCCACCTGACGCTGCAACGCGCGCAATTCAAGCTGCATCTGTTCGCGCAGCTGCTTGTCCAGCGCGCCCAGCGGTTCATCCAGCAAAAGCACCTTCGGCTTCAGGATCAAAGCGCGCGCGAGCGCAATCCGCTGCCGCTGACCACCTGAGAGCTCGTTGGCTTTGCGCTTGCCATAGCCCGGAAGCTTTATGAGCTCGAGCATCTCATCGACCATCTCTTGCTTTTGTGCTTTCGACAGTTTGTGCTTGCGCAAACCATAGGCGATGTTGTCGGCCACATTGAGATGCGGAAAAATCGCGTAGCTCTGGAAAACCATGTTCACTGGGCGGTGGTGCGGCGGGACGTCTGCCGATGGCTGCCCGTCGATCAGGATCTCTCCGTCCGACGTGCTTTCAAAGCCCGCGAGCATGCGAAGAAGCGTGGTCTTACCGCAACCGGATGCACCCAGGAGCGAGAAGAACTCCCCCTCGCCGATGTCCATATTCACATTGTCGATGGCCTGGAAGCTGCCAAAGTACTTGTTGACGTTTCGAATAGAGATGAAGGCGTCGTTTTTCATAATGGCACCTTTGTTTATGCGTCTTCGAGGCCCATGCGACCCACACGTTGGGCGATGAACACGAGAATGAAAGAGATGAAGAGGATGAGTGACGAGAGCGCGAGCACCGAGGGGAATTCCTGCGGGAAGCGCAACTGACCCCAGATATACATTGGCAGGGTTGCGTCCGTACCAGTGAGGAAGAACGCCATTATGAATTCGTCAAACGAGATGGTGAAAGTCAGCAGCAGGCTGGCCACCACGCCCGGAAAGACCATCGGGAACGTCACCCGCCAAAAGGTCCACCAGCCATTTTCCCCCAGATCCGCAGAGGCTTCCTCCATCGATGGGTCGAAGCCTTCGAAGCGTGGCAAAAGCGTCGCGACCGCGAAGGGCAGACACACGATCAAGTGTCCCAATGTCACCGTGTAAAGCGACAGGGGCACGCCCATGCGGCTCAACAAAACCAGAAGTGCCACACCAAAGATGATGCCCGGAATAACGAGCGGCATCATGATGAAGGTGACGAGCGCGCTCTTTCCAGGGATGCGGTAGCGCGTGATGGCCCGCGCCGCGACCACCCCGAGGATCGTGGAGATCGCGGCAACCACCGCACCGACTTTGACCGAGTTGAAGAGCGCAGCCCAAACAGCATCCCGAGACCACAGTTCAGCGTACCATTGCAGCGTGAACCCCTGCAACGGGAAACGCACGTAAATGGAGTCGTTGAAGCTGAACATCGGGATGAACAGGACTGGCACATAAAGCACGATCAGGAAGATCACCGCGTAGATCTGCAGCGGCCGGTTGGGCCGTTTGATATAGGTTCCGGTATCTCCTCGGGCGCTCATGCGATTTTATCCTGTGCCTTTTTGGTGACGAAGAGGAACACAAGCGCAATCGCCGAGATCCAGAGCATCAACACGATGGAAAGGGTCGCGCCCATAGGCCAGTTGTTGACCGGTCCGAACTGGAGCTGGATGAAATTGCCGATCATCGCGCCATCCGGGCCACCGAGCAATGCTGGCGTGATGTAGTCACCCGTGGTCGGAATGAAGATAAGGAACGATGCGGCAATGATACCAGGCATCGACAGTGGCAACGTGATCCGAAGGAAGCGCGCAACGGGCCCGTCTCCCAAGTCGGTCGCCGCCTCAAGCAGCGATTTGTCGATCTTTTCGAGCGACACATACATCGGCAGGATGGCAGAGGCCGCCCAGGCATGCGCCAATGTGATGATCACAGCCGTTTGCGAATAGAGCAGGAACTCCAGCGGGGCCTCGATCAACCCCAGGGACATGAAGCCTGAGTTGATAACGCCCTCATAGCCCAATATCACCTTCCACGCGAAGACGCGCAGCAGGTAACTCGTCCAGAATGGCAGAGTCATCAGGATGATCCACATCATCTTATTTTTATGGACGTGGAAGGCCACGTAATAGGCCATCGGATAACAGACGAGGATGGTCGCCACGGTCGCAACGCCGGAAATCCAGAAGGATCTCTGCAACAGCGCGCCGAATATGGGCTCTTCCCAGGTCCGGGCGTAGTTGGCCATCGTCAGCGTGGTGTCAAAGCCGAACCCGTCGCGGGTCCATAGGCTCATCGCCACAAGAATAAAAAACGGAATGATAATCCCAATCGTAAGGATCAGAATTGTGGGAGACATCAACAGGTAGCCGCGCAGCGCTTCGCTTCTGTAAAGCAGCGCCGAAAACCACGACGTTTTTATGCGCTCTGCGCTCTGACGTGCCTCGGCCGGAGAGAGGGATGTATCAGCCATGGGGTGCGTATCTTTTCCGGTGAATGAGATGAAAAAACCCGCCAACAAATGTCGGCGGGTTGTATTCAGCTTTGGCTTAGAAGCCCGCTTTGATCTGTTCGAACGTCTCGTTCATGCGGGTTTCCCAATCCTGCGTCATCGGGCGCTGGAAGTGACCAGCTGACAGAATGTCATCAGGGTTGGTGGACAGGCCAAGACCCGCGAGCGTTTCCGCATCAAACTCCGCAAACGACTTCGCGTTGGAGTGACCATAGCCATAATCATTGATCATGAACTTGCCGGTTTCGACAGAGAGCATGGACTCGATGATGTCGTAGGCACGGTCGAGGTTCGGCGCATCCTTGTGGATCATGACGCCGCAGACCCAAGTCAGCGCGCCCTCTTTCGGATCCGCGAACTTGACCGGGATACCTTCTGACTTCAGCAATGTGGCTGAGCTGTTCCAAGTCATGGCAGCCGCCATTTCACCCGAGGACAGCGCCTGCTCAAGCGTCGTTGTATCGTCCGTGTAGACACGGATCAGCGGACGCTGCTCCCGCATCACAGCCGCGATCTTGGTGAACGCGTCTTCGCTGTCGAGGTTTTCAAAGTCGATGCCAGCCTTGATGGCACCACACCACCATGCATCGCCACCGGACGCCAGGGAGCCCAGACGACCGCCATAGCGCTTATCCCACAGCATATCCCAGCTCTCTTCGCCTTCGAGCTCGAAGAGGTCTGTGCGGTAGGTGATGGATGTCTGACCCCAGTCAAACGGCATCATCCAGATGTTGCCACCCTCGGCATCGTTGCCGGGCAGATCGACAAGGCTCGGGATCACGTCGCCAAAGGCTGCGATCCGGCTTGTGTCGATAGGCTGGAAAAGACCAGTGCTGACCCAACGCGGCATGCCGGCGTTGCAAGGATGCGCCACGTCGACGACAAAGCCGCCGCGCATTTTCGTAAGGGCTTCTTCCGATGCGCCAAACACGGAGAAGTTCGGCAGTTCGCCGTTCTTTTCTTGATAGGCCTGGAAAAGCTCAGGGATGTCATAGCCACCCCAAGTGAAGTAAGTGGCCTGCTCTCCTGCAGCGCGTGCCTGACGTGCACCCATTGGTACAGTTGCCATTGCTACACCGCTTGCGAGCAAACCTTTGGTGAAGGCACGACGGCTCAATTTTCCTTCGCGCACAGCACCTAGCTGATCAACAACGTCCATATGCTTGGTTCTCCCGTGTTGTGAGTGGTGTTCTATGGAACGACGAACACCTGATTTTTATGCGACCATTCCCGCTGAGACTTGGGTGGGACCTGTCAGACCGGAAATCTTGGATTGACTTTCTTTCAGTTCCCGCACATCTCATTGAATGATCATTCAATCATTTATCCGAGTGCCAAAACGAGTCAAGTCATTAACCAACCCCAACCAGATCACAATCTCACCTATGCCCGAAAACGAGGCAGCCACTTCAAAAGTCTAGACCATGCAGCGAGAAGGGCAACGACTTATGACACACAGCCCATCCATTATTCGGTTTGAAGAAAACGGTCCCAACGGCCTTTTTCCAATGGAATTGGACCCTGCCGATTTTCACGATGTCCCTGATGCGCAAAACGTTCACGTCTACTTTGAAGATCAGGATTTGGGCTTCAGTACAGGTGTTTGGGACACCACCACCATGCAAGAGGCGGTTGGACCCTATCCCGGCGACGAATTCATCCTCGTTCTGGATGGGCAGTTCAAAATGCTTGATGCATCTGGGGACAGTGTGCCGGCAGAAAAAGGCCAAAGCGTGATCTTCCGAAACGCCGTTCCGGTCAGTTGGAAGCAAGTGGGCTATCTCAAAAAATTCTACATCACCTACATGGATCCGCGCGCCGAAACGCCCAAGATTGAAAGCGCGGAAGGCGGCATTGTTGCGCTCGACCCTGACCTGACACTCTCAGACCATGATGTGCTGCCCGACACCACCACGCCCCAGCGCGAAAAGGTGTTTTTCACCAATGATCACGGGAATTTCGCCGTGGGTCTGTGGGACACGCAAACCATGAAAACGCCGATGGAACCCTTTGGCTGGCACGAATTTGCGCAAGTTCTGGAAGGCGAAGTCACGCTGACCGAAGAGGATGGAACGTGTCAAAAATTCAAAGCGGGCGACGTATTTTTCGTCCCAGCGGGTACCGTGTGCTCCTGGGATGTGCCGAAATATCTGCGCAAATATTATGCAGCGCTCGACCCAAACAAACGACCGAAAGGATAACACGAAATGACAGTGAAGATCGGACGCCGCGCCGTCCTTGCCGGTCTCACGGCGATAGGAGCATCCCCCCTCATGGCACAATCCATTCCAACAAATCCGGACGTCGTGGTCATTGGCGCAGGGTCCGCGGGGTTGGCCGCCGGCCGAGTGTTGCAACAGGCCGGGGTGTCCTTCGTGATCGTCGAATCCTCAGACCGCGTGGGCGGCCGCGCCTACACCGAAACCGGGCGCTTGGGGCAACCAATTGATGTGGGGTGTTCCTGGGTCAACGGCGCAAATAACAACCCATACGCGAAACTTGGATACGAAAAAGGCTTTACGATGGTAGACCACTCGAATGCCGATTCGGATTTGTTCGACATGGATGGCAATCCCGCGACGGGATCTGACTGGGTCGCCTATGACAAAGCCTGGGGCGCGATCCTCGAGGCGATGGCCGATGCGGGCCGGTCTGGCAAGGATGTCTCAGCAGCGTCCGTGATCCCCGATGTCCCGTGGGGCGCCAGTGTACGATCCTGGATGGGGGCCATGGATTACGGAGTGACGCTCGATCAGGTGTCGACCAAATCCTACTGGAACTCGGCTGACTCCCAGCCCAGCTACTTCGTCAAAGAAGGTCTCGGGACGCTGGTGGCCACTTTGGCTGAAGGGATGCCCATTTCGTTGAACACACCCGTAACCGCCATCGACTATTCTGGGGACGGCGTCACGGTCGAAACGGCCAGCGGCACAATCCGCGCAAAGGCATGTCTGGTGACGGTCTCCGTGGGTGTTCTGGCCGCCGAGAAGATCAAGTTTACCCCGGCCCTGCCCGTCGAGAAACAAGAAGCCATCAACGACATCCCCATGGGCCTTTTGATGAAAGTGCCGCTTATGTTTGACGGTGCGCGCCTTGATCTGGGTGAAAACAACTGGGTGACCTATCAACTGCCCGAAAACAAGGCTGGCGAAGGTTGCTTCTTCGTCTCATGGCCCTGTGGTTGGGATTACATGATGGGCTTCATCGGCGGCCAGTTTGCCTGGGATCTCTACGGCGAAGGCCAAGACGCCGTGGTGGATTATGCCATGGACGAACTGGTCAAGTTCGCGGGCAGCGACGCTAAAAAACGGTTCAAAGGGGGCTATGCCTCGGACTGGGCAGACAATCCCAACGTTCTCGGCGCATACGGAGCGGTGCGACCGGGCAAATACGGCGCACGCGCCAAGCTGGGCGCACCCATCAACGAAAAGCTCTTCCTTGGCGGCGAGGCCACAGGCGGCGCGATCTCGGCCCTCGTGCATGGCGCCTATATGAGCGGGCGGTTCAACGCCCAACAAATCGTCGCAGCGCTAGGCTAGGCCATGATCCCCAACGAACGCCCTGTCATCGCCAACAGCCTGTGGACAGCCACCGCCAACCGCATGCCGGATTTCCCGCAGCTTCACGGGCATACCAAAACCGACGTTGTCGTCGTGGGCGGCGGATTTTCTGGCCTCTCCACCGCGCTCCATCTGGCCGAGGCAGGCGTTCAGGTCACGCTTCTTGAGGCGCAACAGCCAGGCTGGGGCGCGTCGGGGCGCAATGGTGGTCAGATCAATGTGGGCCTCAAAGACGCGCCCAGTGTGATCCGCAAGAAATTCGGCGATGAATACGGGCAAAGGATGATTGAGATGTCCGGCAAGGCGGGCGACCTCGTCTTTGACCTGATCGACAAACACAACATCCAATGCGACGCGATCCGCCCCGGTTGGCTGCGTGCCGCGCACACGCCAAAGACCCTGGCAGACCTGCACAATCTGGCCCATGAGTGGCAGGGTATGGGTGAAGATGTCCGGGCTTTGGATCGCGATGAGATGGCGCGCTTGACTGGCACGGATGACTATCTCGGCGGGCTGATCGACATGCGCGGCGGCAATCTGCAACCCTTTAACTATGCCGTCGGCCTGGCTGATGCCGCCAAGAGCCTCGGCGCGGTGATCCA
>ERZ1740059.1195-NODE-1195-length-13182-cov-8.538128_pt1 | contig 13182 bp, 9 predicted proteins | sample MGYA00581744_ERZ1740059 | MGnify/ENA primary metagenome ERZ1740059 (study PRJEB43018, sample SAMN04849738) | marine metagenome | isolation source: floating plastic debris | place: Pacific Ocean | collected 2008-08-28 | study: EMG produced TPA metagenomics... | reverse complement strand
CAAAACCAATAAACTGACTGCACAGGTTCTCCTTAGGGTTCATTCCCTAGTGATAGTCAAATACAGTCTGTGACCTGGCAATTCCTGATAATTTTTAACGATGTGACCAGGCTACCATCGCAAAACCTGCCGAACTTACAGACATTTCATGGAACGTCTCTTCACTTCTCTATGTCCTCAGGATCAACGCCTAGCTCTTTAAGCTTAGCCTGGAGCCGCTCTAATTTTTGTTGAGTTTCTAGCTGAGCCCGTTCGGCTATTTCAGCTCGTTGGCGTTCTTCCTCAGCCTGTCTTTCTGCTTGTTGCCGTGCCAGGGCTTCTTGCTTTAGGGCTATGGCTAGCTCGCTAGGTATCAACAGTCGTTCGTCATTATCCTGTCTGTAAAACCCAATTAACTGACCTTCGTGTACGAGTCGTAGCTGAAGCGGTTCACAAATTCCATCACCGATCGGTTCGTAATAAGGTTCTTCTGGATCGCTCCGCAGACGATAGCCCTGGAGAGCCGGCTCTAACCATTCATTTTTTGGGTCAAACAGCCAATATTCTTGAACACCTAGCTGGGCATAAAGCGTTTTCTTAAACACTTCGTCTTTGCTGCGGGTCCCTTTGGACGTCATTTCAAACACGACTGAGGGCACTTCCCCCTCTTCCCAAATCTTGTAGTTGTCCCGACCGCCAGGCTCCACACCAAAAACCACCATTACATCGGGGGCCACCCGCATATGTGGAAAACCCTGGTTGTAATACATAAACTGGTTGCCTAGTACCGTGGCCTGCTGGCCCTGAAGATACTGGGTCAGGACCTCAATGGTGACCAACATGGCATAGAGATGGACAAATGTTTCTGCCACAGGTTTGCCGTCAGAACTTGGATAGACAGGCTCTGCCCCAGTTTGAGGTGTAGGAACTGTACTGACCATGGTCCCTATCGTTTTCCCACTAGAATAGATGTACTTATCCTATCTTAGCTGTTACAACAAATAAAAAAGGCACCCCATTAAGAGTGCCCGGTGTATATCCACTGGAGGCGAGTGTGTCTATTTCACCCAAACCGCCGTTGCTGAGCTAAGGGATGCTCCGAACGGTTAAAAACGCTCGGAGACAGTATCTTGCAGATAAAATTATCCCGAAGATCCGCAACGCTGAAAACATTACAGGTCTAGCTAGGCTTCTTCTCAGGCAACAGGCACTTATCAGAGTCACAGCCAGCCGGACCGGCTTCGATCAGTTCCCCCGCGTCGTACTGTTCTAGCGCCGCATGGAAGTTCTCCGTTGTGCGACGGGCGATCACCTCCTTACACAGCTCCTCATATCGAGCCTTGTCAATGGGCTCAAACGGTAGGCGCGGGAAGGTTTGCAGGTTATCAAAACGAGCCAGCAACGCCGAGGAAATGTAACCCTCGTCATGTGCCACTGCCTGGTGGATACGCTCGGCTAGGGGCTCAATTTCGTTTTCACGAAACTCGATGGTGGCCGACGTATTGTGGGCGGTGTACTGACTCTGCACCTGCATGTAGAAGTCAAACTGGGCCAAGGCCGAAAACTGTTCGATGGCCACGTCGTCTGCCCCTGGTAGATTGGCCCAGGGAACTTCCACCGGCATTTCCACTAGCCACTCGGTGCAGCGTGGATCAAAGGGATCGTTAAGCAAGTTGCCATTCTCATCCTTATCGGACTGGGATGGGATGACCGAATAGCCGTAGTCAATACAGGCCAGTGCTACCGGATCGTCTTTACGGAAGGTGATGCGCCGGATAAATCGCTGGGACTTGGGCGGATGCCAGCCAGAGGACGCGCCGCTAAGCAGACTCTTGGTGCCCGCAGGCTGTACGGTGGTACAGCGGTTGGGGCGTGGAATGTTATGGCGATCGCAATATCCCCAAACCGTTTCATGAACGATTGTCTTCCAGCGGCTCAGATATTTCTGCTCCTTGGCCTTAAACTCTAGACCCTGCATCGTATCTGGACGACCGGCCTCCCACCAGGTGAGCCAGTCCACCCCAAAGGCCCTCACAAAGAAGTCAAATAGACCGGTAAAGGACACCCCGACAATGGGGTCTTCCAGACGAGACTGCTGGTAGCGGGGCTCAATAAATTGATGGTTGAGCAAAGCAGCGACGGCAATACCGCCAGCCCTAAAGGCGTCTTCTTGCTCCTGCAGATTTTTGGGATCTATCTGATTTAGATGGATTTCCGCCAGGTTGCAGTGAAAATTTTGTCCCAAAATTTCACCACAAGGGTTCAGACCGTAGCGCCCTTTACCCTGGGCACGGCGCTCGGCTTCTCCGGCCCACTGGATGGCTCCCTCTCCGGAGTAAAACTGCTTGCGCACCGCGTCGGTCATTTCCGCTAAGGATGGCTTGTTGTGAAAGACCCGCGTATGGTTTGCCATGCGCAATGCATCCCGTTCCGGGTCGATGCGCCAGTTGCCGTCTGCATCCTGCTGCCAAAGATTATCCTTGGCGTTAGTGGCCAGCTCGTCATGGCTATCAAACTGACGCATACCTGCGGAGCGACGAATATTTCCGGCTACCACACAGGCGGCTGCTTCATCGATTAATAGGCAACACTCAATGGAGTTGAGCTGACGACCGATGGCTTTATCTAGAATTTTGGCGCAGCGCTCATATAGGTTCGGTAGCTTTACCGGATTGGCCATGCCGCCAAACCCTTTGAGCTTCTCTCCCGCAGGGCGGACATCACCCAGGTCAACAATGACCTCCACATCGTCTGTGAAATACTCGTTGCTAGAGAGTTCTAAAATTTTCTGATACGACATAACCCAGCCGTTACGGCTGTCGCCCACATGGATCTCCACCCGGTTGCCATTGATGGTTACGTCGGTTTCTTCCCGGCGCTGGTCTGCGGGTGCAGTGCCTACATCACCTGCCATCGTAATCTTTAGCCGATTGCGAATAACTGGCAGCTGGTCAATGTATTTAGGCTCTAGCACCGCACCGGTACCACAGCCCATCATGGCCAGATCCATCATCAGACCAAAGGAGCGCCAATCTACCACATTGGTGCTGGTGCAGTTGTAGGCACCAGAGAAGTTTTTGGGCTGCTTACTCCAGTCGGTCCCACCTACCCAGAGCCAACGCCCCGACGGGAGCGCCTTTAGCTCACGCTGCATCCGTTGCACCAATGACTTTTCGTCAGCGGTGAGCTTGCCTAATTCGACTAAGCCGCCTAAGGTGCGATCGCAAACGTCATACCATGACTCGCGCTGTCCGTTATCCAAACGACGGCTGTAGGTACGGTAAAACACTGGATAGGCCGCGGGTGCAGTCTCAGGGAAAGGCGTTTTCGTTCGTAGTCGTTCTAACTCTTGAACCATTCGTCCGAGCTTCCTTGCGAATTTTAGGGGTGTAGATAGGATGTGCCGTTAACGATGGGACATGGACACTCTGGTGAAGCCAAACACAGCACATATAGCGCTTATGACGGTCCTAACAATTGTTAACACTCTAGATATGCTAGATCACATGGAAATAAAGACTAGCATTCCTAATTGAAAAAATCTAGTGTCTTGTCTTTAGTACAAACGCTAGATGTAGTGATTTGTCAGCGATTTATCAATTGAGAGAACTAATTGCTTAAAAAACAGTCAATTTCAATAACCGAACTAACTGACCAGCTGTCACGGCGACACGGACCGATTTAGGGGAGGCATCCCGTTGTCAGCCATCCATTGCCAAACCCAGGGTTATCTACAGTTACCAAACCTACCCAGCCGAGGCTTAAGCACTTGAATTTGCCAGTGGAGTCCGAATTTTAAATTTTGAGTCTGAATCTTAAACGTATATGGCAGTGGTCTGAACTAAGGGGCAATCTGCAAAGTGGTCAAGTAGCCCAAAGTAATCGCTAAATTTACCGATAAGCTTCAAATCAAGCTTTTAATTATGGTTTGGTGAACACGCAAATCCACGATCTCCATACATAATGCTATGTATGACATGCTCTTGGCGCATGGTATCGGTTCCCTATCTTAAGATTGATTAATTCCCCTAGGGGCTTTGCCGAAGTTAGTTCTACTTCCCTGTTATCAATGCTGTGAATCTACCGATTGCCCATGAGCCATTCAGTCGTGTTGTCCTCTCCTGCTACAGAGACAGTGCAGCGGTCATGTGACTTTACGATCGCTATTTGTACCTACGATGGTGCTGGGCGTATTCCGGCTGTGCTCGAACGTCTACGGCAGCAGCTCGGTGCCCAAGGTGTGCGGTGGGAAGTTTTTGTCATCGACAACAACAGCAGCGACTCTACAGAGGCTGTTGTCCGTCAATATCAGCAAAATTGGCCATCGGATATTCCGCTGCGATATTTCTTTGAAGCGCGTCAGGGCGCTGCCTATGCTCGGCAGCTGGCTATGGAGAAGGCCAAAAGTGAGCTGGTGGGGTTCTTGGATGACGACAACCTACCCGCTGACGACTGGGTGGCGGCGGCCTATGCCTTTGGTCAGGAGCATCCCCACGTTGGGGCCTATGGGAGTCAAATTCAGGGCGAGTTTGAAGGGGCACTACCCGATGATTTTCATCGGATTCAGTCATTTTTTGCCCTGACCCAGCGAGGGGATACCGCCCATGTTTATCAGCCCCGATTGCGGGTGTTGCCTCCGTCGGCAGGCTTGGTTGTGCGTCGCAGAGCTTGGCTCAACCATGTGCCTGCGCAGCTCATTCTGACCGGTCGCCACGATGAGCAAATGCTTACGGGTGAAGACCTAGAAGCCATTACCCACATTCGTCGGGGTAACTGGGAAATTTGGCACAATCCGGCTATGAAGGTTTGGCATCAAATTCCTGCCCGCCGTTTGCAGCGCAGCTACCTGCTGGCCTTTTTTAGGGGCATTGGTCTAAGTCGTCATGTGACTCGCATGCTCAGCATGCCATTCTGGCAGCGACCTTTTATGTTTTGGGTTTACGTTGCGAACGATTTGGGTAAGGCCCTCCACCATGTATTGACCTATCGGACGCTACTTAAAACTCACACAGTTTCTGCCTGTGAGCTACAGCTATATCTCAGTAGTTTGATCAGCCCTTTTTATATTTGGGGCATTCTGATTAAACGCCGCCTGCGCTAGTTGTGCTGGGCGTTATCGTTTTAACAGGCTTACACCGATGTCCACTCATTCACCGGTAATGCTTTCTGTGGTTGTGCCTACCTATAATGGGGCCAATCGTATTCCTGATGTGTTGGACCGTTTGGCGCAGCAGGATGTTGATGACGATATTGTGTGGAATATATGGGTAGTTGATAACAACAGCAGCGACGATACGGCTGAGGTTGTGCAGCGATACCAGAAAAACTGGCCTACCGATAGACCGCTAAATTATGTTTTTGAACCCCAGCAGGGGCTAGCCTATGGGCGCCAGTGTGGCATAGATAATTCCGATGGCGATTTGGTTGCTTTTTTAGATGATGACAACTGGCCGCCGGGGGACTGGGTTAATCAGATAGTTGCCTTTAGTCAGCAGTATCCTCGGGCCGGGGCGTTTGGTGGCCGTATTGTTGGTGTTTTTGATACCGAATTACCGACGGATGTAAAACCATTGCTCGGATTTCTCGCTATTCGAGATCGGGGTAACCACCCCCATCGCTACCCGATTGAACAACTGCAGTTTCCACCAGGGGCGGGTCTGGTGGTGCGCAGGGTGGCCTGGGAAACCTGCATTCCACCCGTGTTGGTGCGTAATACTCGCGGAGCAGACGATTCAGAAATCTCTTGGCGGATGGCCAAGGCCGATTGGGAAATTTGGTACAACCCTTACACCACGATTGAGCATTTTATTCCCAAAAACCGGTTAGAACGGTCTTATCTAAGGGCCCTAACCCATGCCTATGGTTTATGTACCTGTGATCTGTTAATGATTGAGACGGTTCCTTGGCAGCGGCCTATTTTGTTATTCAAATCTTTTTTAGGAAGTCTAAAGCGGATCGTTATGCATTTAAAAAAATATCGCCATCGAGCGACGTCCACTGTTGAGGCGGACTGTCTGCTGGCGTTTCACATGGGCAATCTAAAAAGCCCATTTGTTTATCTCTTTAAACAGCTTCGTAACCAGTCTGCTTAATTATTTGGCGCTTCTTCTTCTTGGGATGATTTTATCTGCAAGCTAACGCCTGATCGGTTCATACCTGAGATTAGCAGCGGTTAAAGTTGAGTCCCCCGGTTCAAATCCATTCAAACCAATCAATTCGATGCCAACTGGTTGCATTTTTATTGTGGGCTGTCCCCGTTCAGGGACAACGTTATTGCAGAGTTTATTGGCCAGTCACAGTGCGATCTCATCTTTCCCCGAGTCTAAGTTTTTTTTGCGCCTCATTGCCGAGCCCAGAGAGAAATCTCGCCGCTACGCCTTGGGTCTGACCAGTCCTAATTTAAAACCCACCCTCGAAAAATTTTTGGATGATGTCGGTGCCCCTGAGCTGCGTTCCACACTGCCCAAATTTCCCTTTGTTCGTTCCTATGTGGATTGCTTTGATCGCACCCTGCTCCAGTTAGCTCAGCGTCAGGGCAAACACATTTGGCTCGAAAAAACCCCAGAGCATTTACATGCCATCGGTGATATTGAGCAGTATCTGCCCGGGGCAAAAATTATCCACATTGTTCGCAATGGGGCCGATACGATTGCCTCGCTTTACGATCTCTGCCAGCGTCATCCCAAGATTTGGGGCCAGTACTTTGACGGCCTAGACGGCTGTATTGATCGCTGGATCAATGATGTGGCCACTAGCCATCGTTACTTAGGGGCCCCTAACCATACAGCTGTCAGATATGACGCGCTGGTCAATGCCACCGACACTGAAGTTCAACGGCTGTGCCAATTTCTTGGCCTTAGGTTTGAGGCCGATATGCTCACCAGCTATCAGCGCACCTCCCAAGGGCTAATTCGCGATCGCGAAAATTGGAAAGCACTCAACCAGGCCGCCATCCAATCCACGGCGGGTAAAAGATTCTTCGCCATATTTGCTCCGGCCCAGCAAGCCCACGTGTTGGAACGAACTGCCCAAGTTGACCTAGGGCGCTTTGGTTAGGCTGGTGGCGGACGGTGGGGCAGACGCCGCTGCGCTGCAGTAGCTGCGATAGCGTTCGCTAACGGTGAGCAGGTCCAGGTCTATTAGCTGCTGTGGACCTGCCAACGCAATAGACTCTTGAGTCCATAGGGTGATGCCTGCCTCGTCTGAGAGTTTGGCCTGATACTGTTTGTATTCTGCAGCCCCCTGGTAATACTGCCCCTGGCGAATAGCTTGGGTGACCCGTTGGGAAAACCCGGCCAGAAATTTATAGTGGTATACCACACAGGAAATGTCAGCCACCTTGGCCCAGCTCACCAGATGTAGACCCACCAGGTGCAAATAGCGATCTGGTTTAATCAATGAGAATTTAGACAGCAGTGGCGATGCATCAAAAATCCGCTGGCGCACACCTCCATAATTTAGATGCAAATCCTCGGACGGTAACTGATTTTGTAACCCCGTAGGGATTATTTCGGGTTCCAGGGTGTTTACCTCAAACCAGCGATGGGTGGTGCGGAAATTATGGCTAGCCTGTTGCGGACCAATCGCTGTTTGAGGGTACATATCTAGCATCTGCACCAGCACCGCCGTTGCGTTTTGCTGATTGAGATACTGTACGAGCTGAGACAGGGTGACACACTCGGAACCTGGATAGTCAAAAAACTCATCACAATCTGCCAGCAAGCACCAGCGGTGGGTCGAAAACCGATGGGCCATGTAGTTACACATGTGGCGCTTGTACTGACCAAAGGGCAGCAAACACTGAAGAATCGTGACCTGGCCCTCCTGACCATATTGAGAAGCCAGCTCTAGGGTCCTATCTGTGGAGCCATTGTCCATCAGCACAATGTGGGTAAACCCCTGGGCCAGATAATAATCAATAAAGGTTGTAATGTACTCCTCGCAGTCTTTGATGACGGATAGGACGATGCAGTCGGTTTGCGATCGCACCACCACCTTAGGACCACACACATGCCGCACATGGCCGCCGACATACCCATAAAAGAACCAACGGCTGAGCAACCGTTTACCCATGGTGTGTAAAGGCTTTGAAGAGATAGCTGTGCTCATATATGTCAGGCTGCTTTATGGACGTATGATGCCCACACGCTCACAAGAACTTATCCGATGGCCGTCCACCCATTAACGCGTTGAACTCAAAAAGCATGGGGTAATTTGGGCAACCATAACTACCCTGGGCAATATTCCTGGGCAATATTGATTTGAGATTTATCATCTCACCATTAATTTAGAAACCTATGCCAGTCATGCATGACCTGAAAACGTTTGTTCCAGATTGGGCGTTTGTTGCACGTCGTCAGATGATCTGGCAATCGCGCCGTGCAACCTGGTTCAGCAGAGCACTGCCCAGCTTTTTAATTGTGGGTGCCCAAAAGTGTGGAACAACCAGCCTATATGACTACCTAGTCGAACATCCTCAGCTTTGGGCCGCCTACATCAAGGAAGTCCATTTTTTTGATGGTGGGCTAGAACCCACCATCAATGATTTTCAAAAGGGTGAGTCCTGGTATCGGGCTAATTTTCCCTTAAAAAGTGCCATCAAACAGGGCAGCCATACCTTCGAAGCCTCTCCGCTTTACATGTTTAATCCCCTAGCCCCCAAGCGGATTTTTGAGCTGCTTCCCAAGGTTAAACTTATTGCCGTCTTGCGCAATCCAACTGAGCGAGCAATCTCACACTACTTTCACGAAAAACGCCACCATCGTGAGCCACTAGATATTGCTGAGGCCATGCGCGCTGAGGAAAAACGTCTGGCGCCCAAGGTGCAAAACCAAGACTACAAAAGTGAAACATTTATTCATCTGTCCTACAAAAGTCGTGGTCGCTACCTAGAGCAATTAGAGCGATTCCTAGCCTATTTTCCTCGAGAAAATCTGCTCATTCTTGAAAGCGAAGGCTTTTTTCAAGACCCCAGCGCTACTCTACGGCGAGTGTGTGAGTTTGTTGACATTGATCCTAGCTTTAAATTTAACAACCTTAAGCCACGCAATATTGCCCCTAACAGAGTGGATATTCCCCCGGATGTCTACCACTACCTAAATAGTTATTTCTCTCCCCACAACCAACGTTTGTATGAATTTCTAGGAAAAAACTTTAGTTGGTAACGATTAGGCCTGAGCAGCCAAAGCTACCCTTCTGCCCCGATGCAAAAACCTATTGCATCGGTCTGGTTAGTTAAGACAATGCATATTCCCAAAAGCTCTCAACAGCAGCCGCTAACCTGACGCGCCAACGTCCCAATACATCAGGACATTAGCCATAGGTGAGGGAAACCGAACTGGATTCAACGGAAATCAACAATTGGTTACAACGCTCACTCGCAGCTCAATATAGACTGTGACAAGCTTTGCCTGTGATAGCAGGCAGAGTGAAATCATTAGTAAGCTTTTAGTGAGTCTAGGTAGGTCATGGCAGTTGTTCAAGAAAAGGGAAATATCAGTATCCATACTGACAATATTTTTCCCATCATCAAAAAATGGCTCTATTCCGACCATGAAATTTTCCTACGGGAGCTAATTTCCAATGCGGTAGACGCCATTAGCAAGCTGAATATGGTGTCCCGCAGCTCTGATTTCACCGGCGAAGTGGGTGAACCAGAGATCACCATCGCCATCGATAAAGACGCCAAAACCCTCAGCATCAGCGATACCGGTATTGGTATGACGGCCGATGAGGTAAAGAAATACATCAATCAGGTGGCGTTTTCCAGCGCAGAAGAGTTTGTCACCAAATACACCGACAATGCTGACCAGCAGATTATTGGTCACTTTGGTCTTGGCTTCTACTCCTCATTTATGGTGTCCGATCGAGTAGACATCGACACCCTGTCTTACCAAGAAGGGGCCACCGCCGTTCACTGGACCTGTGACGGTACCACCACCTTTGAAATCAGCGACTCAGAGCGCACTGATCGCGGCACCACCATCACCCTCCATCTAATGGAGGAAGAAGCTGAATATCTAGAGACCTCACGTATTCAGCAGCTGATCAAGACCTACTGTGACTTTATGCCCGTCCCCATCAAGCTAGATGGGGAAGTGGCCAATAAGCAAAACGCTCCCTGGAAGCAGGCACCCAGCAACCTGACTGACGAGGACTACCTGGAGCTATATCGCTATCTCTATCCCTTTCAAGAAGAGCCGCTACTGTGGGTCCACCTCAATACGGACTACCCCTTTGTCGTCAACGGGATCCTTTACTTTCCCAAGCTCCGTCCCGATGTAGACGTGACCAAAGGGCAGATCAAGCTGTTCTGCAACCAGGTTTTTGTTAGCGATAACTGCGAAGAAATTATTCCTCAGTTTTTGCTGCCTCTGCGCGGTGTGGTCGATAGTACCGATATTCCGCTCAATGTATCCCGAAGTTTTTTGCAGAATGATCGAACGGTTAAGCGCATTGCCGACTACATCGCCAAAAAGGTGGGTGACCGTCTCAAAGAGCTATACCGTACGGATAAGGCAAAGTACATTGAGTGTTGGCAAGACCTGGGTACCTTCATCAAGTTTGGCTCCCTAAATAACGATAAGTTCAAGCAGCAGATTGCGGACTTCTTAATTTTCCGTACCACGGCGCAGCTGGCTAGCGAACAGCCAAAAGTCGAGGTCCAGACTGGAGAAGATGACGCCTGGCAATCTGCTGATGGAGAAAACGCGGCGGCGGTTGATGCCAATGGGAATTCCTACACCACTCTGAAGGAGTACCTAGAGCGCAACAAAGATAAGCACGAAAACCGAGTCTTCTACGCCACCGATGAAGTGTCCCAAGCCACCTACATCGATTTACACAAGCGTCAGGGATTAGAAGTACTGTATTTAGACTCATTTATCGACACCCACTTTGTTCCATTTTTGGAACGGGAGTATTCTGACGTTAAATTTTCGCGTGTAGACTCTGATTTAGATGACACGCTGATTGATGATTCTGCCAGTGGTGAAATTGTCGATCCGACCACCAATAAGACCAAAAGTGAGCAAGTTAAGGAGCTGTTTGAACAGGCCCTTGACAAGCCTAAGGTGACTATCCGGACCGACGCGTTAAAGTCTGACGATGTCCAGGGTGCGCCCCCGGCAATCGTGCTGCTACCCGAAGAAATGCGCCGGATGCAGGAAATGATGGCCATGATGCAGCAGCAGACGGCACAGTTTCCTGAAGAACATACCCTGCTAGTCAATACGGCCCATCCGCTGATTCAAAATCTGTTGGATATGAACCAAGGGACCATTGTTCAGACCGATGGCGGTCAGTCTCCATCGGCTGCTATGGCCAATATGATTTGCCAGCATGTCTACGATTTAGCCTTGATGGCCCAAAAAGGATTTGATGCCGATGGCATGAAGTCCTTTGTAGAGCGCTCCAATAGCCTGCTAACAGGGTTAACAAAATCGTAGTTTCCTTTACCCCGTCTTCCTTTACTCCATTGTTCCAGGAGTAAATAGTCAGCGATTTTCTGCTGTGCTCAGGGGTAAAGGAAGACGTCGGGCGGTGGGGCTATCGAGCAAATAGACCCATTTACCATTTCAATAGGGTTGCCCTGCGGAGGGTAGCTATGTGAAAATTAAGGACTGTACTCCAAGGACCGTGCCATGAGCCGCAGATGCGATCTGACTAATAAGAAGGCAAACAATGCTTTTGCCGTTTCCCACTCTCACCGACGTACTAAGCGCCTACAGCATGCCAACCTGCAAGATAAGCGAGTTTGGTGGCCGACAGGTAAGCGTTGGGTAAAGTTACGTCTATCTGCCAAGGCAATCAAAACTCTTGAGAAGAAAGGGATTGAAGCCATGGCTCGTGAAGCTGGCTTGGATCTGAGCAAGTACTAAGCTGTCTGCTCCGCTAATTCAAACGATTGTTTGGCTGACGGTAGCCTTCTAGGCTTTTCCAGCTTCACATTGTCTGGGTAGCTGGCTCAGAACTTTAAAGTTTTAGTGTATTCACGGATAAATCCCCTGGCTGAAGAGTACGGGGGATTTAGTGTATGTAGTGACGGTCAAAAGGTTGAAGTTACTGTCTTTGAGTCAATAGAGCTTGCTGCGATGCCCGACACCTGTCCTAGTTTGACGACTACCTGATCGCTTTGTTACAGGGAATGGGTAAATTTTAAATGGATATTCAGGCTTCATTAATATTCAGGCTTCACACTTATTAACGCAGGTTATTTTCTGATTATCGTTTTGATAATTGAGGATTTAGGCTAGCCGGGTCTACTATGGGGCATGTAGATGCCAATCAAATCTTCTGTTCCCTGAAGATTTATCGAAGCTTAGCTCAGCAGGGCTATTAATACATGGTCACAGTGGTGTTACCTGCACCAGGTCTACCGCTCGTTCTTAAAAGTCAGCGATGTCTACTCCAAAACGCTCTCGAGTTTCTAAACGTCATCAATCTTTAGCTCAAATCAGGCAGTTACCTAAGCGCTTTATGGCTTGGTTGCTGCGATTAGTATTTATAAGTGCGCGCTTCACCCGTGCAAATCAGGCCGGTTTTGTTTTGCCGACGACGGTGCTCCTCCTGCTGGTTTTCTCGTTAACCGTTGGGGGGCTTAGCTTCCGGTCATTTTCTCGAATTGAGCAAACCATTTCTCAGCGAGAGCAGAAGTTAGTTGGAGAGTTTGCGACACCGGCTATTGATCGAGCCAAGGCTAAGATTGAGTATATGTTCAAAGAAGCGTCGGCAACGGCTGAAAAGCGTCTGCCAACCGATATTGAGCTGCTGGAAGAGCTATTGCGACGTTCAGGGGATGAAGACCCGACCAATGTTGCTCGTAATCCGTATACCCTGGCTGATGAAACCCAGCTAAACATTGTTGACGGGCCTCTCTTTATTGATCAAAATCATACGGTTCCAGCTGCTTCAGCAACTCGGAATGAGGACTTAGACCCTGCTTGGAGCTTCACCATTGGCGAGGGAGATGATGAGCAAACTATTATTTACTCCATTAGCCTCAAAGGGGCCAGTGATGAGAGCGAGGCTAACGGTACACGTGACAGCGCGTTCACGGTAGACAGTGATCTTGATGTGGCCTCGCCCGTCACTGACGAAAAAGCCAAGGCTATGGTGGTGCGTAATGCTCCCATCAGTACTACGGGGCTTGGTGCTAACTGTCCCATTGGTTCTGTATCTGAGAGTGGTTGGCAAGAGATTGGT
>ERZ1740059.1194-NODE-1194-length-13183-cov-5.988193_pt1 | contig 13183 bp, 12 predicted proteins | sample MGYA00581744_ERZ1740059 | MGnify/ENA primary metagenome ERZ1740059 (study PRJEB43018, sample SAMN04849738) | marine metagenome | isolation source: floating plastic debris | place: Pacific Ocean | collected 2008-08-28 | study: EMG produced TPA metagenomics... | reverse complement strand
CACCACCGCCACCACCGCCACCGCCTCCGCCGACTCAGGCCGAGGAAGTTGAATTGGCGCCGTGCTCGCCGGTGAACCAGGCGTTCGTAGTTTACTTCGAGTGGGACAGTTCTGATCTGACGAGCCAGGCTTCTGCAGTTGTTGATCAGGCGATTGCGAACATTCGCGATCGTGAAGATTGTTCAACGGGTGGTGTGACCATTGTTGGCCACACAGACACCTCTGGTGCGTCTGCATATAACCAGCGTCTGTCGGCTCGCCGAGCGTCCATCGTATCAGATGCGCTGCAGGAGCGCGGCATCGAAGCTGAGGCGATCGACACAGCCGGCCGCGGTGAGAACGATCTGGCGAAAGCCACGCGCGATGGTGTGCGTGAGCCGTTGAACCGTCGTTCTGAGGTTACGATCATCGTTCAGTAAGCTGTGACGATCATCAAATGAGATTGGCCCGGCCGCTTGGCTGGGCCTTTTTCGTTTGGATCAAAGTCAGGTCTGGATTAGGCTTGTCCTCGGTGTCTCGGCTCTGGAGGGCGACATGACAGATCGAAAATCGACTTATGCGGAATTCTGGCCATTCTATCTGCAAGAGCATGCCAAACCGCAAACGCGACATTTCCACTATGTCGGCACCGCCCTGGTGATCGCAATTGCCGGATTTGCCATCGTTACCCAGCGCTGGCATTGGCTCGCGGCCATGCCTGTCGCCGGCTATTTTTTCGCCTGGGCGAGCCACGCCTTTGTCGAACGCAACAAGCCCGCCACCTTTACGCACCCGCTTTGGTCGCTTGTGAGCGACTTTCGGATGTTTTTTCTCTGGATTTCCGGACGCTTGGACCCGGAACTTGAAAAAGCTGGCGTGTCGACCACGACCGAGCAAAAGGCGCTATAAGTCACCCCATTGCGTGAGCGCGGCGCGCGCAATCGGTTCGCCCCACTCCTGAACGAAATGACCGCCATCTTCAATCATCATTGGCTCAGGACACCCTTTGATGGTGGCGCGAAGCGATGTCATCTGATGGGGACCGAGGACAGGGTCTTGTGCGCCGACCGCCATGAAGCTTTCGCCTGTCCATTCGGTTTTCCACCAGCTTGCGGCGCGTTTCGAGGTCTCGACCCCCTCCATGTCCGGGTCTGTCATGACCATTTCCGGAAAGCGGCGCACACCAGCTTTGAACGTAATATCGGGGAAGGGCGCGCTATACGCCGCTTGCTCTGCGTCTGACAGAACGGGTGTGGCGCGCCCCATCAAGCCCCCAACATCCATGTCTGGCTGCGTGCGATTATAGGCGCGCCAGGCGTCAAATCCCTCACCGGGGGACTGGCCGACAGCGATCGCCGTGTTCATGACGAGAAGGCGAGCGAACCTGTCTGGCATATCCATGGGCACGGTCAGTCCGATCAGCCCGCCCCAATCCTGGCAGACGAGTGTTATATTGGACAAATCCATGCGCTCGATCAGGGCGACCAGCAGGTTCCGGTGAAAATGAAACGTGTAAACCGCGTCTTCTGTCGGTTTGTCCGATCGACCGAATCCCAGCCAGTCCGGGCAGATGACGCGGGCGCCGCTCTCGACAAAAACCGGCAACATCTTGCGATAGAGGTAAGACCAGCTTGGCTGTCCATGCAGGCACAGAAATGTGCGATCCGCATCCTGAGCTCCTTCATCAAGATAATGAACGCGTAAGCCTTCATATCCGGGGAGATCATCGACATAATTTGGTGAGAATGCGTAATTCGGCAAATTCTCGAACCGGGCATCCGGGGTTCTCACATAGTCGAGCGTCATTCGGTCCTCCTGCTTCTCTTTTCTGCCGCAACATTAGCCGGGATCAGCAAAAGAAGAAATCTGTTTTCGTGACGCCTCCGTCAAGTATTTGATTGCTTTGCACAAAAAAGAGGGCCACTTCCGAAAAAGTGACCCTTGGAGGGGGAGTGAGGTAAATAAATCGATTAAGATTTTGCGGCAGCGTTACAACGCGCCAGGTCTTCTTCAGACAGCGCCTCATTGGCGTTGGAGAATTCTGCGAGCTTGCCGACTTCCTTGACGACTTTCTTGCATGTGCTGACGCGAACGGTCTTGCGGTCTAATTCAGCTTTGCAAGTGTCATCCGCACAGGACCAAAGCGCTTTTGCAGCTACGATCTTTTCGGCTTTATCGACGGGCGATTCAAGCTTGGCGGTGAAGGCGGTTCCAGCGAAAGCGGTACCGGCGAAGGCGAGGGCGGTTGCAGCTGCAGTGAGCGTACGGATCATAGGAGGAAACCTTTCAATTAGGATCGGTGAATAACCGGTGTCGATGTCTTCATCTAACAGGAGGCAACATATAATTGCTGAACAATAAGTCAATCGTTCAGCGCGCACAAAGTGTGCTGCATGTGCGAAATCTGCTGTCAGTTTGTGGCAGCAATCAACCGCGCGGTGCAATTTGGATTGACGCGACGAAGTGGATTGCGGCGTCTTGTGCGCCTCTTATCCTGTCTGAAGACATGGAGAGGACAAGGTATGGACTTCGATATTCCGCAGGAGATCGCAGATTATCTGAACGTGCTTGACGCGTTCATCGATGCGGAAATCCGACCGCTTCAGGAACAAGACGACAATATGCGCTTTTTCGACCACCGTCGCGAATGGGCGCGAACGGATTTCGAGAATGGCGGTCTGCCGCGACCGGAATGGGAAGACTTGTTGCGGGAAGCCAAACGGCGCGCTGACAAGGCCGGTCATTTCCGGTTCGCGTTGCCATCTGAATATGGTGGACAGGACGGCTCAAATCTGGCCATGGCGATTATTCGTGAACATCTGGCACGCAAGGGCTTGGGTCTGCACAATGACTTGCAGAACGAGCACTCGATTGTTGCCAATTACCCGCAAATTCTGATGTTACGAGATTTTGCCCGACCGGAGCAGAAACACCTCATTCAAGACGCCCTGGATGGCAAATTCATCGCCACGTTTGGCCTCACAGAGCCGGAGCATGGATCAGACGCGACGCATATGGATACGGTCGCCAAACGCGAAACCCGCGACGGCGTCGAGGGTTGGCTGATCAATGGCGAGAAAATGTGGACGACCGGCATGCATGTCGCCACGCATATGATGTGTTTCGTGCGGACCAGCGGTGAGGATGGCGATGCGCGCGGGATTAGTTGTCTGCTGGTGCCAGCGGACGCCCCCGGCGTGAAAATCGAGGAATATCTGTGGACGTTCAATATGCCGACAGATCATCCGCGTGTCTCGTTAACCAATGTTTGGGTGCCGGAATCTGCATTATTCGGGCCAGCAGAGGGCGGGCTCGCTCTGGCGCAACACTTCGTCCATGAGAACCGTATCCGTCAGGCCGCAAGTTCTGTCGGTGCCGCGCTCTATTGTGTGGACGAGAGCGTGCAATATGCCCAGGATCGCAAGCCGTTCGGCAAGGCACTCGCTGTCAATCAGGCGATCCAGTTTCCATTGGTGGAACTTGCGACGGAAGCGGAGATGCTCCGCCTTCTAATCTTCAAGACTGCCTGGGAAATGGACCAGATGACCAAGCCCGAAGTGGCACAAAGACTGTCCGATAAAGTATCGATGTGTAACTATCGCGCGAACCGGCTGTGTTGCAACGCTGCCGACCGGGCGATGCAAGTGCATGGTGGGATCGGATATTCGCGGCATAAGCCGTTTGAACATATCTACCGTCATCACCGCCGATACCGGATTACGGAAGGCAGTGAGGAAATCCAGATGCGCAAAGTCGCGGGCCATTTGTTCGGCTTCATGGGTGGACGCAACCGTAAATAGCCCGGAGTCAATTTCGCCAGCGCAGAATTCATTTCGTTAAAACCACTCCAATAGACCCGAGACACACGTACTGGGGGCACAGTGCGACTTCAAAGGAAGCGCATGAGGGAGCCTGGACGTGAAGCCTTCTCAATGGATGAGGGTGAGCCGGAACATACGCGGCAATGTCGCTGTGTTGTTTGCGGTATTACTTTTTCCGATTTTGATTTTCGTCGCCTTTACGATCGACACATCTCGCCAAATCAGCACCGGTCGGCACTTGCAAGTCGCCGTCGATGTGGCGGCAATGGCAGGCGTCAGGGCCATTCAGGAAGGTGATTTGAGCACCGCTGAAATCGAATCCCGAATGGCGGATGCGTTTTCAGCCAATAAGAGTTTCTCAAATTGGGGCGTAACCTGTGGCAATCCCGTCACCGAGTTTGATGAAGAAGATGCATTTGCCGCCTCGTTTGAGATGACCTGCCAGTTTCCGGCGCTGATCGGATCGTCTGTCTTTCAAAATGAGGTGATTTCAGTCACGCGGGCGGCGCATTCGACAACATCTCAACCAAGCCTGGACATTGCCTTGATGCTGGATCTGTCGGGCTCGATGGATGATGGCGCGCGCCTGCCGGCATTGAAGACGGCAGCCAAGGACCTGATCTCGACATTGATCACTGAAGACACGGGCGACCGCGTCCGGGTGGCATTGGTGCCATATGGCGAAGCTGTAAATGCGGGTGTTTATGGCAATCGTGCACAAGGCAAAGCCGATGATGATGATTCAGACGGAGACGGCGACAAAGTCAGCGTCTCGCATCGCGAAAAACCCGAATCCGCATTACCCGATGCTGCGCCCGTTGAAGGCAATTATGTCGGCGATTGGTCGGGCTCAATCTGCCAAACGCCGATGGTTGTTCCGCTATCCTACGATGTTGCTGCGCTCCATACGACCATTGATGGTTTTGATGCGCCCGGCTATGCGACTGCCGGTCATCTCGGTTTGGCCTGGTCCTGGTATACGATTTCTTCCAACTGGAACGACATCTGGCCGGAGGTGTCTGATGCCGTACCAAATGATGAGCCAACCGCGCTTAAGGCGGTGGTGATGATGACGGATGGGGCGTTCAACCGGCACCATGATTATGGCTCGCGCGATCGATATACGTACAGTGCGCTGGACGCGATGAACTTGTGCACAAATATGCAGAATGCAGGCGTTTTGATCTATGTCGTTGGACTCGATGTAGAGGCGCCGACATTTGCCTGGATAACGCCGGAATGGTTGGAGTTGTACGGACCAGACCAGATGCTTGAACACTGCGCCGGTGAACCTGAACGCCTTTATAAACCGGCTAATGTGTCAGAACTGATCACGATGTATCAGGAGATTACCGGCAAACTGGAGATGGAGTCGGTCCGGCTGACGCATTGAGGCGACGACGCCGCCGAGTGGATGAACTTCGGATAAATTTCAACGAGTTGAACGCCGACTTGTTAAACCAGTGCGGGTAATCTCCCCGAACGTACTAGGGGCGCAGTGTGACTTCAAAAGAAGCGCATGAGGAGCAAGTACGTGATCCAGAATTTATCCCGCCTATGGGCGACTGAAAGTCGTGGGCAAACCGCCGTGCTGTTTGCACTTCTGGTTTTCCCGATCCTCACGGTTTTGGGCTTTTCGATCGATACGATGCGCCAGGTGAGTTTAAAAAAAAGTCTGCAGGAGGTCGTCGATTCGGCAGCTTTGGCTGGTGCGCGCTCTTTCAGCCATAGTCTCCTGCTTGCGGATGCCGGACTTAGCGCCACGACCGCCTATGATTTGAATATTGCCACCTTGCCTGGCAATGCGACCTGTACATTAAATCCCCATCAATTCGATCGATTTTCGTTTTCGGTGACGGTGTCAGCGACATGTGCTGTGCCGACTTTTTTCGGCATTGGGATCTCCGGCATGAGCGAGGTTTCTGCTGAAGTAGAATCGACAGGTGCGGCGATCCACAGAACAGCAGACGTCGCGATGATGTTCGACTTGTCGAGTTCCATGGATGCGAGTGAATTACTGGCGATCAAAGCCGCCGGTAAGCGGGCGGCAGAACTGATTATTGGGGCTCAAGCCGGCGCGCGTGGCCGCGTTGCAATCGTGCCCTTTGCGGGTGGGGTCAATGCTGGCGATTTTGGCAACCTGGCCACGGGACGCGCGTCTGGCAATGACGATGAGGCTGATGGGGTAACTCGCGTTTGTGTGACGGAGCGATCCGGCACGGAAGCTTTTACTGACGCAGACCCGACGACTGATAATGTGGGCGGCGTTCTGACCTGGCCGGCCACGATTGCGAGCTCTGGTTTCGATAGAGTGTCGGCGTATCAGTGCCCCGACTCTCCGGTTCTTCCTCTGGAAGATGATTTGACGGTCGTCAAATCAGTGATTGACAATATGGCACGATCGTCAGGCATTGCGGGTGGTACGACGGCAGGGCATTTGGGAATCGCCTGGTCATGGTACACGATATCCCCCAACTGGAACGCCGTCTGGGAAGACTCGTCCTATGGGGGGCATAGCGATCATGGCGCGAAACCTTATGGCAATCCAAACATTCTGAAGGTCGCCATCCTGATGACGGATGGGACATTTACGCAAGCCTTCGCGGACGGAGTCGCTGACCCCGACACCGGCATACAAGAGTCCAATATCGCAACAGCGTCCAGCAATTTGTGCGCTGGAATGCGGGCGGCCGGCATAACCATTTATGCCGTTGCTTTTAATGCTTCGCCCGAGGCGGAAACCCTGCTGAGAGACTGTACCGATAATGACCCTGATTTGTATTTCGAGACGAATGTTATGACGGATCTCGAGGACATATACGAGCAAATTGCCGGCAAGTACCTCACAGTGGGAATTATTGATTAGATACTGCTGGGGAGGAGATGGCCGTTCGCCAGGCGCGATAAAAGAGCCTAAAATTCAAGGCGCTTTCGCACATCAGGTCAGCCGGTCAAAACAGATCCAACTAAATCAAGCCCTCCGCGTTTTATGGTTACTTATCCCTTAATGCGCGAACTGGCATACAACTTGCTCGCCTGAGACGCGAAAACGGCAATTGTGCCGCTTTGATGCGTCGGGGACTTAGCAATGTTCACAAGCGATACGAAGAATTGGGCAAAAGAGACCGGCGGCAATGTCGCCATGTTGTTCGCACTCTGTCTGGTGCCGATTTTGGTAGTCGTGGCGTTTGCCGTCGACGGTGCACGCCAGATCAATACCGACCGCCATCTTCAGGCGGCCATTGATGCGGCGTCGCTCGCCGGTGCCCGCGCGATGGAAGATGCCAGCGCGGATAATGCGAAAATCACGACAATTGCGCTCGATTCCTATCGCGCCAATTTGAGAACAACGCATGCAGATGTTGCGTGCGTAGATGCTACGGTCACGATTGACCGCCTTGCCGCGACGGTGAAAGTAGAATCCAACTGCGCCGTACAGACCATTTTCGGTGAAAATATCTCGCCTGAGACGGTCAGCGTTTCGAGTGCTGCCACGGCACAAGCGAATGTGACGAAACTGGACCTGGCTCTGATGCTGGATGTTTCCGGCTCCATGTCTGGTCAAAAACTGATCGACCTGAAAACGGCCGCCAAAAGTGCCGCCAGCACGCTGATTACGCCGGCAACCGGCGATCGGGTCCGCATCTCATTTGTGAGTTACGCGACCTCCGTGAATGCGGGGGCTTACGGCAATGCAGCTCTTGGTCGATCAGATGACGACGATTCCGATGACGATGGTGCTGACAAGGTCTGTGTTTCAGAGCGCACTGGCTCTGCTGCCTGGAATGCGGACAAGCCCGAAATCGGTAAATGGGTCGGCGCTGACGCTGACAGTTGCCCGGATTCGAGCCTGTTGCCATTGACCAATGACCTGACCACATTTGAAACGCAAATTGACAGTCTGACAGCAGATGGTTGGACCGCGGGTCATCTCGGCATTGCCTGGTCCTGGTATCTGATTTCGGCCGATTGGGACGATATCTGGCCCGCCGACTCGGCACCCTTGCCGAAAACGGAACCTCATGCAGTTAAAGCGGTTATTTTGATGACGGACGGACAATTCAACACTGCGTATGAATCTACGATGGGCAACAGCAATGAGCAAGCCAAGAAAATGTGCGATGAAATGCGCGACGAAGACGTCATCGTCTATGCTGTCGCGTTCCAGGCGCCAAGTACGGCCAAGGATACGCTGGAAGACTGTGCCGGGGATACGAGTCGATTCTTTGATGCGGCTAACGGCGAGCAGCTGCTCAATGCTTATGCAGCGATTGCCAGCCAATTGTCCGCGCTGACCATTGTCGACTAAACATCTGTGATAAACCGGATCCGAGACTTGTCGCTGTCTCGGATTCGGACTAGCTAAGGTCCATCAATTCCGTTCCGGGAGAGAATCGAACTCCCGATCGCCGAAGGCGCAACCGCCCCGGAAACGCTCAGGCAAAAGGACCGGTTCGGAACCAACACGCTGGAAAGAGGCGCGCGAGCGATCGTGGCAGCCTCGCCGAAGGAGCAAGCTGGCAAAGCCCGGCGGAATCTCTCAGGCGCCAGGACAGCGGGGGCAGCACAGTGACGCCTTGGGCGTAAGCTGTCCTGCTTTGGAAGGCGCCAGATTGGCCGAAACCGAAACCCTCCGGCGGACCCCGCTCTACGATGTTCATGTCGCCCATGGCGGCAAGATGGTGCCGTTTGCCGGGTATGACATGCCGGTACAGTTTGAAGGCGTGAAGCCTGAACATTTGTGGACACGGGCGCATGCGGGTCTGTTTGATGTCTCGCACATGGGGCCGTGTTTCCTGTTCCTGAAAGGGGGATTGGGCACTGCCGATGGGCATCAGAAAATCGCTGCTTTGTTAGAGCGTCTGGTGCCCAGCAATATTGCGGGCCTGAAGCCTGGTCAGGGGCGGCTTTCTGTCTTGCTCAATGATCAGGGCGGCATTCTCGATGATCTCATCATTACCCGCATGCCGGGCGAGGGCCTGGACGGCATGCTCTACATCGTCGTGAATGGCGCCGTAAAAGCGCAGGACTGGGCGTTGATCGAAGAGACGCTTGAGGGTGAGGCCGTGCTGCAGCGCGCCGATGACCGCATGCTGATCGCGCTTCAAGGACCGGAAGCGGAAGCTGTGATCGTAAAACACTTTCCCGAGGCCGCTGATCTCAGCTTCATGCGCTGCGCTTACGTTGAAAAAGGCGAAGAGAAATTCATGGTCTCTCGATCCGGCTATACGGGCGAAGATGGCTTTGAGATGCTATTGCCGGACAATCATGCCGGGCATGCTATTGTTGAAGCCTTGCTGAGCGATGAGCGGGTCAAGCCGATTGGTCTCGGCGCCCGGGACAGCCTGCGTCTAGAAGCCGGCCTTTGCCTGTATGGCCATGACATGGATGCCAGCCGCGATCCGATTGAGGCGGACCTTGGTTGGGTGATCCAGAAATCACGCCGGGAGCGCGCAGACTTTCCAGGCGCGGCACGCATTCTTGGTGCGATCGCGTCGGGACCCGCCGAAAAGCGCGTCGGGATCCAGCCGCTGGAGCGTGCACCGGCGCGGGAAGGTACCGAGATTCATTTGGATGGCGCCCATGTTGGCATGGTGACGTCCGGCGGATTTGGGCCGAGCGTCGATCGTCCGATCGCGATGGGGTATGTGCGCACGGATCTCGCTGTTCCCGGCACCAAAATCGACTTGATGGTGCGTGGCAAGGCGCGCCCGGCGGAGGTCTGCGACCTGCCATTCGTTCAACCAAATTACAAACGCTGAGGGGTGAGAGCTATGAGTACTTATTTTACGGAAGACCATGAGTGGATTGTCGTCGACGGTGATGTCGGAACCGTTGGCATTACAAAGTATGCGGCCGAGCAACTGGGCGATGTCGTCTTCGTTGAAGTGCCGGAGGCAGGGGCCAGCTTTGGCAAGGGCGATGACATGGCTGTCGTCGAGAGCGTCAAAGCCGCTTCGGATGTATACGCGCCCGTTGGCGGCGAAGTGACGGCGGGCAATGACGCGCTGGCAGATGCACCCGAGACCGTCAATGAAGATCCGGAAGGCAAAGGCTGGTTTTGCAAGATCAAGCTTTCCAATGCGGGTGAGCTGGACGGGCTGATGAACGCTGACGCCTATAAGAGTTTTTGCGAAGGGCTATAAACTGATGCATCCGTCTTCGCTGTTCCACACGGATGCCAATGAAGTGCGCGCCATCATTGCGCATAACCCATTGGCGACGATTGCCATGAACGGACCCGATGGTCCGATCGTCGCGGTTGTTCCCGTGGTGTGGAGCGAAGACGAAACCAGGCTGATCGGGCATATCGGGCGCACGAACGCATTCTGGACCGCCGCGGAAGGCACGACACCCAGCGTGACCGCAGTGTTCAGAGCCGACGATGCTTATGTGTCTGCCTCGGCTTATCCGTCCAAAGCAGAGCATGGAAAAGTCGTTCCAACCTGGAATTACGTCGGTGCCGAAGCGCGCGGCTGTCTCAGCTTCAAAACCGAACGCAATGATATTCGCGCCAGCGTCGCGGCTCTGTCCGATCAAATGGAAGCTGATCGGGAAACCCCGTGGGCGATCACGGACGCACCGGAGAGCTATATCAATAAGCTCAGCAAAGCGATTGTCGCTTTCGAGATTGAGGTCATCGCGTTGAAAGGTGTGCGCAAGCTCAGTCAAAACAAAAACGAAACCGAACGCGCCGGTGTGATCGCAGATTTAACGAGCCGGTCTGGGAATGGGGCGGCGATCGCCGAGGCGATGCGGCGGGACCTGTCATGAGCCTTGTCGCAATCCTCTTCTGCGTATTAGCCGCGATTCATCTGTTGCCAGTGATTGCTGCTCTGTCGCCGCGCCAACTGACAGCGCTCTATGGTGTTTCGCCAGATGACACGGTCTTGCAGACTCTGTTGCAACACCGCGCAGTGTTGCTCGGTCTGGTCGGCAGCGCTTTCTTGGCGGCTGCATTCTTTCCAGGTCTAAGGTGGGCCGCTCTGATCGGCGGTTTCGTGAGCATGGTCACGTTTTTGATCATTGCGGCGCTCAATAGCGCGCTCACAGGGTCACTTCAAAAAATCACTATCGTGGATGCGGTCGGGCTTCCGATCGCTGCCATCCTGTTTTTTCTCTTAGCAAGGGGCGTTTAAGGCATGAGATATCTTCCTTTAACTCCAGAAGATCGCGCAGCGATGCTGAACACAATCGGTGCTGCTTCGGTGGATGACTTCTATGACGATGTGCCGCAGAGCGCACGGCTGTCCGGGACCATTGATGGCTTGCCGGATCACCAGGGCGAGTTGGCGGTCGAGCGTCACCTGGCCCGACTGTCCGAAAAAAACAGAACCGCCAGTGATGGCCCTTTCTTTGTCGGCGCCGGGGCATATAAGCATCATGTCCCGGCAAGCGTGGATATGATCATTCAGCGCTCGGAATTTCTCACCACCTACACGCCTTACCAGCCCGAGATTGCACAGGGCACGTTGCAAACCCTGTTCGAGTTTCAGACCCAGGTTGCCGCGATGACCGCAATGGATGTCGCCAATGCCAGCATGTATGACGGCTCGACCGCGTGTGCTGAAGCCGCTGTGATGGCGTGCCGCGCGACCCGTCGCAAAAAGGTGGTCCTGTCCGGCGGATTGCATCCACACTATGCCGCTGCGACCCGTCTTTTGTGCGAGGCGCAGGGAATTGAGGTGATCGAACTGGAGCCGGCGATTGATAGTGAACTGGAACTTGCCAATCATGTCGATGAAACAACGGCATGTGTGATCGGGCAATCGCCAAACGTGTTTGGAACCGTAACCGACCTCAGCCCGGTTGCAGACGCCGCACATGCGCAAAAGGCGCTTCTGGTCAGCGTGTTCACAGAAGCGGTCTCGCTGGGCCTGGTGACGCCTCCGGGGGAGATGGGCGCGGATATTGCCGTCGGCGAGGGTCAATCGATCGGCAATCCGCTGACCTTTGGTGGCCCTTATGTCGGTCTATTCGCCTGCACGCAAAAGCTCGTTCGGCAAATGCCAGGACGGCTCTGCGGCGAAACGGTGGATGCCGACGGCGCACGTGGATTTGTGCTCACGCTTTCAACGCGCGAACAGCATATTCGACGAGACAAGGCGACCTCAAATATTTGTACAAATTCGGGGCTTTGTGCCCTGGCCTTCACGGCGCATATGACATTGCTCGGCGGCAAGGGGTTCGAGCATCTGGCACAGCTCAATCACGAAGCCGCGTGCGATCTGGCCGACGCTCTTTCGGCGGTGCCGGGGGTCGAAATTCTGACCCCGCGCTTCTTCAATGAGTTTGCATTTGAGACCTCGATCAATGCCGACGCCGTGCTCGCGATGTTGGATGAACGCGGTGTTCTTGGCGGCGTACGCGCCAGCCGATTATTGCCAGAGAGTGGTATGGGCAATGTCATTATTGCAGCTGCCACCGAATGCACGACGCAGGAAGATATCGCGGCTTATGCGGCCGCTTTGAAGGAGGTAATCTGATGGGAATGCAAACGATAGGACGCCCGACGACGCCAACCGCTTCCGGTGAGGGTGCCGGATCGACTGTATCCGGGTCCAAGGGGCTGTTGCAACGCGAAGACCTGATTTTTGAAGTCGGCGATATCGACAAGACCGGCGTTGATTTGCCATCCCCCAAAGGCGGTAAAGATCGACTGGGCGGCGTGCAACGCAAACGAAGGACTGAATTGCCGGGTCTGTCCGAACCTGAGGCTGTCCGGCACTATATGCGGCTCAGCCAGCGCAATTACGCCATTGATCTTGGCCTGTTTCCACTCGGCTCATGCACGATGAAACACAATCCGCGCCTGAATGAGAAGGCGGCGCGCATGGCCGGCTTTGCCGACATTCATCCACTGCAGCCTCAGCATACGGTTCAGGGCGCCCTTGAACTAATTGATGAGCTGGCGACCTGGCTGAAGACTTTGACGGGTCTGCCCGCCGTTGCGATGAGCCCGAAAGCCGGCGCGCATGGCGAGCTCTGCGGCATGCTGGCCATTCGCCAGGCCTTGATTGCGCGAGGCGAAGGGGAGACCCGCAAACGCGTCCTGGTCCCTGCGTCCGCACACGGCACCAATCCAGCCACCGCCATCCAGTGCGGTTTCATCGTCGATGAGATCAAGGCGGACGCCCGCGGCCGGGTCGATATGGCCGACCTGCAGTCCAAGCTCGAGCATACCGACGATATTGCCGGCATCATGTTGACCAATCCGAATACGTGCGGCCTGTTCGAAACAGACATCCGGGAAATTGCCGACCTTATCCACGCCGCTGGCGGATACTTCTACTGTGATGGCGCGAATTTCAACGCTATTGTCGGCCGAGTGCGGCCAGGCGATCTGGGTGTGGATGCCATGCATATCAATCTGCACAAGACCT
>ERZ1740059.1193-NODE-1193-length-13183-cov-7.126828_pt1 | contig 13183 bp, 13 predicted proteins | sample MGYA00581744_ERZ1740059 | MGnify/ENA primary metagenome ERZ1740059 (study PRJEB43018, sample SAMN04849738) | marine metagenome | isolation source: floating plastic debris | place: Pacific Ocean | collected 2008-08-28 | study: EMG produced TPA metagenomics... | reverse complement strand
CACTGGCTGGCCGGGCTGAATGTTTGCATCTGCCGGCTGAATGAAGGCTTTCACGTTGCCATCATCAAACTGGACGGTGATTGCGACACCCTGTTGCGTGCCAGCGGCCGTGCCGATCATGTTCCCGGCGATACCGCCCAGGACTGCGCCGCCAATGGCGCCTGCTGTGTTGGCTTTGTCGCCACCGCCGAGTTCTGAACCTGCGATGCCGCCGAGCACAGCGCCAGTGGCCGACCCGATAATCGAACGATCAGGCTTAATTGTAACCGCGCGCGTGCTTGTCACCACACCCGGCTTGACGGTGATGGCATAGCCGACATCGCCGGGTCGAACAGTGTTGGCACTTGAACCGGCTTGGCAACCGGCGACGGCAAGGCTCATGGCCACTAGAGCGCCCGCGAAGAGTTTGGTCGGTGCCTGAGAGGCAGAAACAGTATGTGTCATTTGAGTGTGCTCCTTCCGCACAATATTAATCTGGCGAGAGTGTGCCGCAGATCAGGTGAACTCCCTATGAACCTGAAAAGGCATCATTGGGGCAAAATTACCTGATTTCATGACAATTTTGTCAGGATTTACGCCTCAGGCGCGCGATGAAGAAGGCATCATGGCCAAATTCACCATTTGGTAGGGTTAATACATCCCCAAGCGCGGTCAGACTCGTCTCAAACGCGGGAATTTCGGCCGCCTTGATCGGATCGCGCTTTGCAGGTGCGGTTTGCAGGACGTCATTGACCACATCCACGCCTTCGTGCGGAAACGGCGAACAGACACAGTAAATCAGCTGACCTTCGGGTTTCAACATATTCAGGCTGGCTTCCAGGAGTCGCTTTTGGATGCCTGGAAACCGGGTCACATCGTCTGCTGATTTGATCCAGGCGCCCTCCGGATGACGTCGCATAGTGCCGAGCGCGGAACACGGCGCATCGAGCAGGATCTTGTCGACCAGTGCGGGCGGTGACCAGGTCGTGGCATCTGCGGTGACGACCTCCACCTGTTCCTTGAACCCTATGCGCCACAGGTTTTCCTTCAGACGTTTCAGGCGTGGTTTGGATCGATCGATCGCGGTGACCGATGCGCCGGTTGCCGCGAGTTGCAGCGTCTTGCCGCCAGGCGCCGCGCAAATATCAAGTACAGTTTCGCCTGCCTTGGCATTGAGTATTCGCGCCGGCAGAGTCGCTGCGACATCCTGCACCCACCAGTCGCCCGCCTCGAAGCCGGGGATGGACTCGATGCTTGGCGCGTCGACCTTGACCGAGTGTCCAGCGACCACTTCGCCTGAGACCGCACTCGCCAAAGCGGTCGCATCGCCATTTTTAGGGGTGAGACAGGTTTCCGGTTGCTGCGTCTGCGCCGTCGCCAGCGCTGTCGCGGCATTAGCGCCAAGACCCTGAACCGCGAGGGTTCGCAGCCAATCGGGCCACAGCGCCTCCATCGGCGCGGCGTCGAAGGCCTCACGATTGGCCACGACCTTTCGCAAGACGGCGTTCAGAAACCCTGTGGCACGCTGCGCGCGTGGCCACAGCTTGGCGGCCGAGACGGTCTCACCGACGACCGCATGGTCAGGCGTTTCCAACAACCAGGCCTGGGCTGCGCCAATCCGCAACAGGGCACGGGATGGCGGCGGAGCCGTATCCAGAGGTCTGTCCAGAAACGGGGCGAGGCCAAGATCGATGCGTCCCAATTGCCGCAAGGCGGCGCTGGCCATGGCGCGGGCAAATCCGCGATCGGAGCCATTCAGGCGGTCAAAGGTCTCTGTCTGTGCGAGGGTTTCATCAAGCGTTCGGCGTTCTTCCAGCACCGTCATGATGAGTTGGGCTGCGGCGAGTCGCGCCTTGGCGCCGCTCACCCCCAGGGTCCTGCAGCGCGCCGCGGTTGTACGCTGGTCGGCTCAACGCCCATTTCGGCGGCCATACGGCGCAGCGATTCAATGCGGTTTTGGGTCGCCGGATGCGTCGAGAACAGACTGTCGCCGCGACGCCCGGCCAGGGGGTTCATGATATACATATGCGCCATGGCCGGATTCTGTTCTGCCCGTCGATTGATGGTTGCGCGTGCGCCGCGATCAATCTTGGCGAGGGCCGATGCCAGCCAGAGCGGGTTGCCGCAAATCTCGGCGCCACGCTTGTCGGCTTCATATTCGCGCGACCGACTGATCGCCATCTGCACAAGGCCTGCGGCCATGGGAGCAAAGATCATGATCGCAATCCCGGTCAGCAAACCGCCGCGCTCGCGATTGGTGAAGAAGAGGGCAAAATTAGCCAACATGCCAATCGCGCCGGCAATGGTCGCGGTGACCGTCATGGTCAGCGTGTCGCGGTTCTGCACGTGGGCGAGTTCATGCGCCATGACGCCAGCCGTTTCCTCGCGCGACAGCAGATTAAGTAGGCCTGTGGTCGCGGCAACGGCCGCGTTCTGGGGATTGCGTCCGGTCGCGAATGCATTCGGCTGTTCGGTTTCGATAATATAGACTTTTGGCTCCGGCATGCCGGCCGATTTGGCCAACGCCCAGGTGTCATTGACAAAGGTTCGAATGACCGGGCTGCGATCCTGATCATCCACCTGCCGGGCCCCTTGCATACGCAGGACGATCTTGTCGGCATTCCAGTAGGAAAACAGATTCAGCCCCCCGGCAATAACAAAGGCAATGCCCATTCCCATGGCACCACCAACGAGATATCCCACCGTCATAAACAACGCCGTCAGAGCAGCGAGTAGCATAAAGGTTTTGGCGGTCCCCATTTCAGGTGGCTCCTTGCACGTGAGGGTTGAAGGATTAGGTTTTGACTTGGAAGATATATGGTTTGGTTAACAGCTCCGGGAGTCTCATTTATGGTAGATGACAAAAAGATCACAGAGCGAAAATTGCCTCCCGCTGCGGAACGCGCGCTTGCCGAAGCTGCTGAACGCCGCGCTGAACAAGAAGCCAAGGAAGCAGAGCTGGACGAACAGCGCGCTTCCGAAAAGGGCGGTCCCAAAGAGGAACGCGTCCGTTTCGGCGATTGGGAGAAAGCCGGCCGCGCGGTTGATTTCTAGGCGCTGAAAGCGCGTTTCGGCGGATGTCGGTTCTTAAAAAAAGCTGTGCACAAATTTCTTCGTTGACTTATACAAAAATATGTAATTATGTAATTACATGATTACTAATGATGATATGGATCTGGTCTTTCACGCTCTGGCGCATCAGACGCGCCGGCGCATCCTGGACCTGGTGCGCGACAAACCGGGGCAGAGTGTTGGTGAACTCGCCCAGGCATTTGATGTCAGCCGCATCGCGATCATGAACCATCTGAAAGTACTGGAAGAGGCTGGTCTTCTGATCAGTCAGAAGGATGGTCGCACGCGTCGCCTATATCTCAATGCCATGCCGATCCAGGCCATTCACGAGCGCTGGATTGATGCCTTCAGCGAAGCCTGGGCCGACCGGCTGAGTTTTATCAAACAAACGGCGGAACATGTCGCCAAATCCAACACCCGGAAGAAACAGGACGAGGGAAATGACTGACACACCGAATTATGCAGAAAAGTCGATCCACAGAACCTTTATCGAGGCTCCGATCGAAACGGTCTGGTCCATCCTGGTGGCGACGGACAAGCCGCTGCCCTTCTTCTTTGGCAGCATTTGCGACACGCAGGACGGACTCAAGCCAGGTGTAAAAATGCGAATGGTGCATCCCAATCGCAAGATCGCCATGGTGGTTGGCGATGTGCTCGCCTTCGAACCGCCGCGCCTTTACAGTCACACATTCAAGATGACCAATCTCAAGGATGCGCCGTGCAAGGTGACGTATGAATTGCGCGAGAAGGATGGCGGGACAGAGTTTGATCTGATCATCGAGAATGCAGTCGAAGGCAGCGATCTGCACAAGCAGATGATTGGGGGTCAGGTCTTTATCGCCAAGAATTTGAAGAAGCTGGCAGAAACTGGACGGCCAGCGTTTAGTGGGACGATGGTTACGGTTATGGCGCCGCTCATGGGGCTGATGGCCAAGAAAGAGCAGAAGATCGAAAATTGGCCGCTAGAAGATGATGCGGCCCTGAAATTGGTGAAGGAGGGATAGAGATGGCAAAGTCTCCAGAAGAGCTGGCGCAGACCATGATCGACAATTTGCCGGCAAAGACGGGTCGGTCATTGCCGGAGTGGCAAAAGCTGGTCGCTACCAGCGGCGCCGCCAAGCACGGTGAGATCATGAAATTGCTGAAAGGCGAGCATGGCGTCTCGCACGGGTTTGCAAATCTTATTGCGCAAAAGTGCATTGGCAATCTGGACGTCAGCGATGATGATCTGGTCGCTAATCAATATAAGGGGAAGGAGTCTCTTAAGCCGATCCATGACGCCATTATTGACTATGTGAACGCTTATGGCGGCGAGCTAGATGTCTCACCCAAGAAAACCAGTGTCAGCCTGCGCCGCAAGAAGCAGTTTGCGTTGATTCAGCCCAGCACGAAGACGCGCATTGATCTGGGTCTGAATCTGAAGGGCGTCGCGCCCGAGGGGCGTCTGGAGGCGATGAGCGGAATGTGCACGCACAAGATCAGACTGACTCATGTTGATGAGTTTGATGGCGATGTGAAACGCTGGCTCGATCAGGCATTCGAGCGCGCGGGCTAGTTAGCGGAGGATTGTCTTCGTTGACCCGGGGCCCGTTCACCGCCGTTGCGCTCCAGAACCTCATCGGCTGGATTACGACGACCCTCCCCGCGCTGTCGCGGCGCTTTCAGGTCGGCGACAATAATATCGCCGGATGTTTCGTCCGCATAATCACTTCCGAGATTGACGATCACGGTCGTGAACTCTTCCAGGTCGACCCGGCGATCAAGGTTTGGGTCGAACCGAAATGGATTGGCGAGACTGTCATCCCGGGTTGGCAGGTCAGCGGCCCAGTCCTGTTGTTCCAGCGCGGTCAGATAGCCATCGGCATTCTTGTCCGCCATCTGAAACGCGATGGGGATGCCGGCATCGATTTCAAACTGACTGATGCGGCCATCTTCATTGCTGTCAAACGTCAGCAAGAGGCCAGCGCCGGGTTTGAGGCGATCGGCCTGGGCGCGCTGGCGGGCATCCGGTGAGCGCACTTCTCCCTGTCCAGGCAGACGTACAATTTCATCCTCATCCACTTGTGCATGGGTTGAAAAGGACAAGCCGAGGACGGCCAGGCCGGCGAGGGATACAGTTCGAATCATAGGGACTCCACTCTACGCATTGTCTTTATATAGCCAACATGAACATGAATGCCACATGACGAATGTGTCAGCCGGTGGCCGCGCGCAGATTGAACATTTGCAATGTAGCCAGACTGCGCTTGCCAGACGCGCGCAAATTTCTGAAACTCTGTGCATAAACATACGGGGAGGAACGTGTGCTGAAACATGTCTTAATGGGAGGGGCTGCGATCGCACTTTTGAGTGCTTGTGGCTCCAGCAATGATCCGGCGCAACCGGAAGATCCAGCAGCTGAAACGCAGGCACCGGACGTGATCGATGCAGGCACGCTGCAAGCCTTGCTGATCAGTGTCGAAGAAGGCGGCGTCGTTGAATTGCCAGAGGGGACGATCACGCTGGTTGATGGCCTGTCGCTCGATGTTGGCAGCGTCACGGTGCGCGGCGCGGGGCAAGATAAGACCATTCTTGATTTCTCTGGACAGACCGGCGCCGGCGAAGGCCTGTTGGTGACCTCTGATGATGTCATCCTGGAAGGCTTCACAATGCGCGACACCAAGGGCGATGGTATAAAGTCGAAGGGCGCCGATCGCATCACCTATCGCGACCTGACGATTGAGTGGACAGGTGGGCCGGACGAAGACAATGGCGCTTATGGCGTCTATCCGGTCGAGAGCACGGATGTGCTGGTTGAGCGGGTCACCGTGCGCGGCGCTTCGGATGCGGGCATCTATGTTGGGCAATCGGACAATATCATCGTGCGCGACAGTCTGGCCGAGTTCAATGTCGCCGGGATCGAGATCGAGAATTCAACCCGCGCGGATGTCTATAATAATACGGTGACGAATAATACGGGCGGCGTCCTCGTTTTCGATTTGCCGGATCTGCCCAAAGTCGGTGGGCACTCGACCCGCATTTTCGGCAATCAGATCTTCGACAATAATACGCGCAATTTTGCGCCACCCGGAAACATTGTCGCCAGCGTGCCGTCTGGCACGGGGATCATTGTCCAGGCGAATGACAAGGTTGAGATCTTTGACAACACGCTGACGGATAATCGTACAGCGCATGTCCTGCTGGTCGCCTATTCGCCAGAGTTTGAGGACGCGCGCTACAATCCGCTGCCGCGCAATGTCTACATTAGCCAGAATGTCTATGAAAATGGCGGCTATGAACCGCAAGGCGATTTGCAGATGCTGGCCATGCTGATGGGCGGCAGTCTGCCGGACATTGTTTCCGACGGTGTCGATCGTTGGCAAGGCGGCGACCCTGTTGATCTTGGCCTGGTCATTGATGAGCCAGACACAGTGAGTTTTGTCAGCCTGGGTCTGGGCGCTTATCCGCTTGAACCGAGTAATCTGTCGCCAAGTGATCGACGTCCCGAAGCTGTGATTGGCGACCGCCTGGCCGTGGTTGAACTCGCGCACGACAAATGAGGGCTTGGGCCATAATTTTTTGCGCGCTGTTGATCTGCGCCTGCGCGAAACAGGCGCAGCCTGACATGGATGTGATCCTCGCCGACAAGCCGGCCGCTTCACTTGCGGACTATAACTTGTTTGCAGATGCGGCTGCGCGCGATCCAGCCAAGGGCGTTCTTAAATATGATCTGATCAATCCGCTCTTCTCGGACCATGCTGACAAGCATCGCTTTGTCTTCGTTCCGGAAGGCAGCAGCGCGGCCTATCGTGAAGATGATGTGCTCAGCTTTCCGGTTGGCACGGTACTGGTGAAGACGTTTGCTTATGGCGACCGCTATCTTGAGACGCGCCTGCTCGTGCACAAGGCAGATGGTTGGGAGGCGATCCCCTATGTCTGGAACGAAGCGCAAAGCGACGCGACCTATGCGCCGATCGGCAAGCGCATCGAAATTGCGCAAGGCGTTGCTGCGCCAGATGCACCTGCCTTCACCTATGCCGTGCCGAACAAGAACCAGTGCAAGACCTGCCATCAGAATGGCGACGCTGTGCATCCGATCGGACCGAAGGCGCGCAATTTAAATCATCAAGGACCGCACGGTATCAATCAGATCGACGACTGGGTCGCGCGCGGAATTGTTAAAGGTGTGCCAGGCCAGGCGCCCGTCATGGCACGTGCGTTTGACCCGGCTGCATCCATTGATGCGCAAGCGCGCGCCTATCTCGATATCAACTGCGCGCACTGTCACAAGCCAACGGGCTCTGCCTCCAATTCCGGCCTGTGGCTCGACTGGGAAATTCAGGATGCCGTCAAGTGGGGCGTAGGCAAACATCCGACGGCGGCCGGCCGTGGCGCAGGCGACGCGCTGGTCGTCATTGCGCCTGGCGAACCCGCCGCGTCCATCTTATCTTTTCGCATGGCGTCAGATGAACCAGGCATTGCCATGCCCGAACTGGGACGCGCTCTTGTGCATGAGCAAGGAGTGGCGTTAATTGAGGCATGGATCACACAGATGGACGCAGTGCAGTAGTCAGGCCTTGACCGCACACACGAGTCCGGCTGGATGTGTTTCCTCGTAAAGTTGAGTAGCGAAGTTGAAATTTATGGCCGCTGAATTTTTCGCGGTCTGATCCCACGGAGGTTTATGATGGGAAAACGTGACGATCTGATCGCAAAGTATGCAGAAGATCTCAAAGAGAAGTGCGGCTTGAAGCCGGACATGAAATTGCTGACCGCAGTGACCATCGCCTGCGGACCTTCAATCTATAATAAAGACTCTTCAACGGTTGCAGCCAGTCAGAAGAAAGAGCTTGAAACGGTCAAGAAAAGTTTCCTGATCAAGAAGCTCGGACTCAAGGACACGCCGAAACTGGATGAAGGCCTTGCTGCCGTGATGGAAACGTACGGCAAGAGCGTGCGCAAAAAATATCGCGCCGTCGTCTACTACCTTTTGGTCAAGCATTTCCGCAAAGGCTCTGTCTTTAAATAAGACGCCTGGGTGGGTGTACACCAATTCGAAGGGCTGGAGCGAAAGCTCCAGCCCTTTATCTATTTGTGGGCCAGACTTTTCAAATTGTTAACAGCCGATGTGGATCCGTTAACCGAGACTTAACGCTAAGCTAGCATTCGGTTAACTGTTGGAGGACTGAGCTGGCGAGTGATTCGCTGGCTGACACGGAGTATCGTATGCAGATCACGGCTGACCAAATCCCATTGTTCATCGCCGTTGGTGCATTGGCACTTGGCCTGGCATTCATCTTGTGGGCGCTGCGCACATCGGACGGCGCCCGCGGCGCTGCCAAGCGCTACAAGGACAAAGCCAATGAAGCTGAGTCCTCTGTTGCTGAAATGAAATCTGTGCTGGGCGCGCACCCTGGTGTGATCCTGGTCTGGCAAGGCGAAGACATTGATGTCGAAGCCGACGATATTACCCCGCCCGACATTCACGGCTCGCCTGTGGCACTGGCCAGCCTGTTGCGCTTCACGGATGATGCGGTCGCTCTGGATCCCGCGGTTCGCATCATAGAAGGCCTTGCCGATCTAGAAGCACGCGATGCCAGCGGCATTGATACGACGCTGCGCATTCGCCTGCGTGAGCTTGCCGAAGAAGGCCAACCTTTCTCTCTAACAATAATCGGTCAGAATGGTCGCTTCCTGGAAGCGGATGGCCGCACGGCTGGTGCGCGGGTCGTCGTCTGGATTTCGGACTCGACCATCAAGGGTCTGGAAGAAAGCTCTGCGCGCGGGCGACTGGAAGAAGCGCGGCAAGTCATCGCGCGCGACCCAACCGCTTTCCTTGACATGCTGGGCAAGGCGCCATTCCCGGCATGGCGCATTTCAGGCGTTGGCCGTCTACAATGGGCAAACCCGGCTTATGTTGAAGCTGTCGATGGCGACAGCCTTGACCGCGTGCTTGAGCGTCAGGTCATGCTGGATGTCAAAGCGGTTGAACAAGTCCGCAAGACGCTGACCGAAGGCAAGGAGCTGGATGAGACTCGGCACATTGCCATTGATGGCGATCGCCGGGCCATGCGCGTTCTGTCCTTTCCGCTATCGGGTGGCGTCGGCGCCATGGCGTTTGATGTAACTGAACAAGAACGTGCGCGCGACGAACTCGACAAACATGTCCGGGCCCATGATGAGACGTTGAACCACGTGGCGGACGCTGTTGCGATTTTCAGTAGCGAGCGCAAGCTGACCTTCCACAATCGCGCCTTTGCCAAAATGTGGGACATGGATGAAGGCTTCCTGCTCGACATGCCAAGCCATGGCCAGTTGCTCGACCGGTTGCGTGAGCGTCGGAAGCTGCCGGCGCAAGCGGAGTATGCCAAGTGGCGGGCAGAAGAACTGTCTTACTATCTCGACATTAGCGGCATTGAAGAAGACGAGTGGCACCTGCCAGACAATCGGACCTTGAAAGTGACACGTCAGCGCCACCCGATGGGCGGCCTGCTGATCCTGTTCAAGGACATTACCAGCGAGCTGGATCTACGCACTAAGTATAATGCGATGATCAAGACGCAGGGCAAAACCCTGGACAGTCTGCATGAAGCCGTCGTTGTGTTCGGCTCGGATGGCCGTCTGAAACTCTGGAACAGCGCCTTTGCAGAACTCTGGGGTGTTGAAGAAGATCTGCTCAAGGATGAGCCGGACTATGATGATATCGCGGATTTCTGCGTGCCGCTCTTCCATGATCGCGACACCTGGTCGGCGATCAAGGGCCACATTACCGACCCGGGCGCGCGCCAGGAGACGACCGGCGAGATGAAGCGCTCCGACAGTTCGATCCTGACTTATGTCACCAAGCCGCTGCCGGATGGCAACACGCTCATCGCCTTTGCCGATGTGTCGGCCCAGCGATCGGTTGAGACCGCCTTGCGCGATCGCGCCGAAGCGTTCCAGACCGCGGATCGTCTCAAGACGGAATTCGTCAAGAATGTCTCTTATCAATTGCGCTCGCCGCTACAGACCATTCTTGGCTATGGTGAGTTCCTGCAAATGGAGCGGATTGGCGATCTGAATGAAGCGCAGCGCGACAAGGTCGATGCGATTTGTGAAGCGTCCAATCATCTGAATGATCTGATCGGCAATATTCTGGATCTGGCTATGATCGAAGCTGGTCGGATGGATCTCGACATTAGTGATGTCGATCTCAAGACGCTGATCGATGAAGCGGTTTCGATTGGCGTGACCAATGCCGTCGACACCGAAGTCGAAGTAGTCGCCAATATCGAATCCAGTCTCGGCACCATTCAGGCAGATGAGAAACGCATTCGCCAAATTCTGTTCAATCTGGTCTCGAATGCGATGCGCTTCACCGATCCTGGCGGTCAGGTGATGATCTCGGCCGAGCGCATGGGCGACACCGCCAAGCTGACCGTCAAGGATAATGGCCGCGGCATCGCGGCTGAGGATCAGGCAACGAGCTTTGACAGTTTCACGTCCAGCGATCGCCGGGGCGCCGGCCTGGGTCTGTCACTGGTGAAGCATTTCGTGCAACTGCATGGCGGCAATGTTGGTATCAAGTCCCAGCCGGGCGGCGGCACGGAAGTGGTGTGCTGGATCCCAGTCGAAGCCACGCCGGCCGATGGCTCTGGTGAGCCGGACAAGCTGGCCGCTTAGGTCGCCATTTCAACTCACAGGCGCATTTGCTTGCGCTCTTTCACCCGACGCGGCACCTTTAAATTTCAGGCAAGAACGCCTGGGACGAAAAGGGAGGCCATTATGGCTGTTGCACGCGTTACGGAAATTATCTCTGGCTCAAAGAAAAGCTTTCAGGATGCTGTTGAGAAAGGCATCTCTCGAGCCAACAAGACACTAAAAAATGTCGAAGGCGCCTGGGTAAAGGATCAATCGGTCGTCCTCGATAAAGGGGAAATCAAAGAGTATCGTGTCGTGATGAAAGTAACCTTCATCCTGAAATAAATCAGCCTTCGGACTCTGGCTGGATCCGAAATCTGAATCAAACAACCCCGCCTCCAAGGAGGCGGGGTCCACCAGGGCGAACGATGGTTCGCCTCAGTCCCCGTTTGACTGGTAAGTGGCTGAGTTGCCGACCGCAGTGGCTGAACCGAAGACACTGCCGGCCTGGCCAACGGTTGCGCGGCCTTGCGCGACAATCGAACCGGAATTGAATTGTGCCGTCTGCCCATGCAGCGACGCGTCGCCGCAAATGTTGCAGAGCGTCGCCGTTGCAGCATTGCCAATCGCGGTCGATGTCACGATGGCGGCGCCATCTGCAGATGTGCCACCGGTAAAGGTCGCATTACTGGAAACGGATCCGTAATTGTTTTGATTGGCGTAAAGGCCAGTGTCCGATCCGACATTGGAAATCGTTGCCGCATTGCCGACACCATAGGCGCTGGATGTGGCAGGACCGGTCCAGTTGTCGAGGGTGACATAAGACTGGCTATCAATATCGGACTCATTGCCTTGAAACACTTCCGACCCTTCGCGGCCAAGCACGGCATAGCCCCATTCATTTTGGACAGTGGCGGAGTTCCCGAACGCGGTCGTCGCATTCAGCACATTATGGCCATAGCCCATATAGACATCGCCGGACGCTGAAATGGTCTCGCCAGATGCGGTCGTCTGAACGGCGCCATTGTAATTAGTGCTGGTCGATCCGGTTGAAGAAACAGCATTGCCACCAGCCGTCGTGCCGAAGCTTGCCGAGCTGCCATCGCAGCACATGTCAACATCTGTGGTGGCTGTGACCGAGCCATTGCTTTCCTGGACCTGGAAGGCCGAATTGGCGCCCCACTCATTCGCCGGGACCGAAACATTGGCAATCGCGGTCGTCGCCGCAGCCACGGTTCCGGCATTGCCGATATCGATATTAGTGTTGGCCGCGACATCGCCATTCGCGACCTGATCGGCGCGGTAATATGTGTTGCCGGACCAGGTACCGCCCGTCGTTGAGTTGCCATAGGCCGTCGTGGTCGCGACTGCGAGTCCGGCATCGCCGCCGGTGAGTTCATTGCTTGCGGTCACGTTGCCGTCGAGGGTCTGATCGGTGTAGATCGTCACATCGCCGCTGGTGACAAGACCGGCTGCGGCATTACCGACGGCCGAAGAGGTAGCAGCCGCTTCCCAGGCATAGACATCAATCTCGACTTGCATGTCTGACCAGACATCGCCGAGCTGAACCTGCTCAATCGTTGCATCCGAACTTTGCGCCTGGGAGGTTGCATTGGCTGCCGCAAGGGCGAGGGCCAACGCAACCAGGCTCATCCGCTTCGATGATCGTTTCATGAGAGCTGCGAGCATCATTGGTCTGATGTTCTCCCACGAAGCTCATATCCGCTGTCGCGGCTTTCATGCCATTTATTAGGAGACTGCCGCGCGCCGCCATTATAGGCTTCAATCGGCGCCCGGAACGGGGTGTAATCGCCGGTGGTGCTATTGGTCGAAATAATGTTTTCGGTCATCGCGCAGACATCTGCGTTTGGCGCGCCGTACAGATTGGCCATCATTTCCAGTGAAGCGCGTTCGATGACGGAACGGACCGCCAGCTGGATCGGTTCCTGCGCGCGCCCACCTACGCCAACATCAAAGACATTGCCATTGGCAAAATCGAAGATCCCGAACGACAATTCGCGGCCAATGATCTGCTTCTGGTAAGAGATCACGTCGAACACTTCCAGCGTATCGGTTTTGACCAGGCGCAGATCGAGCCCGACATTGATGACGAACAGTTTCGCGCCAGCCGTGCCTTTGGGATCTTCGGCATTGGTGGCGCCAATAAAGGCTTCGCCGCCAACGGATCGAATATTATAGTTGAGCTCGGTAATGCCGCCGACCAGATAAAAGTCGGAGCCTGGAATTGAGCCAGCATGGATCTTGTCGAACTGACCTGGGGCGTCGCCGATCAGCTTGTTATTCTTGTATATCAGATCGAGCTCGGCGACAGACGTGTCAAAGCGCTCAACAAGAACAGCGCCAGCCTTGGCGAGCGCGGACATGGCCATAAGCGAGCCGCCCTGAGTCACGCGGCGGCCGCCTTCAATGTCGGCTTTGCCGGTATAATCGAGGATGCGGCCAACGGCGATGCGCGGGGCACGAACGCCGGACTGGCGGGCATAATGGCCCATGCAGACCAGGCCTTCGGAGT
>ERZ1740059.1191-NODE-1191-length-13194-cov-10.543801_pt1 | contig 13194 bp, 5 predicted proteins | sample MGYA00581744_ERZ1740059 | MGnify/ENA primary metagenome ERZ1740059 (study PRJEB43018, sample SAMN04849738) | marine metagenome | isolation source: floating plastic debris | place: Pacific Ocean | collected 2008-08-28 | study: EMG produced TPA metagenomics... | reverse complement strand
GAGGGTGGTCTGTGACTATTAAACACTGAATCTTGTTAAATTTGGTTGGCCTTTCAGGCTCTACTTCTAGTTTCTCACACTCCAAATGTTCAAACGTGACTCGTGCTTCACAAGGGACAGAAAGCATGAAATCTCGTTCTATAGTATTCCTATCTAGTGACAATTGATTTAAGCCCTTCACATATTTTGGGTTGTTGTGAATATGCATGTAGTGTGAGGTTTTTTGATATTTTACAGTGAGAATCAGGATTGGTGGCTAGCGAGAAATCAGACCTCTGGAGATGAGGGTTATATACCTCGTAACTTTGTCGTTGAAGACAATGCGGAATCGCTCAGAAGCCAAGAGTAAGATCTTGTTTTGTATAACTTATGGGTTTTAGTCTGATTGGTAGAGTATACCTACCATTATTTGGTTTTGGGTCTGCATCTCTTAACTGTATTGTCAAGTTGTTGAAAGTTTAATTCTGCTTTGTCTGATAATGTTAAACATCATGTCTGCACTTAGACACCTAGAGGAAATAAGCTGATGTCTGGGGTGATGTGTGTTTAAATTTTCTTTTTATTTCTCACCGTCCATCGGTTATAAATCCTAGTGATCACAATGAGACAAATCTGTTCTCATTGAGAGATTGTGCGATGTATGTGGTGATCATCCCCTCTTGTAAAAAGAGGAGACAACATTAGAACCAAACTATGAATGTTTATAATTGTGGTTCGGAAATGGCTTTGGTATATTTTTTCCCATCCAGACTTTACTCTGGCAATCAGATTTTTTCCCATCACAGTATGACAATAATCGCTATAAATTTGCAATCATAACATTGTTTACTGCATTATCATATGTGGTTATATACTGCTCTATGCTTATAGTTGGTTTTTCTGCTCTCTTTTCACAGTTGGTTTTTTGAGATGGACAGGCGAGAAGCTGATAAGGAGCTTATGTTGCCTGGCAACCCTCAGGGTACATTCTTAGTGCGTGCAGCATCAGGTCAGTTACAACAATTATAGCGCAACTATTTTAATTATTTTAATTAGTTTAATACAATAGCTAATGTTAGAATACTATTGTGTGATAAATTTGCCGTAAATTTGAAGCTGCGGGCATTTAGAGTTCTTGTAGCTTGAGCTTCAAATTCATGGTATTATTTGCATTTTAGAATATATCGCAATCTAGTTACAACAATGAGTCCCGTAAAACATCCTTGCTGGCAACTCTACCCTAGACAAATTTATTTTTGCTAGTAAAAAGTTTTACACTTTTTGGTTTACCAGGTAAATTAGCTATTTTAATGTTAGCTACTAGGGTTTCTCTCCATTATAACATACATAAAAATTTTGTGAAATCAGCCACTTTTAAAATTAGCTACCTCAAGTAGCGAAAAGCTTTTTGTGTATAGAGTATATACTATCTAACCTTAAGGCAGCGTTATTTGGCATTAAAATGAAGAATTGGTAGTCATGATAAAATTAAAAAAAATTTCGAAGAGCAAAAGTTATAACATAGATCAGTTTCATTATGTGATAGTATGATGTACCATACCAAGAAATGATAATCCATGCAATATGCAGATGAGGAAAATTGAAAAGCGTCAGTAATTGAGAATTGTCTGCTCCATAATAGCAGGAGACAACTGCTGTCAAATGTACATTTGCCCATATAATCAGTATAATCAGTACATTCCCTTGTATAATTGTAATACATGTACATCGTGCATGCATGAATAAACTATAATAAAATGCAAATGGACATTGATTTAATGGGTGAAAGAAAAGGGGAATGATGCTCAGAGGTGTTTGTATGTCTCTGGACTAAGGGGCCTGGGTTCAATTCTGGGATAAGCCAAAATCAATAAATTTTAAACTCAGAGCAACCAAGTCAAGCATTCAGCATTTAATGGATAGAGTGTGGGAGGTAAAGTACAATACCATCTGCACTGTACTCCGGCTGTGTCAGCTCCAGATGTGTAGCTAACCCTGGCTTCCCTCTAGGTCAAGTAGGCACTGTACGAGGGGAGTACTGGCATAAGTAGCAACAGCCAGTGTCTCCCATTACTCCGCTGCTGGCACATCCTCGGATGCATGCGTAGTCAACCATGGTTGAACAGCTATTTTACTGCAATAAATGATGAGATGCATGCCCAATACACACAAAATTGTCACGGTCTTTTATCTTATTTGATTAACCCTGAGCTATAGTAAAGTTGGATAGCCTGAACTGTTCTTTTTGCTAAACGATATGGCTCTGTCATCAATGCAGATGGCATTTTAATTTGCATAGGTACATGATTGTTAATTTCGATTTAATTTTGCAGATGGTTCAAGCTTAGCACTCTCTATTCGAGATTATGATCAAAGGACCAATGACTTTGTGGTAAAACATTACAAAATACGTAAGATGGACAATGGAGGCTGCTTCATTGCTCCAAAGCGAACCTTCCCTCATGTAGTCGCCTTAGTAGCGCATTACAAAGGTAAATTTTGAATTGCTCCTAACTTTTGTAGATTTGCGTTATTGCCATCATTGCATTTCGCATTTAGCCGATCTGAGAACTATTGTGTCTCATTCTAACACGGGCAGTACTCTTTTCATTGGCCGTCATAAGATATGAAAATCATTTTGTGTAATTAGGAGTGAGAAAACACTAAGATTACTATTTTTACAGCATACTTGATTGATATAATCTTATGTAAGTGTTCACATATAATCCCCGTATTTCCATGATATGTTACTTGACATCAATGAGATAAGCATATCATTGGTGATATCTATGAGTAATAATTATGTCATAGATAGATAATGATATTGATTAGAAAGGGAGTTGTCTGCTCTATTTCCTCTGAGACAGGATGGGATAACTCTGTATCAATGTAATGCCTCTGCATATTTTAGAGTACAGTGATGGACTCTGTTGTAAATTAGTGTTCCCCTGTCCCAAAGTTAGACCAGTAGTTGCATTCCGAGAACTTGAAATCAATAGGAAAGGAATCAAGCTCATGAAGAAATTGGGAGCTGGTCACTTTGGAGAAGTTTGGGCAGGTAAAGTATTATTGTAAATAAATACTTATATCAACAGATCTTAGTCATTCCTTGCACTATCTTATTCTGGTTAAACTTGCAAAGCTTGAGCAAGGAGTTAGAATGAGATCTATCTAACTCCTTGGCCTGAGCGAATGCCATGTTTGTTTGGGACAATACTAGAAACGTTATTGTCATAGGATTATGCATATTTTTGATAATGCTCACTATGGCGTCGTACAGAGACTTGCGCTCTCCACTTTCGGCGTTATGGCATCCAAGCACTATTGGTAAAAATTTTGTTGTTTGAAATGGAAAAATTCTGAATTTAGTGTTCAGAAAACCATTAATCACATTGTTGTGGCTTATACACTTAAATCTGTTTATTGGAGGTCCAAAATAAAATCTGTTACAAAATCTTAGGTACCTACACCATTGGCATACATTATAGTTTTACAGATATGTAAATTGTGTATGGATGCAACATATTGCTTGCCATAATTTTAATTGGCATCACTGCCAATTTTTTTGACACATCATTAACCGCGTTAGACGCTGCTCGGTACTTCTGCAGCTACGGAGGTTGGTGCATTCTGAGTTGATTTCCCAAAAAGGGTAATTTATCCTCTTCCACATCACTCAGACATCGTTTTAAGTTTCGGTTTGTGTCATCAAATAGCAAAAAATGGTTCTTCAAAATACAGCTGCGCTCAACCACACTGATGTCAGGTTTTTGCAATTAAGGCTTTAAAAGTGGTGACGAAATTAATCTCCGGAGTTTCATTGTATCTCTGAAATATTCCCACTATTATGACAAGGGTGTCAGGCCATCCAATAACCTTGGCTGAAAAATAGGTTGCAGTGTCATCATAGTTGCCATTGTCATCGGATTAAATTCTGGCTGACTATTTTAATACCATCACGTCAACTGCTCATCTGTCATTGTCACAACCCAGCTATTTTACTTCTTAAGATTTATATATATAAGATTTGGCTTCAACACTGGATTATTTTCGGCTACATCAGAGCATTATGTACATGTCCTGAAATTTCCTTTTCTCATCCCCATCTCCACACATATACTATCGAATCAGGTCCCAATTAATCGATGGGCCTCCCAGTTTTTCATTTTTTTCCTGTTGTCGGTGTTTCAACTGAGATGCCCTAAACTGAGAACAATTTGTTATGTGGGAAACCATGTGTAATGTTATTAAGCTCGTTGTTTAACAGGTAAATGGAAGGCGCTCGACGTAGCAGTAAAGTCATTGAAACCTGGCAAAATGTCAAAAGAGGAGTTCTTAGCTGAGGCCAAGGTGATGCACAAACTACAGCACAGACATCTGGTACAACTACTGGCTGTGTGTACAGACTATGAACCCATATATATAGTCACTGAGATGATGACCAACGGAGCTTACTTAGATTATCTCAGAAAAGATGACGGAGCCTCATTACGCCTGCCCATCCTGATGGATATGGCAGCGCAAGTAAGTTCTCATGCTACTGGTAAATGTTTCATAAGTAAGCGGAAAAACTGGATGGCCAAATAATTGAGCACGATATTATTTGAATTGACAAGAGAGATAAGTTAAAGAGGAGTTATGGTTGTTGAGCCAACCATTTTGATGTCACAAACTAGGTTACAATGCTAGCTGCTGAACCATGTTAGGGTGTTATTGGCCAGTAGGAGCATTTTTGAGGCGCTGATAATATGAGGATATATGTAGGCACTTGACAATTTTACACGAAATGGATCAAAACCAGCTATGATTTCTCAATATCTACAAAGTTGGCAGAGAATTTCTATATTTCCTGATGATGGCATTCAAATACTCATGCCAACTCAGCATTTTCAGATCAGCTTCATTGGTGATGAAAAGCCTTAGCAGTACGATATCACTGTAATGGACTGAATCACTGGCATCGACACTTTTTTTGCAACCTACAGAGTCACTGAGTATTCTTGTGACTTGTTGGTTCATTTCATTGCTTCAGACATCCGCTTGACCCTCAGTTTAGTTCGAAATTTATGGTATTCAGAGGTTGTTAACAACAGGCTATGACCTTTTCAGGATTCTTCAAGATATTTTTTATCCGATGATTTTCTGCCAGATGAAAAATAAGAAACCTTACCAAGTGGTGACTTTGACCTAGGAATTATGCTAATGTATCATTGCCATGCATATGCAGAACGTAGATGATAATTACGGTGGTTTTGCCTGCGAGGAGGTGGTTGCTGATTTGTTGGCGTCAGGGATGGGTAAACATAATCAGCATCAACTCAGACGAACAACAAGCCAAAGGCTGCCATAATCCCCTATCCAATTGTGGAAGCGATTGATAATTACTTTCTCTTAGTGAATTGGGAAGGCTTTAAGCTGCTTTTAAGTAGAAAAGAAGAATGTTTAATGTCTGACGGATAATGCTGCATCTTATGAGTGTGCATTGGTAGGTAAGGGTGTGGTGTATTTTAACACTGACTAATGAACTGTCTTTGCGGTGGGGAATAAAAGTGAAATCTTCTTGTACTTCCACATGGTGGCCTGGATGTCATCATATCGGTGTACTTAGCTAATTACCTCCTTAGAACTCAGAACCATTACTGTGATACAGCCATGGCTCTGTGTAACAATGTCACTGTGTTAGAAACTCATCATCACCGCAACGCTTACGTTAGTAACCCGCGGCAGTGTTTTCACATGTTTGTGAAGAATTATGGTCTAGACGATTTTGAGGATAAACCCATGATTTAAGCACTCTTGAGATGCGCTACTGCAGCATGTTATTAATTCCCACAGCATCTAGTTGACTCAGACTTTGATTGGGTATTGGTTAATTTTTTTGTGTCATCAATACAGATGTATGTTGCGCCAGTATTGTTTTGGTTTTCCAATGGGCAAGGCGTTCCTCCTTTTTTGTTGGGGTGTAGCTTGGCATGCTGTGGTGATATTATAGCTCGTCCCAAAAACTTAATAACGCGGCTGTAAGGATTTAAAGTGTTACAAAGATTTTACACAACAGTTCTCTCATAATTACAATAGACAAAAAGTTATCTCGGTGCTGGTTTTAGGGGTATTTTTTGTGATGCGATCTATCTGCGCATGGGAAAATTGTTAGCAGATTGGATATTATTTGCCATGAAATAATTGAGATAAAGATTTCGATGTTGCTACTAAACCTCAACCAGCTGTAACATGGTCTCAGACTCTCATCAGCCTGTTAACATCTCAAAATCAACAACAACATTTTTAAAGCTCTAGGTATTAAGGATCTGCAGGCAGCGCTTTTTGTCCACCTAATGCTGTGTTTTTTTTTATATTGTTTTGCCAATTCGCTTCTCTCATATACAGCTTTATTCTTAATATGCTTGTTCCAGCCAAAGGCTAGCACAATGGTTAAGATGATGAAGTGTTGTTAACATTCTTGGCTCGGATAATTGTGATATAATGGTAACCCTGATTGATCTCATGACACAGCAACACATCATTGTATTCGGTGTCAGCAGCTGCTTTTCCGCGCATTATTCCCAGACCCTTCGCAGCAGTCATCTTCATCGTGTCCAAACATTGACATGGTTGGTTGAATAGACAGGGAGAGCTAACATCAGGTAATAATATCAAGCAGCTTTTCACCATGCCTTTCAGTAAGGAATGTTTGACTCTGGTGCCAGATTGAAAGGATGCCTTGATAATTGATGCGGATGATATCGCCGATGCTGCGGTAGTGGAAAGGCTGTTACTATGTAGTACTTTGCTTGCCTCTTGCTGTGGTATGCATAAATTACAGTGGAAAGCTGGCGGGAGTGCTGGTATATTTCACATTTACTTTTAACCTCAGGCTGATGGTGTTGTGGTCAGCTTTAGAACTCCCGACTTGTTTGATGTCAAAAATGTTTGATGCAAAAAGGACATAAAAAATGTTGCTGTTGCCTCCTGCTTTTGACGCAGCACTCATTGCTGGCTCTCTTCGTAGAATACAAATAGCGGTTTACCATTGCAATATAAATTGTGCTTTTTTTTCAAAGCTATCGGCAAGGATACAACACTAAGCTTGCCAGGTTATGAAACATCAACCGGGTTTTGCATTTTCATATCATCACTATGTGGTGTGAGCAATTGGTGTGATTTTGCCTGCTTATCGCACAATTTTATTTTCAGGAATGCCAAAAAAGTTCCAAGTAGTGTACCATTATCAATATCATTTAAAATAGAATAAAGCAATCCAAAAAACTGTTATCAAGGAAAAGGTTGCTGCATTTTTATGGTTACAAGGTATGTTATAAAAAATCACCCCATGAATGAAGTATGGAACCATTCAAAATGCCGGTGATATTTTAGGCAAATATTTTCTCCATACAAATTTTAAATGTACATAGCAAAACATCTAAGAAATTGCCATTGAACATAATTGTACTAGTTATGTGTATGTGGCATTTTAAACTTGAGTGCGAGTCAAACTGTCAGCTAATAATGGGATAGTGTCAGGGAAAACACAAACAAAAAATACATACAAACAATACATGTGTATAGGAAAAATAGAAGTGTTGAAGGGATGATAATTCCACTGGGGTAAGAGCAGTAGTTGACGAATACCATGAAAAGAGCACTTCAAATTAAGCTGCCCATACTGGAAAGTCTGACAATAGCTACCAGTAAATTAGCGAGTATGGCAAAGCACTTTTGTAGAACTTTTGCTCGAGAAATTTGTACAGGTACATGTGGGTGACATGCCTCTGACACAAAAATCAAGGGTTATTGACCTTACCAAAAGTCAAATTGATTGGCTCTGATTCACAGGTAGATTAGACTGTTAGGTTTAAATTTAGAAATGAAGAAAATTAATAGTGTTTGTTTTCATGGGTGCTGTGGATAACCAACCAACAATAAAAATATCAACGTTTCTCATAATTTTTTTGGCAATTTCTCAGCATTAATGAAGGCATCCATTGCTTAAACCAATCCATCAAATTTGAGGCAGTTTAAGCCTTATTGCTGTGTGAATAAGCATAATAATTTGTATGGCTTTACATTATCAGGAGGGTTCTCATACTGAATTACGAACAAGTACTCGTTCACCACACCAATCTATAACCACCGTCACCGCAGCAATTCACCACCATAATTCCTCTCATTACCATATTGGCAGTCTTCTTGACATAATACCATGACCCTTGAAAGCTTTGAAGATGCTAATCTTGCCAAACTTAGAGAATTTCGGACCCACTTTATCATGGGACACCTGGACATTATGCATAATATTTATTGTCGAACTGCTGCTGGTAACTAAGTGATGCTGTGTCAGCATGGTACTTAAAATTCCGCTATTGATGCCTGTACTGAAGACCACCTGGTCACCGCGTGTACCAATAACTAGCGGCAAGCAAACTAAATGAGCCTAGTATAACTTTTGGCAGCCTTATTTGAACAGATTCCAACTGTTACCGGACTTTATCTAATCATAGTGACCAAATGTGTGTTGTAAGAGCATTGACAACACTGCAAGAACTAAAATAACCGTGCACCAGGAAAGAGTGAATAATTAGGGAACCTGTCAGTAAAACATCTGGCTGTTTTTGATGACAGAAGTAGAAATATGCAGAATTGCGTCTATGTCATAACTGTGATCGTGATGTGGTACAAGACGCCATGGTTCAGCAGCTAGAGGATAACCCAATTTGCCAAATTGCTAATTTTGATTATCACCACACACACTTAAATTGCACCATCCAAAAGAATTTGACATTAAGTAAATTCTGTCAAAATTGAATTTATTTGGAATTCTAATTCTTGTGATTCAGTGATGTTATAGTTTATTAGTGCATCTTTTAAGGATCTGTACTCTGTTATCGTCATTCCAAGCTGTATACACCTGTACGGTTGTATGCGGCGGCCCCCTATCATGTCCTGTCAATGATTCGTATTGTAACGTTCTGGTACATCCTGTCTTTCTGTGTGTTATTGCAGTATTCAAATATTGCAATGGTGTAGCATTGTTATATTAGATGTGTGTTTTTTTTTTGTTTCATTTTAGATAACAAGTGGAATGTCGTATTTGGAGAAGGAAAACTTCATTCATAGAGATTTGAGGGCCGCTAATATTTTAGTTGGAGAGAATAACCTTGTGAAGGTTGCTGACTTTGGTTTGGCCCGAGCTCTCGATCATCAAAACAACGACGATGATGACGACGTTTATTTGGCTCAAGAGGGTTTGTTTGCATATTTCACTACAATTTGTTATAATTTTAAGTTAACAAAAATAACTGCTAGCAAACATTTTGGGATTGCTTATCTTGTGTAGGCATATGAAAATGGTTGTGGACACAAGGTCACTCCTTCCAAAACCAAACATGACTGCCAATCCTTAACAATTTCATCATCATATTATCACTTGTTTTTTGCTAGTGGTGGTTGCGATGCAATCATTACTGGTATGCCATTACACTCATATGGTGATGCTGCTCTCTGGGACATCATGAAACAATGAATTATCTACATTAATTGCCACTGTATGAATTGAAAAGAATTATTTGTTGGTATATAACGCTGAACTGGCGGCATATTTAATCCTCTTGGACAATGCCCTATCATGTGCTGTTAAAATGCAGCTTATCTTGTATAATATGAAGCAGTAAGTCAGTCTAAAGATAGAGGCAGTCGCCATGGATGGTATTATTTACCAATTAATGCTGCAGTCATCCCCAGGATCATTACTTAACTTGACATCTCTGCTATTTATTGTGCTGTCAAATCTTCCATTGCAGCCAATATTGTTGATTCGCCTAAAACCCACATCATTTTTCCGCCCATATGCCCACTCGTTGGATTATAAGGGTATAATGTGGTCGGAGTTGTGTTTTGTCATTATTAGTACCTGGTAATACGGCGAATACTTTCCCCAGATTTTCGTTTCCTCTCCTTGAAAACAGCAGTCGTTTTCAGAAGGATTTTGGTTCCATATTTTATGGAATTACAAACTAAGTCTTGTCTAACCCTGGGATCCGCAGCAGATTATCATAATTCATTAACTTCATATTGGCAATAGAAATAATAAACTATGGTCGTTTAGTCAACTTTCACATGATTTATCCTTTTCTTATAACATCCTTGCCGATGACTTTTTCTCCTCTTTCACAATAGCTGTATTGATCATTTTTTTATAAAGCAAGACGGCACTCCACAAATATTAAATGTGTATCACTCCAATATTGAGCTTGATATGTGTCAGCCAGGAAAAGTGTTACCCATGCACACCATTGCTTACATTGAATGTACGAGTTGCTGTTGTCAGTGACTCTGAACAATTTCGCGGTACAGAGTGACACTGTTCACCCGTCATATAAAAAAGAATTATAAAGTTAAAAGATACATCCATATATTTATGTTAGTCAGAATATTACGCGTGTGATCAGTGACAGTAATCAAGCATACATTTTAGTATGATGCAGTAAGATTACTTATTTCTTTTAACCAGGTGCTAAATTCCCTATAAAATGGACAGCGCCTGAGGCAGCATTTGATAGGAAATTCTCTGTCAAATCAGATGTGTGGTCTATGGGAATTCTCTTGTATGAAATGGTTACATATGGGAAAGTTCCTTATCCAGGTAATATACTAAAACTTACCAAACTGTTTCACTTCAATTTTTCAATGGAATTTGGCGTTGCTTAGTGTCTAATGTATGTAGATGGAGTCCAACCAAGGAGTTAGAAACTCCTTGGTCCAATACATGTCTCAAAACCCTATTCAAATCCATGATATTAGGCTCACTTTTTGGCAAACTTGACACTCAGACAGAACAAAAGGAGTGTATAAGTCTGTTTTCTATGTCTTTTAGGTTGGAGTGGTCGTGAAGTTCTGGAGCAGATTGAGCGAGGTTACAGGATGCCTAAACCTCGCCATGAGAAACTGGAGACACCAGATACACTGTATGAGATTATGCTGAAATGCTGGGACAAGCGACCGGACAATAGACCGACATTTGAATATTTGTACAATTTCTTTGATGATTACTTTGTGTCAACAGAACCAAACTACAAGGATCCATTATTAGGGTAGCATGAGGAGTCATATATATCAACTGGGAAAACCCAAACACCCGTACAGTAAAGATGTTCACGCAGAGAACTGCAAACTCTACAAAATTTATGTTTTACATTTAGCTTTGCGGTGCCCTGGTGTTCCAGAATTAAAAAATGCGTTTTTCTTTCATCATTCTTTCACTATACCCAATGAAGGTTAGAATGTTTTCAATTCACGTCATCAGTATTTCAGGCCTTTCTTCTCCTGGTCTTCCAAACATGAAGCTGTTGTCGCTCAATTCACTCAGCCAATTATCAGGAAGGCTATAAGCACAACGATATTTTAACCACAAATCCGTATCCGCTCTGAGGAACAGCACATATCATTACTAAACACAGCTCAGCAGCCGGCTTGTGTTACACTTGTCTCATATCTGTTCGCGCACTACATGTTTCTCAGTTTATAACAACAATATTTTACTGTCTGATGTATACCATACCTGTCCTATCTAATAAGTGTATAATTTAACAAGGTGCTTGCTGATGCAGCTGGGTGTTGTTCTGTCGCATTTTCATTTTTGGCGAGATGAGAAATTGAGTGAATTAGGTTTTCTTTTTTTTTGCTGTTTCATTTTACGGTAATGTTCCTGCAATGTAATTAACTAGGTTTGAACAGCGAACTACACTCTGCTATATGCCAAAATAATAATAATGTCAACTTTCGCTCTGTGTTTTTTTTAATTCTACCGGGATAACATTATAAATACATACTCGCTGTATATGATAATAAATAATCACTGTATATCTATATATACATTTCGCATCATTGAATAAAACATATGGGACTCCGCAGGGAGTAAATTTAGACTTTTCTTATTCAATCAATCTTCTCTGTATTTGACACAACATAACGCTATCTGGTTTGATACTGGTTGATCTAGCTTTGTTTCTCAAATCCATGTACACACATGCCAACGGGATGAAAGTTCATACTGAGTTTAATTTAATGAACTGGCACAGAACATGCATGTTCGCGGAATGAAATATTAGCGCATTTTGTTTTTGCAAATCGTTGATATGTGATACGATAAAAAAATATCAAAAGGGCTAAAGATAAGCGGTGTCTTATCATTAAGAAAATTTTTTAACTTTAATGAAAATTTTACACCCTGTCGTGTTCGAGGGTAGCTGATGTGTAGTAGTTGTTATGTGTATCTGTTATTCGATTGTCATTGAACCACCTCAACGTGTATCATGCTGCTCTTCAGTTAACAATGTTGAATAGTGTATTCCACATTATGACTAACACTGTTATTTTTATGTACTTAGGTAACGTACCGGTATACTGCGAATAAATGATGCTGATCAGTGATGTGCGATAGTATGTTTTGATGCCTATGGAATAGAAAATTTTCAGCATGGCTTTTAGTACAACCTTCCGGTTCCGACGTACTTGTGGTGCAGAGCTGGCAAAGTGGTATAAAAAATTGGCCTTATTTCAGACCTGTTTACTTTTTAGGACTGCTGTATTTCTGTTTGCCATACTGTTAGAGTCAAATAACGACAACCCAGTTCTGTTTGTAGCACCAACACCAGTAGATATGGTGAAAATTGCCAACTATGCAATTGTTGTGGCATGCAATTGTAGTACACAACAAAGCTTCGTGTATGCATATGGCCGCATATCCAAAAAATGAGTAAAAATGCAGTGAATTCCAACTTAATAAAGGCATAATACAGGTACTCAATGCAGGGCAAGCAGAGGCTCGAACCAGCTCAAACCTGCTCAAATGCCATGTTGCAACATAAAAACAACATTGTGCTTTCTGTCGCTTGGGATGATGGGGTTGCAGGACTTAGAAAATATAATGTTGTGTTTTTGAAGAGAAATGGCAGCCCACTCTTATTTATATAATGCATGCACAAATAAATACATGCCTACGACACATGCATGTTGTTAATATTTAAGAACTTTCATCAGTGATGATGATAATTTACTCTGTAACCAATGAAATTGCTGAAACATCCTGGGAATTCTCAACTACACTGACCCGAATAATAAATGAGTGAATGAGCAGTTACAGCGCCATGTTCACACTTTATCCTCTATCAAATTTTGCCTGGACACCAAAGTTACAGATCAAAATTTTTCAATATGGTC
>ERZ1740059.1190-NODE-1190-length-13196-cov-3.794080_pt1 | contig 13196 bp, 10 predicted proteins | sample MGYA00581744_ERZ1740059 | MGnify/ENA primary metagenome ERZ1740059 (study PRJEB43018, sample SAMN04849738) | marine metagenome | isolation source: floating plastic debris | place: Pacific Ocean | collected 2008-08-28 | study: EMG produced TPA metagenomics... | reverse complement strand
GTTTAGGGTTTTTTGTTGGGGTAATATCAAAGTTTTTTTTTCTTTAAATTGGCATTTTTGAACCTCTAGTCTTCCCAGCTAGTCTTCGAGTAGAATTTTGCAACCATCGAGAAGTATCAGCATTAACCCTGACACCGTAAATTGTTGTGCTACCAACTCCTAATGGATTAATTCTTCCTATTCTACTTACTCCAAAAATACTGTCAGCTAAAGCCGAATTCATACCGCCTAAGAAAACCGAACTAACAGCAACTGCTGCTGCTAATACTTTCATCTTCATAGCTCTATTCCTGTAATTTTGAACATTTAAAATCAGTACGGTTATTGGTAATTTAGATGTTTTGTAATTAACTTTGTAACCGCTTGTATTTAAGAGTAAAAGAATTAATTTGAAAAATCAGCTACTATTTATGCCTAGTTTTTGGCTGCTTTTGGAAAATATAAAATTACTATTTGTGTGATTTAAATTGCAGTTTTATGCCATGCTATAGGGAACAACTGTGAACATAAATTTTCAGGCGTTGCTGTTAGACATCTCCGAGAACAACCAAAACCTTACTATCACTAACTTTTAGATTGCGATACACCCGAAGGGTGTCGGCTTCGCCTATCGCCGAATCGCCAAGCTAGTTGATTTACACGTAAAGATAGGCATTTGAGATGCTTACTATTAATGATTACTAGAAAAATAGTATTTGTTTAAACTAATTTGCTATTGACTTCTTTCATGTCTTTATATTTATAATATATACGTGCCTATTCTTAATCTAACAAGTCCACAAATAGTCATAATTATCTGTTCATGTTTACTTGCGTTCAATCTGAATCTTTCTTTAGCTACACGAAATATTTTAACTAAACGAATTAAATGTTCAACAAAAATTCGCTCAGAAGCTAGTTCTTTATTTTTCTCTTTTTCTTCAAGAGTTAATTCTTTATTTTTAGGTTTCTTTTTAGGAGTTTTGATAGATTCTCCTCCCTGATATGCTTTGTCACCGTGAAATCTTTGTTTTGGATCGAAACCTCTTTGACTTTTATTAAAAATACTAATATCGCTTTTTGGTCCTGGTTCTCCAGCAACTACATCAACAATATCTTTTCCTGAAGGTAAAACGATTAATTGACTTTTTCGAGTATGATTTACTTTTTTACCTGAGTAATATTTTTTTTGTTCTGAATAGTCTCTAGGTCTCTCTATAGCTTGTTCGTAGCTATCTACTATTAATTCAAACTCCGTTAAAATTTCCTTTACAATTTGGCTATTACATTCGTTTTTTTTACCTCCTCAAGTAAACTTGAAGGCAGTAATTCTTTTAACAATGGAAACCAATAATTAAATGTATCGTTTGCGGTAGTTTCGCTTACTCTAAACTGAATGGCAAGAAGTTGAAAAGTTGTAAAATGTCTCAAGTAAGTTAGTGTCAATATTATTTGTTCGGATAGTGATAATTTTGGTTTTCTACCACCTCCACCTTTAATAATTCTTACCTTTTTCTTTTCTGTTGATTCTATTTTACAATTATGTAACTCTATTGCTTTTTCTAAAAGCTGTTTTAATTGCTCATACTTCAAACCTAATAAACGCTGTGACTCTTTAGGATTCTTTTCAATATACTCTAGTACGCTAGTCATAAAACTCCGATAAAACACCCTTTTTTATTATTTTAACAGAGTTTAATTATTTTTCGGAGAGGTCTAATGCCGAATAGACTCGACTGCAAACTCTGCGGTGTCATGGTCAATGCCAACATTAACCCATCCTTTATTTAGGGTTAAATCATAAATTCCATAGGGAATTGCCTTACCGGCGTTAGGGTCAACAAAGTCATGCATCCTTACTTCAACTGGCTGTTCGGAGTCACACCATTCAGTTCCAGGGTTTTTAAAGTTTCCGATTAGCTCTTTTTTCTTAGTATCAACTGAAATTACAGGTTCGTTGTGGGACTGAAAATATTTGACTTGCTTAGAAATATATAAAAACTGGTCGTCTCTGTCCTCATGAGATGAACCATCACGAGTCTTACGATTTGATTGTAGGCTGTAGCCAAGAGATTCAAGTAAGTTGTAAACACTTTTTGGACTAATACTATGCCCTCCCTCCTTAAGTGCAGCAGCAAGTTTTACAACACTTTTATTCGTCCATTTTATCGGGGATTCTGGGTCTCCTAAAGTCATTGGTTCAAGCAATGATTCCTTTAGCTGATAGCAGCATCGCATCTTTTTCTTCGAGCAGTTTCCGTCCACCACCTACTGTGCGGATTCGAGTACTCTCATCCTCCGTTTTTACTCCATCCAATTTTGACAACAAATCAATTCCACTATGAATTGGACTTCTAACTACACTCTCGACTCAAAATTAACTTTCCCGAAGGTAACTCATACACACCTTGAGGTTCTAAAAACGGTTCTCCCGGTTTCCACTCTGCAGATTGAATTTTATCGGATAAATTTTGTACTTCACCCGTAGAATAATCGGAAGCAGCAGTATGACCGGGACGTTGCGGTAAACCTCCAGCACCAGTAATGTTAAAAGTGCTTTCTTGTTGGCGACTGCGAGCAATGCAGCTATTGGCAATTAGTGCATTGGTATCGATGGGGTTTTGTTGTAAATCAGTTAAGCTGTTTTGGATACTGCTATTATCTGGAGCGTTAAGATTTATATTTCCGGTAATGCCTAATTCCGAACTGGCTGTGATATCATTTCTTTCTGGAACGTTAGCGCTTGCTGGTTCGATACCGAAAATTGCCTGAGTATCAATGTCAATATTTCCACCCTTTCCTTCAAATGCGTTTGCGGTGATATCGCTGTTTTCTTCAGGAACAGCAACGATGATTTTTGAGTTGATGTCGATGTTTCCACCGTCACCTCCTTGTTGGGCTGTACCGGCGTTGGTGGAGATTTGAGCGCCGCGACGGATAAGGAGTAAGTCGCTGAGAAGGCTGATATTACCACCGTTACCGGAAGTGGATTCGGCGTTGAGCGTACCTCCATCATCTAAAGTAATCTTGGGTGAGGAAATAATTATATCTCCAGTAGTGCCTGTTTTACTAGTGGATTTAACAAATAAACAACCACCAGCAAAATCATTTTTACCGGAAATTTTGACAAAATCTCTAGCAGTAATCTTTATATAACCTGCATCACCTTGCCCTAAAGTAGGAGCGAAAAGAAAAGCTCCGTCTTGTAGTTTAAATGAACCAGCATCGATATTAATATCACCCCCGTTTCCTTCAGTACCTCTATCTACAAAACTAGAAATAGCTGTAACACTTCCATCTTTCATCCCAGCAATATCAATATTGCCTATTACTTTGATATTCATATTTCCTGCATTGCCTTTACCTGCTGTTTGGGTATCAGATGCAGCACGAGTACTGGTTTGTAGTGAAGCTCCATCTCTCATTAAGAGATTTTCTGCATTGATGTTGATATTGCCACCCTTGCCATCTCTTAGGGAAATAGTTTCGATCGCAGTTATCGTAATGTTACCTGCATTCCCTTTTCCAAAAGTTGAGGCAGCTAGTTCAGCACCCTCTCTTAAGTTAAAAGAACCTGCATAGACTGTAATATTGCCCCCACTACCTTCCGTTCCTTTTTCTACAAGACTACGAATCCCACTAGTAGATGTACCTCTTTTACCAGTAATATCTACAATGCCAGAAACTTTTATATTCACACTTCCTGCATCACCTTTGCCAGCTAACCCGGTATCAGATGCATCACGAGTAATAGTTACTAGTTGAGCGCCATCTTTTAATGAAAGAGTTACAGAATTAATGTCTATATTTCCACCTTTACCTATGCCGCCAGATCCTACAGTACTAAAGATATCACCACTTATAAGAGAAGCATCTCGCACTTTTACTGTTACCTTACCTGCGTCCCCCTTTCCAAAAGTAGAGGCGTTTATTTGAGCGCCCTCTCCTAAATTTAAGAAAGTTGCATCAATGTTAATATCTCCTCCTTTACCTTCTGTACCTGCTTGTATTTGGCTGAAAAGTCCACTGGAGAATACATTTTCACCAACAATATTTACAGTACCAGAAACTTTGATATTAATATTTCCCGCATCTCCTTTTCCTGCTGCTTGAATATCAGATGCACCACGAGCAATGGTTGATAGTTGAGCGCCATTTTCTATTGAGAGGTTTATAGCATCGATATTTATATTGCCTCCTTTTCCTTCACCGCCTGATTCTACCGTGCTGAGGATAGTAGACCTATCTGAAATGAAAATCCTATCTTGTACTGTTAACATTACATTTCCTGCATTTCCCTTTCCTAGGGTTGAGGCAGCAACTTGAGCATCATTTATTAAATTAAAGGAGCCAGCATCAATGTTAATATCACCACCGTCACCTTCTGCACCTATATCTACATTACTAAAAATACCACTAGCAAAGGTTTCTACTTTGCCACTAATTTTAATAATATCGGTAACTTTAATATTTATATTCCCAGAATCCCCTTTTCCTGCTTTTTGAGTATCAGATGCACGACGAGTAGCAGTAACGAGTTGAGCACCATCTCGCAGTGTTAAAGTCTCAGAATTAATATCGATATCACCCCCTTGCCCTACGCCGCCTGCTTCTACATTACTTAAGACAGTTGTTTGTCCATCAGCAAATAAAACAGAATCCTTTGCATTAATTATCACTTTTCCTGCATTTCCTTGCCCATTTGTTAAAGTTTGAATTTGAGCAGCATCTCGTAGTGTTAAGTTCGTAGAATTTATACTGATATCACCACTGTTGCCTACACCACCTACTTTCACCTTGCTAACTATGCCAGAATCTGTTAACAAAACATTATTTTTTATATTCAAAGTCACATTCCCAGCATTGCCATTGCCACTGGTTGAAGCATCAATTACTGCTAAATCTTTTAAATTAAGTGAAACCGCATTAATTTCAATATCTCCTGCTTGACTCCCAAAAGTTCCCAAGCCTTCTGCAATACCTGTATTAATCCGACTTCTACCTGAAACATCTACATTTCTCGCATTAACCGTAATACTACCCCCACCACCAGCCAAGGTATTAACCCTACTCTCATTTCCAAGCGAAACATCTCCCCGCTCCACTCCATCAGGAAAACTCAAACTCAAAATATCACCATCAACACCCAATCCAACTGTCCCCGCTTCCGTCAATCCACCTAACTCAACTCTTCCACCAGGAGCAAATAATTTTCCACCATCAAAATTGACATCACTACCAACCAACGACAAACTCTTCCCATCCAACACCTGCAAACCATTAATCGGACGATTTGCATCTCCATTTTCAGCAAATCCCAATACCGTACTTGTCGCTCTTGAACGATTCACTATTTCTGCTTGATTATCTAGAGCATTAAAGAACAACGCAGATGGTTCAACCGATAATAAACTACTTCTTTCCGGTTCCGTAGCACTAAAAAACCCCTGCTATCCAAATTGTACCGCATCCGCTGTAGTCCCCACAAACGCACCCGGAACATCCAAGCTCGCATTTTCACCAAATACTATCCCGTTAGGATTGCTGAAAATCAAATTAGGACTAGAGGTAACACCCGGATTGTTAAAAATCCCCAAAGTACCCAAAATTTCCGAAGGATTATTACCAGTTACTCGTGACAGAATATTTTTAATGTCATTACTAGGGTTAACAAAATAAGCTCCCCTCAACTCTTGGACGTTTAACTTTTCAAAACTATGGAATAAATTCCCACCTCTAATTGCACCACCACTAATAGAATCAATATTACCAGAACGGACAACCCGCGAACTCTCAGCACCAAGGGTATTATCAGCCTCAATAGGTACACTCTGTCCAAAAGCAGGATTTCCAGAAAATGCAACTATCTGGGATAAACTTACAGCTAATCCACATATCCACAATAGATTGACGCAGCCTTTGCTAACCACGGCGTTTATCTCAAATAAATTTTATCGATTCTGAAATTGAAATTTAAGTAAATTTAAGTATTTTTATCTAATTAATAAAATATCACGCTCGCATAAAATTTATGATTTATTTGTATAATTTTGCATAATCTTTATATTTCTTGCAAAAACACCAGAAAACATATATATCAAATTTAAGTGGCTAAAATTTTTTAGATATTTTTTTTACACATTATTATGCAAGGCAGATATCTTAAACTTTCCGTGCATCGCTTAATGAGTGTTCTGTTCTTATGCAGTCTCACTTTCAGTTTATACTTTGGAGAAACTCTTGCAACTAACGGACAAGCTGTAGAGAGTAAAAGCGATGTATCTCAATTGGTACGAGAAGGTGTAAATAAATATCAAGCAGGAAATTTCCCCGCAGCTATTGACAAATGGAATTCTGCTTTAAATGTCTATCCTAAAGATACAGTTAACGCTAACGTCGCGGTTATCAACGAAAATATAGCCAGAGCATATCGACAGTTAGGTCAAAGTGAAAAAGCACTCAAGTTCTGGGAACCAGTTATAGCCTACCATCGCGGTACTAACAATTGGCAAAAATTAGCGCGATCGCAAACTGAAGAAGCACAAGAATACATTAATATGGGACAACCCATGAAGGCAATCGCCATTTTGTGCGGTACCTATTATCAAAATAGCTCGGATACAAAAACCGCTCCACAAACTGCTTTGGAGAAAAGTTATGAGTGCAAACAGGAAAGCGCTTTAGAAATAGCTCGACGGCAAAAGGATAAAAAAGGTGAAGTTGCGGCTTTGGGAAGTTTGGGAGAAGCTTACCATAAAAGGGGAGATTATGCTTTTGCGATTCAAGAGTATCTCAAACCAGCTTTAAATATTGGATATCCAGAATATAAGTTTGCGTTAAGTAACAGTTTGGGTAAATCATATTTAAGTGATGCTCAATTATGGGCTATTAGAGCTAATTCTGCAAATTTACAGGAAAATAAGAAGAAAGAAGAGGAATTTACTGCTAATTCAGCTTCATATTATCAGCAAGCTTTAAATTATCTCCAGAATAGCCTTAAAATTGCGCGTCAAGACAATAACCAATCTGCTCAAATGCAGGTTTTATTAAATTTAATTCAGCTTTCATACCGTTCCCAACCACTGAGGATAATTACCAAACCACAAGCCGTACAATTTATCGATGATGCTTTACAAATTGTTGATAAATTGCCGTTATCTCGTAGTAAAGTTTACGCAAAAATAGACTTAGCTAACCTACCTTCGGGAAATCAAAGTATTGCTGCTTCGAGAACTAGCTGCCAAATTTTAAGATTACCAGATACACAAGTTAAAGCATTATTAGAAAGTGCTGTTAAATCATCTCAAAAGTTGCAAGATAACCGCTCGCAATCTTTTGCATTTGGTACCCTCGGGCATTATTTTGAATGCCATAAAAAATACAATCAAGCCTTAGAGTTAACTCAAAAAGCAATTATTAATGCCGAACAAGACTTGCAAACTGGAGATAGTTTATATTTATGGGAATGGCAAGCAGGAAGAATTTTTAGTTTACTAGGAAATGAGGAAAAAGCAACAGCGGCTTATCAAAGAGCCTACAATCTTCTTACAAAAGTTCGTGAAGATATACTGCTAGCAGATAGAGATTTACAGTTCGATTTTCGGGATATCATTAAACCTTTTTACACTCAATTAGCTGCATTAAACTTAAATCAAGCTGCCGAAGCGAACAGTCTAGAAGCACAAAATAAGCAGTTAAGCCAAGCGGTAACAACAGTCAATTCGCTTCAAGTTGCAGAACTACAGAATTATTTTGGTAATGACTGTGTATTAACTACAATTGATGAAACAACTATAAATAATTTGTTAGGAAAAGATACCGCTGTTTTCAATTCGCTGATTTTAGATAAAGGTGTTGCTATAGTTGTTAGTTTCTCGGATGGTCAAGGTAAATATAAGCGAAAATGGCATTGGGTTCAGGAAAATGATAAATTGGTTAGTCTGGAAGTTGTCAGAGATAGCATTAAAAATTATCGAACAAGTCTTGTAGATTCTGGTCTTGATAGAGTTTATCAGCCTGGTAAAAATATTGAAGCTCAAAGACTTTATAAATGGATAATCAAAGATTTTGAAGATGAATTGAAACAAAAAGGAATCAAAAATTTAGTCTTCATCCAAGATGGTATTTTACGTACCGTTCCAATGGCTTCTCTTTACAGTCGAGAAGACCAAAAATTCCTGATTGAAAAATTTGCGATCGCCATTACTCCGAGTTTAAGTTTAACCGCTCCCAAAAAGCTGGAAAGTAAAGAAAACGAAGCCCTAATTTTGGGACTTTATCAATCAGCTACAGTTGATAGTAAAGAGTTTTCCGCACTATCGAATGTAAAATCAGAAATTAAAGAAGTAAAGCGTTTGTTTCCCAAAAAAGAACCTTTAGTAAATCAACAGTTTTTACCGGAAGCAGTTGAAGAAGAATTAGCAAAGGTTACCTATCCAATTATTCACGTTGCAACTCACGCTCAATTTGGTACGATTCCTACAGATACATTTATTGTCACGGGGAATAATCAAAAGTTGACTATTAATCAATTGGAAAAAGCACTCCGTCAAACCAATAATCAATCGGATACAGCAGTGGAATTATTAACCTTAAGCGCTTGTGAAACTGCTTTTGGAGACGAGCGTGCTGCTCTGGGTTTAGCAGGGGTAGCGGTTCAAGCTGGTGTCAGAAGTGCTTTAGCTTCTTTGTGGACTGTTGATGATGAATCTACATCGATTTTAATTGCTGAATTTTATCGACAACTGAAAACAGGGATGAGTAAAGCTCAAGCTTTACAAGCAGCGCAAGTAAAGCTGATTCAAGCCGATAAAGATAAGGGTATCAATAGGGAATATAATAATCCATATTACTGGTCGCCATTTATTTTGATTGGTAATTGGCTATAATTTTTCTTAATCTTTGAGTATGCTCTTGAATATCTTGTTGTCTTTTTTCCGATAAATTCTCAGTACTTTTTTCCCATTTGAGCAGGTCTTTTAATAAACTTGAAACTGAATTGAGGGGTAAATTAGTAGAATTTATCTGTTGAGCGATAGCAAAGGAATCATACCATAAGCCGTTTGTTGCGTATAATTCGACTTGCTTTGCTTTATCTTGGGTGTTCTCTATTTGATTTTTCAATGCTGTCGATATCGGTTTAACCTCAAATTCTGCTGATTGAATAAAATGTCCTTGAGAACATTTAATCGCAACTTGCCAAAGATATTTTTTTCCTACATCTAATTCGGGTCGATTTTTTAAGGGAGATATTGTCATAATCTTCCCTGGAATATTCTTTTTCTTTAGTTGGACAATTTCTTGATTAAGTTCGCCATTTTCATCAAAATCATACAGTCGAAAATCTACTTCAAAGGAACCAGAAACAAATAAAGCAAAGGTAGGACGAGTTGAAGCTGTCCAACCAATATATTTTTTAGAAGCAAGTACGGTTAAAGGTATTTTAACTGAAGGACATCCTCTACGACGACCTGCATTTATAGATTTATCGCTGGCTGGTTCTTGGTCTTCTGGTGGAATATAAGCAGCTAAAGATATTGGTGTAAATGCGAATATAGAACTTAGTATGCAGCTAACTGATAAGGTAAGTCGTAATTTATTTTTCATGTTAGTTGATAATAAATAATTTAATTAATTGTGTTTAAACAAAACTTTTACACCATCTGCAAATTTATTCGTCGTACATAGATTTTGACTCAAGCACCAAGTTAATTCGCATAATGTACCTTGAGGAGAAATTGATTTACGACTAAATTTTCCATCGAGTAATTTTTCTGATAATTCAATGGCACTTTTTGTTCCTTGATTTTCATCAGCACAAGTAATTCCCGTTCCATTATCTTTAATTGAAAGGGTGTAGTAACCTTCGTTAAATTTACCAATAGCAGATAAACGTTTTACATATTTAGCATGTTTGCCAACATTGCATAAAGCTTCTTCCAAGAATTGACAAAGTTCGCGCTTTTGTTCTATATTCAAATACTTTTCATCAATCGTTTCAAAGTCACGGGCTTTAACTTTGAGAGTTTTAAAATAGGTAAAATTTCTTTCTACAGTATTGCTATATACCTCATAAAATAGTTCGTGCAGCGGACGTTTTAAATCAATTTTTTTACCGGTACCTAGACGTAAACTTTCTTGATTATTTATTGCTTCTAGCTGTAAATATTCTAGAACATCTCTAATATCTGTATTTAGCTGTTGAAGATTTACATTTAAGTCTTTTTGAGATAAATTTTGATGATTTGCATCTCGCATTAAAGCGGCTAGTATTTGTAATGGTCCATTATGTATTTCGCTAAATGCATCTCGAATTGTATTTTCTCTAATATTGATTGTTCTTTCTTGTACCGCAATTTTGATTTTTAATGATTCTTTAATTGCTTGTTCGTGCTTATAAAAACTAAACGCACTAAGTTCTACATTAATCAACAAAATCAATAAAACTGGTGCAACGGGAAGCCACCAACCTAATACTAAAAAGGTGTAACCTGTTGCGATTAATATAGAACCAGCGGCAAAAACTGCTAATATACTTTTAAATAACGAAAAATCAAACTTACGACCGAGGCTAATCGCGATTATACCCCAACAGATAATCCATATATATTCCCATTCGTCTGATAGAGTTTGCAGTAAAGCTCTATTATTTAAAACTGCGTTCAAAATTTGACTAGCTGCATGAGCGTGGAATTCTGCACCATAAATTCTGCCTCGATGAGTTTCTCCTACAGCCGAAGTATTGACAAAATCAGGAACGCTTTCGGCTGTAATACCAATAATTACTATATTATTCTTGATTAAATTAGGATGAAATTTATCATTTATAATATCTTGAAACGATAATTTTTTAAATCTTTGGTTTCCACTGCGGAAATTCAAGAGAGTTTTTAATCCACTATCATCTTCTTTGACATATCCCCCTGCATTTGATGTAAAGCGAGGTATTTCAGTAGATTTGAAACGCATTGTTTTACTATCGCGTTTACCGTTTTCTAAAATAGCATCTGGAGCAAGATAAGCTTCAGCTAAGCGTAATGGAAATGAAAATTTATAACCTTGAGAAGTTTTGGTACCTAATAAAATACGTCGAGATTTACCATCAATATCTGAGATAACATCCGCAAATCCGATTCTTTCTGGAGGTAATTTTGGTGATGCTGAAATTTGATAAGGTGGTAATACTTTTTCGATACCAACTATATTATTGTTTTGTTTAAACAACTTTTCAAGCTGTTGATTACCGGGGTTTACGGGTTTATCTCTAATAATATCAAGTCCGATAACTTTAGGATTGTGCTTTTGGAGTTTGTTTATTAGTAATGCAATATTTTTATCCGCGATAGGATATTCTTTTAATATTTGAATATCTTCTTCATTAATACCTACAATTACAATTTTTTCATCTACTGGTTCCGTTGGACGCAAGCGCATTAAAGCATCAAAAGTTATCAATTCTAAAAATTGTAAAGAGCCAGTTAAACGAGCTGCAACTACAAAAGCAATAATTAATAATCCCGGAAATGCTCCTACACGCCATATCTTAAATTCTTCTTTGATTTTGTTCCAGATTTTTTGTTGCATCAACTTTTGATATTGCTAGTATTTTTCATCAAATTAAACAGAAACAATTCTCTTATTTAATCCATCAAACCTTTTTTCCTAGCTCGTATTTGAGTCAAAATACGCAGGTTCCTGACATCTTTCTTTTTATCAGCTTCGGGATAAATTTCTAAAACGTCTTGAATTTTAGTCCAATAATGTCTCAAAGTTCTTTCAGCAATATTCATTCTTTTGGCAATTTCTTTATCTTTTAATCCTTCCTCAAAAGCCAAACTCAAAACATCCAGCCAAATAGGCTTAATTTCTAATTTTTTTGGTAAGTCTTTTGTATGAGTCACTCCATCAAGTGCATATTGGACTCTGGTTAACATTTCTTTTTCTGCAAGCATTTTATCTGCAATAGTAAAACCACCTTTGTGATTATCAATTTCGTGTTGAATCCTGACTAATGTTTTGATGTGACTGCTTTGTACTACGATATTCATGTCGGGATTATCCTGCATGATAGACTTAAGCAGTGCAATACCCGTTTCAATTTCTGATTTTTCTCCTATGTTTTGGGGAATTGAAAGGTCTACAACAACCGCATCTGGTTGTAAATCGATTATTTGCTCCTCAGCTTCTGTCGCATTTTTAGCAGTGGCAATTTTTGCTTGTGGGTAGCAATCGCGTAAAACGTTGAGGGTCCCACTCAGCAATAGACTGTGGTCATCTACAACGAGAATTTTTACGGTGGCATTTTCTTGTATACTTTGAACCATAATATTTTCCTATTACAAAGACAACTAATTCCGAAGGTTGTTTTCCTATATGTCTACAGTAAAACTAAAGGTCAAATTTTTAAATCATTATTTATGTAAATTTAATGGCTTAATTGAGTCAGCTAACTGGCATATATGTGCCAAGAGATTGGCTGAAAACTGCCCATTTGGCATTGCTGAATTACACTATGTTAGCGTTCAAAGGGTGCGGTGAGCGCGTGAGAGCGCTTGTCATTGTTATCGTATAAATTTGTAAAAAACGTAAAAGCTGTGTCCCAGACGTAACAGTGTTACATCTCCCAAGTTGTAAAATCATAGTTTCATATTTTCCCAACAGCAACGCCATTTTCGTCAAATCAGTTTTTTATTTGAGATTTACGTATTTTTACCCAAAAATAAAATATCATACTGAGATTAAATTCATGATTTTTTTTAATCAATTTGTAGAATCTTTATATTTCTTGCAAAAATACCAAGAAAGATATATATCAAATTTAAAAGGTTAATTTTTTATAGTTAATTTTTTTACGTTTTTTGTCGGTAGATACTGAACAAGCGCAAACATACATTCTCTCTTCTTATTCTTTTTCCATTTTGATGACACAATTGAAGCTATTGGAGTAATTCTATGCCAAATCCCTATATTAACTCGCGTTTTCGTAGATTCCTTATACTTCTATACTTAATTAGCTTTACAAGTAGCGTGTGGTTCGGTTCAGAAATCAATTTAAATTTTTTTACCCAGCAGCATCGTTTTGGTATAAATAATTTGCAAGTAGAAATTGGACGAGTCGTTTTAGCAGAATCTAAGGATGCTTCTAGATTAGTTCAGAAAGGATTAGCCTCATACCAGGATGGAGATATTACAGCAGCAATTAAGCTCTGGGAAACTGC
>ERZ1740059.1189-NODE-1189-length-13197-cov-10.102191_pt1 | contig 13197 bp, 8 predicted proteins | sample MGYA00581744_ERZ1740059 | MGnify/ENA primary metagenome ERZ1740059 (study PRJEB43018, sample SAMN04849738) | marine metagenome | isolation source: floating plastic debris | place: Pacific Ocean | collected 2008-08-28 | study: EMG produced TPA metagenomics... | reverse complement strand
AATTGGTAATTGGTAATTGGTAATTGGTAATTGGTAATTGGTAATTGGTAATTGAGCATTAACCATTATCTTTGCTCTCTCCTTATTCAGGTGGGGTTTTGCTGGGTGTATTCCACATACTCCAAGTGAAGCAGGTTGATTTACTCAAACTTTATATGTATTTTTTTTTACGTTAATCTATGAATTTAAAATATAAAAATCAAATTAAAATTATTTTGCTTTTAGTTTTTACCACATCTACCCTCTATTTTCTACTAACTCGTTTGGGATTTATTTTTCCCATATCAGATATTCCGGAAATATTCTGTATCAAAGGTTGTCCGTCACTACAAAATATTCATACTCCCATTCTTGGAAATGAGTTATTAAATTACAACCAAACAGTTGAGGAATTAATTGGGGAAAGTATAGATAAAGACAAGACTTCTATTCTAATCGAAAAATCAAAGTATCGAATTACCCTTTACTATAATAAAGAACCAATCAAATCTTACCCGGTAGTTTTTGGCAGCAGCCCTACAGGAGACAAATTTCAAGAAGGAGACAGACGCACTCCGGAAGGTATTCATCGTATTAAAGATTTATATCCCCATCCTTCATGGTCGAAATTTATATGGTTAGATTATCCCAATGCTGCATCTTGGAGAAAGCATCTTCAAGCTAAAAGCCAAGGTAAAATCTCTTGGTTAAATTCCATTGGTGGTGAAGTTGGTATTCATGGGGTACCCGAAGGAAGTGATGGAATGATAGATAAACAACAAAATTGGACTTTGGGTTGTCCCTCATTAAAGAATAAAGATGTAGATGAATTATATAAACTTGTAAAAGTAGGTACATTAGTAGAAGTTATTCCTTAAAACTAACATTTGGGTAATAATACCCTTGTCAAGAGTTACCTTAAAAGTTTTTTTAAAGAAAAAACTTTTAAGGGTACCTGTCAATCCCATACCCTATGCTAATTGCTTAATTCCCATTTATCATGAGTCTTTGTATAAATCCCCATTGTTCAAAACCCCAAAATCCTGACAATATCCTGTTTTGTCAAAGCTGTGGTTCGGAATTACTGCTACAAGGAGGTTATAAGGTAGTAAAATATTTGGGAGGTGGAGGTTTTGGTAAGACTTATGAAATTAGGGAACGCGACAACAACCTAAAAGTCCTCAAGGTTCTCCATAATAGTTTTCCTAAGGCAATTGAATTATTTCAACGGGAAGCAGAAGTTTTATCTCAGTTAAATTATCCGGGAATTCCTCACGTTGAAGCTGACGGTTATTTTGTTTATCATCCCCGCAACAGTCATGAAGCTTTGCACTGTTTGGTAATGGAGAAAATTGAGGGGATGGATTTGTATGAGTATATGAAACAGCGCCAATATCGTCCAATTGATGAAAAAATGGCGATGCAATGGTTACAAGAATTGACAGTTATTTTACAACAGGTTCACGATCGCAATTTTTTTCATCGCGATATCAAACCTCCTAATATCATGCTACGATCTGATGGTGGTTTAGCACTGGTTGATTTTGGTACAGCGCGAGTAGTTACAGATACTTACTGGCAAGCCCAAGCTCAAGGACAGGTAACGGGGGTAGTTTCCCCTGGATATACGCCACCAGAACAAATTAATGGTCAAGCTATCCAACAATCTGATTTTTTTGCTTTAGGACGCACGTTTGTTTATTTACTTACTGCAAAAGATCCAAATCAATTTTATAATCCCCAAACTACTGAGTTAATTTGGCGGCATGCAGTACCGAGAATGTCGTCGCAATTTGCAGATTTGCTCGACGAGATGATGGCCCATGCGCCCTCTCAACGCCCTGCCAATACTGAAGACATTTTACAACGGTTATCGCAGATGAAGCCAATTTCATATTTACCCACGCTTCAAAGTGCTATACCTGGCAATACCAATCAATCTGCTAATTCTACCGTTATTAGTCCACTGCAAACAACTCAAGCCGATCCTCCACTAATTCCACCATCAAGTATTAATGCTGGTTTTTTCTATCAATGGATGTTATCGAATATTGTCAGTATCGGTATTGGTTTATTTATACGTAGTATTTTTATTGGAGCGGCAGAATCTTTTTTTGGTCAGAATGAGGATTATCGCTACGCAATGTTAGCAGGAATTATTACTTTAGTGCCTGTGGAAATTATGCAGTGGTTGGTATTAAAGAGGCGAATCGCGTTTAATTTTTGGTCTTTTATAGAAACTTTGCTTGGTTTTCTCTTAGGTTTATTTATAGGAACTTTTGCAGGGAGAATATTGTATCCTGGTTATGAGGGAAGATCCTTAGGTGCTGTAATTGGAGCAATCGCAGGCACATCTATTGTTAAATGGTTAATCATACGTCAACAAATCAAAAATTCTTGGGCATGGTTGATACTATATTTAGTAGGCATTTCTATCGGCATTTTTTCAGGAGCTTTTACAGGTTATATTAGCTATTCTGTGTTAAAAATAGTCTGGAATCCAGAGGATGCTTGGACTGTTAGTTTTGTCATTTCAGTTCTAACAACTAGTATTTTATCAAGTTGTACTAGCGGAATTGGATTATTAAGATTATTTCGGCGAAGAGTTAATTAGATATTTGGAAACAATATTATCTCCAAAGTATTTTGAGTTTCAATTAAAGATATGATGAATAAACGCAAAGGGGCGCAGAGTAAAGCGCAGAGTAACGCAGAGGATTATAAATTTTTCGGTGTTACTGAATCCAGGTATGAATTTAAAATCTTAGCATTATTGAACAACGTTTTTATAGGGTTTTGCGCTTTTAGTTTAGACATATTCATACTTTCAATCAGCAACGCCGAATTATCAATTGCTTACTTTACAATCTAAAATTTTCTTACCAGTCTTGGTAAAGTTTTTCTGCATAAAACATAATTTCTTCATTGGGGAGTTTAATTTTAGGCTTTTGTCGAGGATATAGATTTTCGACAGCGGTTGTATCTTGCTCTACAACGATATCTATAGCTTTGAGTAGGGATTTTTTCAGTAATCCTTTTAAAAATGGATATTGAAATTGAGTAAATACAGCAATAAAAATCTTTGTTTTTTCCTCTGTCTCTGGATAAAGAGATGCTACCTGTACAAAAGTACCAAATCCAGCTTTTCCATATAAGATAATAGTTGAAGGAAAGACGTATTCTACGGTAGTCTTCAAGATTCTGGGTACAGTCATCAAAACAGGATTACCAACGATTTCTTTTAAGCTATTATTTGCTCTTGTTGATTCTTGTTTAACTTTGAGATGATATCCCTCTTTTTCGGAAGCTGTGACTTTATTTGCGACTATTTGGAATAAGTCGCGGTGAGTTCCATTTTGATGATTAAAATCATACATAATCAGGAGATTATTTAAGAAATCACCTCGAATATTCTTTTCCCCTGTAACACCCAAAAAATCATATTCCGAAGCAATTTTTTGATGCAATTCTGGAATTTCTTGTTTTGGCTCAAATCCACCATAAGTCCAAATATAATCACCGATAACTTCCAATTTCAGAGATTCAGCTAAAGGTTGATTGTTAAACTTCCCATCTTGATAAAGTCTACCTTTCCCATCAAATTCTAAAGCATGAAAAGGACAAGCAATCGTATTTCTTTCTTTACAAACCCACCCATTCGATAAAGGAGCTTGCATATGTGGACAAATATTATCTAGCCCAAAGACTTCTCCTTTATGACTTTGCCAAATCACATAATCCTTACCGTTTAAAGTGATTTTATGCGGCTTATTTACTCCCAACATCGACTTGTGAGCTATTAACCAAGGTGCACCTGGTAAAATCGGTTTCATATTTTTACTCCCTGCATTGCTGCCTTAAGATGGGGTACTTTTAGAATTCCTCTAAGTACCGAAAAACGGGCGTTGCCTACCTCGATATGAATTATATCTACCTACACTTTGTAGTAAATGTGAAACTTATGTAGAGACGTAGCAATGCTACGTCTTTTTCAATGTGAAATCACGTTTTCATATTTTGATTCAGCAACGCCGAAAAAGGTGATTAATTATTCATGTTTCGCTGAATTAAAAATATGACAAATGTTTCATGTTTGTCAAGGGTTCCCTTAAAAATTTTTTCTTTAAAAAACTTTTAAGGGAACCCGTCGGGTGCCCGTCAAGAGTAAATTAGAAAATAATGACAGACGAAAAACTATCAATGCGCCGTCAACCAAAGCAAAAGCGCAGTCAAGAGCGCGTCAATAAAATATTAGATACAGCAGCAGAAGTATTTTTGGAGATGGGTTTTGATGCTGCCACAACTCATGACATTGCAGCTCGTGCCAATACCGCAATTGGTTCCCTTTATCAATTTTTCCCCGATAAATTAGCGATTTTTCACGCCTTGGAATTACGTCATATCCAACAAGGGCGTATTTTAGGTAGCCAAATGTTTGCTTCAGAAATAGCTCAACTACCTTTAGAAGAGTTTATCGAGCAAATGGTGGAAAAGTGCCTGAAATTCTTTGAAAATCCCGCTCCCAAAGTTATGTTCATTCAATATTTCACAAATTCTACTATTTTTAAATCTATTGACGAAAGCTTTACTCAAGAATTTGTTAAAGGGCTTGCAAAAGTGCTTTCCTTACGCAATCCCAGTTTGACTCCTCAAAAGTGTCATTTAATAGCTGAGGTATGTACGCAATCGGGTAATGCATTATTACTACTTGCTTTACGTAGTGATCATAGCTATCGCTTAAAAATTATTTCTGAAATCAAACACTTATTGAGAGCTTATCTACATCCTCATGTTGGGGATGAAGTTATGCACAATCATCAGATGATGAATATTGCACAAGTAAAGGATGATAGAAAAGAGAGAGAAAACCAAAAATGTCCGCAATGTGGCTCGCAAAACATATCTAAAAATGGTCATCGCGATCGCAAACAGCGGTATATTTGCAAAGAATGTGGAAAACAGTTTTTAGAGACTTATTCGCCAAAAGGTTATCCAGAGGAAGTAAAGCAGCGATGCTTAGATTTGTATAGAGAAGGAATGAGTTTTCGAGGGATTGAGAAAAAAACGGGGATTTCTCATAATACAGTGATTAATTGGGTGAAACAGCTTAGAGATTAAAATCAAACCCTAGAGAAAAGAGTAGGGCGTGTTTTCCAACCCTAAAAGCCCGATTACTAAAGTCTGTGAAGGCAGGCTAAAAAGGTTGATTATCCGTAATCCGCTGTCACGGCGGATTTAGTAGGTGTAGCCGCACCTGTATTTATTGGTGCAGTGGAAACAGTAACGATAGAAGGTGAAGTTATACAAGAGCAGATTTTAGATTTACAAGCAAAATAAGGTGGTGGTTTCCGAAAAATAAATTTAGATTTGTGTATTCCTCAATTGCGGAAGTTGGGAGATATAAGTTTAGATTTAATGGAATTAAGCTGGTGTGCAGCTAAATTATATAAAGCTAAAAAATGAAAGTATTGTAGTGGGAGCATCTTGCTCCCTAGAATTATCCAAATTAAGTGCGTAGCAGCTTATTTAAACCTTTGGAGTATTCGCTTCCATGGGGAGTGTCAAATCCTCAACTCAGCGGTTTAGCTTGGCGTGAATGGAGTTTAGCAATTTTAAGTTTAATAGCAGGAAGTGCACTTACCACTTGTATAGCTAGGGTTATACCAAATATTTATAAAGATGCGCCGGGGTTTAGCCCACCTCCGTGGGCTTAGTAACTGTAGCTCCACTCTTTGAGAGTGAGAGCGATTAAGCGCAGCCTCATACAGAATCGGTATTACAAGTTGGGGAATTGTCAGAATTTGGCAACCGGAAGGATTAATATTTGATTTTGTTCAATTAAGTGTATCTATAATCTGTAGTGCGATCGTTTTTGCCATCGTTTTGGTAATATTGCGCACAAGTGAACTAGGTTTGTTATTTACGCGGTTATACACATAAATACATTTTCAATAGTTAAAAATTATTTTTACGTATTTAAAAATAGAATATAGAATCTACAAAATAAGCTTTTATAAAAATAAAATAATGATATGATGCAATCACAAAGCATTCTGAGATAAACTTAAAAATTAAGAGCTTAATGTCATACAGCGTTAACTAAGCTTCTTCTCCTCATAAAGCAGTGAAGGGAGTATTCCCTGCCTCAACGAATAATTTTATTCATCAAATCGGATTGCTATATGCGCTAATTTTATATCAAGTTCGGATGAATACTTATAAAAAGGCTGGTAGTTGCGCCGTCTTCGCTCAATACAAAGAGAAAAGCCCTAAAGCGCAACTACAAACATATTTTATTTATAAGTAGTTAAGGGAACCTGAGATTAGACAGTATTTAATCGAAAACCACTAGAATTCAACTTGCCCTGAGACTTTAATAGTTATGCAACCGCTACATCAGCCAAACAGTATAATTGCTCAAAGGTATCGTATCATGAAAACTTTGGGAGAAGGTGGAAGTGGAATAACCTATCTCGCTCTCGATTTACAAAACCATCAAACCGTTGCTTTAAAAGCATTATCCCTACATCGAATTAATCATTGGAAAGCAATGGAATTATTTGAGAGAGAAGCGAAAATTCTTTCTCAACTAAATCATCCGGCAATTCCTCGCTATTTACAATACTTCGATACTAATACAAAGAATGAACATAATTTTTATATCGCTCAGCAACTCGCACCAGGTAACTCTTTAGCTTTTCTTGTCAAAAATAATTGGCGCACTAACGAGAAACAAGTGCGAAATATCGCCACACAAATCTTAGAAATTTTAATTTACCTGCACTCCCTCAAGCCTCCAGTTATTCACCGAGATATAAAACCACAAAATATTATTCACAATCGAGACGGAAAAATATTTCTAGTAGATTTTGGTGCGGTAAAAGATACTTACTATAGCACTGCAATCAGTGGTAGTACGGTAGTAGGAACTTACGGTTATATGGCACCAGAGCAATTTCAAGGAAAAGCCGTACCCGCGACAGACTTATATGGTTTAGCAGCAACCTTATTGTTTCTCCTGACACATCGAGAAGCCGCAGACTTCCCTACAGATGGTTTAAAAATCGACTTTCGCTCATGGGTAAGGGTATCAGAGGATTTTGCAGACTGGTTAGAAATAATGCTCTCTCCAGACTTGGATGAACGTTTTTCTTCAGCGAAAATAGCTTTAGAGGTATTGTCTGGTAAACGAAAGATAATTACAGCACCGAAAAAACCCATGTTATTTAAAGCTGTAATAGGTTTCGCTTTCGCAACAGTTTTCACAGTCAGTATTTTTCATCATTACAAATGGACTATTTTAGATAAACTCGGTTTTACCCCTGAGATAAGCATCTGCTCCAATGTTGATGAGATAAGAGATTATATCAACCAAGGAGGCAATCCCAATCTAGATTTTGCTCGAAATTCTCAAGATAAGAATTTCAAGAGTTTATTAGTTTGTGCAATTGAACAGAATTCTCAATCGACAGCAGAATTTCTTATATCTAAAGGAGCGAATCCGGATAGTGCATTACACGGCATAAATTCTGTCGATTGGGCACAATTTTTAATTGCAAAAGGTGCTGACGTTAACAGAATAAATTTTGAAAATCAGACTCCATTACATTATGCAACAATAAATTATCAAAAAGAAATTGTAGGAGTTCTTTTATCTCATCAAGCAAATGTTAATGCTAAAGATAAATTTGGTAACACTCCCTTACATTTGATATCTCAAATTAATCAAAAAAATAGTGATTATTTAGGCATTAAATATTTAATTAATAATAGAATAAAATTTAAATATAAAAATGAAAAAAGGAGGCTTAACATTGTCAAATTGCTAGTTGATAAAGGAGCGAATATTGATATCAAAAATAATCGTGGATATACCCCATTACACTTAGGAGCAAAAGAACATCATAAATATATAGTTGAATATTTAATTCAAAAAGGAGCCAAAATTGATGAAAGAGCCACATCAAATGCTAAAACACCCTTAATGTTAGCAGCGAAAGGATTTAGCAATATATCTATAATTCAATTACTGATTGAGAATGGAGCAAATGTCAACGCTAAAGATAAAGATGGTGAAACACCGCTACATATCGCCGGGATGAATACTAATAAAAATAATGATATTATTCAACTTTTAGTAAAATCTGGAGCAGATATTAACGCGAAAAATAATAATGGTGAAACACCCCTACATAAATCCCTTCGTAGACATAGCAACCAGACACAATTACTTGTTAAGTTAGGAGCAGATATTAATGCTAGAGATAACATCGGTGAGACACCCCTACATACAGCAATATATTGGTACAAAGGAAATCAAGATATCAAAAATAGTGTCAGATATTTAGTGGAATCCGGTGCAAAAATTAATCTTAAAGATAACAACAGTTTAACACCATTACATATAGCAGCAGCAAGTAGTGTCACAGATTTAGTTAAATTGCTCATTGAATTAGGAGCAGATGTAAATGCTCAAGATTCTCACGGTAATACAGTATTAAATATTGCCACAAAAAATCGCGATCGAGAATTAATGGAAACAATACTTCTCAACAATGCCACTAAATAACTAAAAATAAGAATATGGAATTACTACATCAAGCAGGAGAAACAATTAATCGGAAGTATCGTATTTTAGATACCTTAGAACAAGGTGGAATAGGTATTACTTACGTTGCTGTAAACCTAGAAAATGGAAAAACTTTAGCTTTAAAAGTGTTATCTCTACATCGGATGACTGATTGGAAAAAAATAGAACTATTTGAAAGAGAAAGTCAGATTCTCTCTCAATTAAATCACCCGGCAATTCCTGGTTATTTAGACTATTTTCACATAAAACGAGATAATCATACTTCCTTTTATATTGCTCAGCAACTAGCACCAGGTACATCTCTTCTTCAACTTCTGGAAAATGGCTGGCATCCTCATGAGTCAGAAGTTAAACATATAGCGATTCAAATCTTAGATATATTAATCTATTTACATTCATTTTCACCGCCAATTATTCATAGAGATATCAAACCGCAAAATATTATTCGCAGCAATAATTGCAAAGTTTTCTTAGTAGACTTCGGTGCAGTTGCCGATAGCTATCACAATACCATTACAGGAGGAAGTACTGTAGTCGGAACATTCGGCTATATGGCACCAGAACAATTTCGCGGTAAAGCCTTACCAGCCACAGATTTGTACGGTTTAGGAACAACATTACTACATTTACTTACTAGAAAATTTCCCACTGATTTACCGCAAAAAAACTTAAAAATCGATTTTAGTTCTCAAATTAGCTTATCTAAAAGCTTTGCAAATTGGTTAGAAAAAATCCTCCAACCCATCGCACAAGAGAGATTTCCTAATGCTGAAATTGCATTAGCCTCCTTACAGGGTAAAGAATCGCTGCATAACTATCCTACTCAAAAAACCCACAGACCAAAAGACACTCCTATCAACTTGCATTATAATCAAAAAGAATTACATATAGAGATTCCCCCAGGAAAATTTAGTAATTATTACAAGTTAATTTTAGCAACGCTTATCTTGCTCGGGAATGGATTATTATTACTAACATTTATTGCAATATTTCAAAATTTTTATGGCTCAAATATGATACCAGGTTTATTAGGTTTTTTTTGTTTATTTTTCTTTTATGTATTTATAGGATTAAAGATATTAAATACTTCCATAATTACTCCCCTATCGCGCATCAAACTGACTATTTCAAAATATAATTCTCAACAAAAATTTTGTTATCAACGATGGTTATGGTTTCAGCAGTTTCAGAGAATTGAAGGAAAATTATCAGAAAATCTATTCAGAGAAACATTTAATTCCATCAAGTTTAATCTAACCCCTAATGAAGAGAGATGGTTAAAAGCAGAAATCGATACTTTTCTGAACTTTGATAAAAGGAATTGATATTAACCCCATTCTCATAGAGTACCTCTCCCCTCTACTCGTGAGAGACTTTAAAAATAGATCGTTGAAAAACTTCGCGATCCTCCGCGTTTACCTTTGCGCTCCTCTGCGTTAAAGATATTATATAACCCTTGACATTCAGCCTCAAATCCGACATTGAATCATCGGGAATCTTCCATAGAGAAACGATCCCACTTGATACTCAACCTCATACAGAATTACTATTACTCAAAAAATATAAACTCATAAACAAATTTAACCACTGAAAAAGTTTATAAAAGACATTTTTATAATTAATAATTGTTAAAAAAATAGATGATTTTACACTTTTTTTTGTTTATATTAAAGAACTTAAACAAAAGATATTTTCTTGTCAAATCATTTGCATTTTGAACTTGTATTTCATTGTAATTATGTTTAACCAGTATATTTTCTCAGTTGAGAAACTGAATTAGTTTTCACACACTTTCATCATTAATACTGCCATCAAAATAAAGATTAATCTAGGTAAAACTATATGCAGAATAACTTGAGTGATAGTAGTTTATTCCCCGAATCAGGACAGGATATTGCTGCCATCGCCTCGATAGACGAGTTGAATTACAATCAAACACAAAATAATATTAGCCTATTGAATAATAGCAGTTCTTACTCTGATACAGATAATTCAATTGTTAATACTCCTGAATCGAATCCGAATAATTCCAACGTCACTGTTGTAGATAATAATATTCAATTAACTTCTGAAACTACTTCCCAAACAAATTACTCGGCTCAAGATTACTATACTTGGGAAGTAGATAATAACGCGACTTCTAATCAATCATACAATTCAGAAAATGGCTATGGTTTAATAAATGCAGCAGAAGCCGTAGCGAAAGTTATTGGGGAAGACACCTTTGCAGATGTTGCCGATAAAGGAGCTAAATATTCAGGTGCTGACGCTGTAAATGCGCCAGAAGCATGGGCACAAGGATATACCGGCGAAGGTGTTGTAGTGGCGGTATTGGATACTGGTGTCGATTACAATCACAACGATTTAAACAATAATATTTGGACTAATAATGGCGAGATTGCCAATAACGGTATAGATGATGATGGTAATGGTTACACAGACGATTACTATGGTTGGAACTTTGATGGTAATAACAACAATACTATGGATGTAAACGGACATGGTACCCACATTTCTGGTACTATCGCCGGTACGAAAAATGATTTTGGTGTTACTGGTATTGCTTACGATGCTCAAATAATGCCAGTTAAAGTTTTAGATGATTTTGGCTCTGGCTCTAATAATTCCGTTAGTAACGGAATTTACTATGCAGTGGATAATGGAGCAGATGTAATTAATCTCTCCTTAGCTGGCTCATTTCCTAGCCCGAAGATAGAAGCAGCCATAGAATACGCTAGCGATAGAGGAGTAACCGTAGTCATGGCAGCAGGAAATAATGGTGAGGGAAAACCCTCTTATCCAGCTCGTTATGCAGACGAATATGGAATTGCCGTTGGGGCTGTAGATAACAATCAAAATATGGCCGATTTTTCTAACCGTGCAGGCTCAGAATCCCTAACATATGTTACCGCTCCAGGAGTCGATATATATTCTACGCTGCCAGATAATAAATATGATTTTTATAGCGGCACATCTATGGCAACTCCTCACATTTCGGGGGTAGTAGCTTTAATGTTGAGTGCCAATCCTAGCTTTGATAGTAAACTGATACGCCAAACTCTTGAAGAGACATCAAGTAATAGTAAACAAACTGTAACTATAAAATTGAAATTAGTTCCTTCAGTTGAAACTAGTAGTTTTGAATCAAATTATGATGCTGAATATTTAAATCAAAGTTTTAGTACAAGTTTGGATTTTGATAATACTACAACTTTCAATCTAGAGTCAGACATGAACAAGTTTGTAAATCAAGATTCTGAATCATTCTTTAAGCTTCAGCAAAATAATTTAGAAAATCACAAAATCTTTAGTAGCGACATTGAAAGTATGCTTGAAGAGCCGGAAATTTTAATTCAATATAATGCACTAAAACACGGTTGATAAAAAATTAATCCGATTTGTAGAGACGCGATATATCGCGTCTCTACAATTCAAACCAAATCATAAATTTCATAATACGGTAAAGGATTTTCTCCTGCTCCCATCAACCAACGTGCATCAGGTTTCCAAGCACCATTTAATTCTTCACGACGGCGAGTTTTAACTGTTAATTTATTATCCGATAATGTCAACAAATTATATTGTAAAGGATAACCAGGAACCCATTCCCGAATCGGTGCTCCAAATGTCCCCGCACAAATAATATCTAATTTACGTCCCGTTGTACTCAAATCATAACGATAAAGGCTATTTTCGGCTTTATGAATATGTCCGTGAATAGCAAACCGGAAACCAGCTTGTGCTAATCTTTCTATAAAACCAGTATCTTTGATACGATCTTCATAAGGACTATTTAAAGGATGATGCCAAACTGCTATTTTAAGACAATTTTGGTAATTTGGATTTTGACGAATTAGTTTAAGAGCATTAGAAATAGCCCGGGGATGAATTCCAGCCCTAGTTCGATAATGATGATCTAATTGCCAAGCTGAATTTAATCCTAATATGAGTAAATTTTGTTCAGGTAAATGATGTAAAGTTCCTTGTTTTTCGTATTCAATCGGATAAATTTCGCCTTTAATCTCTTGATAAAAATTACTAAAGTGAGTAAAGCGCTGTTGATATTTTTCAGAATTTAAAACTTCAATATCATCACCTTTATCAATAATATGATTTTCGTCAAGTAAGCCTGTATATTCTTTACGTCGTTGTAAACTATAAGCTGTTTCAGAAATTCCCCAATTTAGATCGTGATTTCCAGGAACTATGATAACTTGATGCGGTTCTAATTGAAATTCATTCCCTAAATCATTAATAAATTGTTTTGCAGCAAAGTATTCTTCTGGTGTGGATTTATTTGCTATATCACCCGATAAAATTACAGCTTCGAGTTGATCGCATCGTAATTCGTAATGTAAATCTTGTGCGAGAGTATCGTACCAATTATAAGCATCATCAGTAGTACCGAAATGTAAATCGGAAAGATGGAGAATATTGGTTAAAGGAATAGAAATATTTGCTGTTGTATCTTGTAATTGTTGTGTTTCTCCCGGAGCCTTTTCTAACTGTTCAATTTCAAGCTTTACTTTTTCTACTTCTGCTTGTAATTCTTCTAATTGTGTATCAATACTAAAAATTGCATTTGGATCGATCGCAGTTATTTTAGAATTTCGTAGATACAGTATTTT
>ERZ1740059.1187-NODE-1187-length-13208-cov-3.734965_pt1 | contig 13208 bp, 12 predicted proteins | sample MGYA00581744_ERZ1740059 | MGnify/ENA primary metagenome ERZ1740059 (study PRJEB43018, sample SAMN04849738) | marine metagenome | isolation source: floating plastic debris | place: Pacific Ocean | collected 2008-08-28 | study: EMG produced TPA metagenomics... | reverse complement strand
ATCTTTGATGTTCCCAGAATCTTCGATTCTGGACGAAGCATAGCTTCGTGTCTCCCACTCTCCCTCTCAAAGCCACTCATTACAATATGGGCATTTGTCCCTCCAAAGCCAAAAGAATTAACCCCTGCAATCATTGGTTTATCTTTTAACCAAGGAGTTAACTCCCTAACTACTTCCAACCTTGCCGAATCAAAATCAATAGCAGGATTGGGAGTATTAAAATGTAGACTAGGGGGGATTTGCTGATGTTTAAATGCCAATGCTACTTTGATAATTCCTGCTATACCCGCAGCGGTTTCTGTATGCCCAATATTAGTTTTAACCGAACCTAACAAACACTTATCTTCCAGTTGACGATTTTCACTTAAAACTGCTCCCAAAGCCTTTATCTCTATAGGATCGCCTACTTTAGTGCCCGTACCATGAGCCTCAATATAATCTACCTGAGATGGATCGATATTTCCTCGATGATAGGCTTCTCGCAATACAGCCTCTTGAGCTTTTGGGTTGGGTGCAGCCATACCATTGCTATAGCCATCCTGATTTACAGCACTACTGAGAATTACTCCGTAAATATTATCCCCGTCTGCTTTAGCTTGGGACAAAGGTTTCAATAATATTAGTCCTGCACCTTCTCCCCTAACATAGCCATCTGCATCAGCATCAAAACTCTGACAACGTCCTTTGCTGGACATAAAACCCCCTTTGCTAAAGCCCACCATAATAGTTGGCAACAGCAGCATATTAACTCCACCCGCTAAAGCCTGGGTGGATTCTCCAGTCCAAATACTCTGACAGGCTAAATGGACAGCAACCAAAGATGATGAACAAGCAGTATCCACTGCCAAACTAGGCCCTTTAAAATCAAAAATATAAGAAATACGATTGGCAGCAATACAGTTCCCTGTACCCGTTGTAGCGTAAGGTTCGTTAACAGGCTGTTGCCACATCATAATTGAGTAGTCATGGGTACCAATACCAATAAATACACCAGTTTTGCTGCCCCGAAGATTTTCAGGAATTTTCCCTGCGTCTTCTAAAGTTTCCCATGCTACTTCAAGCAATAAACGTTGCTGAGGATCTATGGTAACGGCTTCTCTGGGTGCAATACCAAAAAACTGCGGGTCAAACTGGTCTATGTCTTCTAGGAAACCACCCCATTTTGTATTGGCTTTGCCTGGCTGACTAGGATCTCGGTCGTAAAAAGAATCAATATCCCATCGAGATTCTGGCACTTGAGATACTCCGTCTTTTCCATCTCGAATCAATTCCCAAAAAGCTTGAGGATCTTTCGCCCCAGGAAAACGACAGCCAATACCTATAACTGCAATGGGTTCTAATTGCATAGCGATCGCAAATTCATTTAAAATTAATCAACTAGCAATGTAGATTAGCACAATCTTTTATGTAGCAGTAGGTTAATTGATTAATCGATTTGAACGAACAACCATAATCTTCATTTATTTTCAACTTTTGTTAGTCGATATCCCAAGCCTCGAACGGTTTCAATAAAATCCGCTGCTGCACCAAATTTCTTTAATTTTTGCCGTAAACCTCTAATATGTACTTTGATGGTATCTTCATCAGGAGGATCTTCTAATGACCATATGCTATCTATCATTACAGAGCGACTAAGAACTCGTCTCCCATTTCTGAGTAAAAGCTCCAAAATACTATATTCTTTAGGGGTTAAGCCGACTAAATTTCCATCATAGCTAACTTCATATGTACTAGGATTAAACTGCAATTTCCCCCACTCTAAAATCGCTGGTATGGAAGTACTTCCCCGTCTTAATAACGCTCTAATTCGGGCAAATAACTCGCCTAAGTCAACTGGTTTGACAATATAATCATCTGCTCCTGCATCTAGTCCTATAATTTAATCTCCAATAGTATCTAGAGCAGTAATCATCAAGATGGGCATTTGAAGCCCCTGAGAACGAAATTTTTGGCAAAGATCGATCCCATTAATATCTGGCAGCATCACATCGAGCAAGATTAGATCATAATCTACAGCCACAATATAAGCGAGAGCAGATTCTCCATCATTAGCAACATCCACTACATATCTTTGGTCGGTAATTGCTTCTGCCAAAGTTTCGGCTAAATTAAAATCATCTTCAACTAAAAGGATTCGCATTCTGAAATATTTTTCGAGAAAATTTTCTAAAAATTACAATAAAATTTGCTGTCTAAAAAAGTACTATATCGCCAGCTATTCATAACCTATTGGAATAAACTTTCCGATTTCTTTACTCTTCTCTCACTATTTTGCTTACTTCCAGTTGTTATTGTGCTCTAAGTATAGAGATTAATAGAGTGCAGCTATTAATTTTTCAACAGTTTTCAACAGTATTGTCAGGTAAAGTTATCTTGAATCATGAGCTTTATCTGGATTAATACTGCCATAAATCTTTAAATTTAAATCTCCAATTTTTAAAAAAGTAATAAGATGGCAATTCCTCTACTTCAATATTCTCCTTCGAGTCAAAACCAGCGGGTTGCAAACTACGAGATTCCTGGAGACGAACAGTCTTGGATCTACAATGCGGAGAATTAGTTTTCTAATTCTGAGATCCATACACTAATTTGGGCAGCATATCGACAGATTTTAAACGAACAGCAAATTCTAGCCAGCACTCGTGAAAAAGGGTTAGAATCCCAGCTTAGAGCAGGTCAGATTACGGTAAGAGATTTTATTCGTGGACTGTTACTTTCTGACACTTTTAGAAGGCGCAATTACGAACCCAACAATAATTATCGTTTCGTTGAAATGTGTGTCCAAAGGGTGTTAGGGCGGAATATTTATGGCGATCGCGAAAAACTTTCTTGGTCAATTGTTTTGGCTACTAAAGGATTAGCTGGTTTTGTTGACGATCTTCTAGAAAGTGATGAATATCTCAACAACTTTGGTGATGATATTGTTCCCTATCAGAGGAGACGCATTTTGCCCCAGCGTACCTTAGGAGAAGCTCCTTTTGCTAGCATGCCGCGTTATGGGGCTGACTATCGCTCTAAATTGGAAGCCGATGGCTATTTTGCCCATAAACAGGTTGATTATCCATGGGCAGAGGGACAATCTTACCTACCACCCGCACCAGTTTTACTCGTTGCTAAAGTTCTAACTTTATCTGGTGCAGGAGCTTTAGGATTATTAATACTAGCGGTTGCATTTGAAGCTTTTGGCTGGATTAGCCTTTAACGATTTTCTAGATGATTTTTAGCTTGATTCCTCCCCAGGGCTGTACGTGACGAAACAGCCCTGCTTTTTTAGCTCAAAAAGCTGTAATGATAAGTAAAACTGTGGGTAATTTTTAGCTTTTATGTTTACTCGCCAAATTGATTTTATTTTAGATGGTTGGCAATCTTTTCATCCTTCCATAAATTTGGGAGGGGGGTTGATTATTTTCTTGAGTTTTTATTTCTTGATTTGCCGAGAAGTTATCCGTCGTCGTCAGACAGAGATAGATCTTTGGAAACAAAGCGAACGAGAAAGACTAATTAATCAAATAACGCAACAAATACGTAACTCTCTCAATTTAGATGATGTTTTGAGCACAACAGTAACCGAAGTTAGAGATTTTTTGAATTGCGATCGCGTTTTAATTTATCGCATTGGAGAAGATGGTACTGGTAGGGCGATTACGGAAACGGTTATCCCTCCCTATCCTGCTATTTTGGGTCAGACATTTTCTGAAGAAGTTTTTCCTAGGGAATATCATCAAGCTTATGTTGGGGGTAAGAGTCGAACTATTAGTAATATTGAACAGGATGATGTGGAAGAATGCTTGGCGGACTTTGTTCAACAGTTTGGAGTTAGGGCAAAATTAGTCGTACCTATTATCCAAGAAACAAAAGAGCTATCTCAGTCGAAGGATTTAACTACCGAGCCTCCTTATTTGTGGGGTTTATTAATTGCTCATCAGTGCAGTGACACCAGAGAATGGGAAGCTTTGGAAGTGAAATTGATGAAACAATTGGCGACTCAAGTTGCGATCGCAATTCAACAGTCCGAACTTTATACCAAACTCCAACAACTCAATACTAATTTGGAGAATAGAGTTCAAAAACGTACTCAAGAGTTAGCTCAAACTAACCAAGCACTAAAAGATGAAATAATAGAGCGTCAGCGAACCGAACAAGCCTTAAGAACAACCAATCAGACGCTTCAATCTCTTATTGCTGCTTCTCCCCGTGCTATTTTTACTTTAGATCTAGAAGAAAGAGTTAAAGTTTGGAATCCTGCTGCGGAAAGAATGTTTGGCTGGAGTGAAGCGGAAATTTATGACAAACCAAATCCCGTAATCAACACGACAGAAGTCCTTCTTTATCGCGAACTCAAACAGAAAATTCTTCAGGGTATCACTCCTCCGAGTTTGGAAGTAAGACGACCGAAAAAGAACGGTTTAGAAATAGACATTGTTTTTTCGGCTGCACCTTTAACAAATAGCGAAAATCAGGTTACTGGAATTGTGGCAGTAGTGGCGGATGTTAGCAAACAAAAAGAACAAGCCGAACAAGTACGTCTATTACAGTCGGTAGTGGTCAATACCAACGATGCGGTTTTAATTACCGAAGCCGAACCTATTGACGAACCAGGACCGAGGATCATATATGTTAACGAGGCATTTACTCGCACTACGGGCTACACTCTAGAAGAGGTTATTGGTAAAACCCCCCGCATTCTTCAAGGACCTAAAACTAACCGTCAAGCTTTGGCTGAAGTCTAAGATGCTCTGGCTAAATGGCAACCTGTTACTGTCGAAACGATTAATTATCGCAAAGATGGTTCGGAATTTTGGGTTGAATTTAGTATTGTAGCCGTAGCTAATAAAAGAGGTCTTTATACTCATTGGATCTCCGTACAGCGAGATATTACCGAACGCAAACATACCGAAACTGCGTTAAGAAGGAGCGACGAACGTTTCCGTCGTGTAGTTGAAAATGCTCTTGATGTTATTACTATTATTGATACTAAAGGACAGATTCACTACGCTAGTCCTTCTGCTCAAACGGTTATTGGCAGCTCTCCCGATGTCTTGATTGGTCAAAATTTCTTTAATCGCATTCATGCTGAAGATTTGAATCAGGCTACTCAAGGAATAATTGATCTGGGAAACAATTCTGCTTCTGTACTGCCCATAGAATTTCGTTACTGCCACCAAAACGGCTCGTGGCGAGTTTTAGAAGCTGTTAGCCAAAAGTTTATTGATGATGCACCAGAACCCAGAATTTTAATCAATTCTAGAGATATTACCGAACGCAAGCGTCTATCAGAAATGAGTTTGGCTTTGGAAAGGGAAAAAGAATTGAGCGAAATCAAAACTCGCTTCTTTTCTATGGCTTCCCATGAATTTCGTACTCCCTTAAGTACTGTATTGGCAGCAGCACAGTTAATGGAAAATTCGACTAATATTTGGCAAGATGCTAATAAGCGATCGCGAAATCTTCGTCGGATTCAAAATTCGGTCAAAAATATGGTGCAGTTACTTGATGATATTCTAACCATCAATCGCGCCGAAACAGGGAAACTAGACTTTAATCCCACATTGCTACGTCTGGAAAAATTATGTTTTCATTGTGTGGAAGAAATACAGCTTAGTGCGGGAAGCGAACATCAAATTACTTTTGAATGTCCTCAACAGGGAGAGAGAGTAAATTTAGACGAGAAATTAATGCGATCGATTATTGCTAATTTGTTATCCAATGCTGTTAAATATTCTCCCCAGGGAGGAGAAGTTAAAGTATCTCTTAAGTTTTATAGCGATCGAGTTCAGCTAAAAATTACTGACAGAGGTATTGGTATTGCCAAGGATGATATGAAACAGTTGTTTGAACCTTTCCATCGCGGTCAAAATGTTCGTCGAATCCCAGGTACTGGATTAGGTTTGATCGTCGTTAAAAAGTGTGTCGATCTTCATCATGGTCGTATTGATTTGGATAGTGAGTTGAATGTGGGAACAGTTGTGACAATTGAAATTCCTTTGTGTTCGTAATTAATTAATCTGTTGTGATTGAGGAAAGGGAAACTAGCGTGGAAAATCTATGCCGACATAACCCATAATGCTGTCTCTCCCTGGATTAGCATTGAATAGATCCGCGTGGGAGATATGATGCCAATTCAAGCCCACTAAAAGTCTGCGTTTATTTTTCAAAGCAAATGTAGCTCCCATTCCTGCTTGGGGAGTAAAGTTGAAGCTGGCACCCTTTTCGGGGACATCACTGGTTGTACCCATAACTCCTGCACCACCACCAATAAAGAATGACCAATTTTGCTGGCGAATTATATGCCATCTTCCCAAGAGGGCTAGATTTAAACCTACGGCATTATTTCCTGGCTGGTCGAAATAAATGGTATTCAATTCTAAATTGACTCTATTACCATTAATATAGAATTTAGATAGTCCTGCTCCAACTTAGCCTAAGCGACGGGGAAAAGACTCATTATTATCTAGGTTTGTGGCAAAAGCACCTTGGACATACCAGCGTTTTTCGCCTTTTTCGCCAAAAGTACGAGTTCTATCTTCTTGTTGAATCGTAGAATCTACTAGTTTATTGTTGGGATTTGCTGTAGCTTTTTTTATCGGGAGTAAAGTTGCCAACAATATCAAGAGAGATAGAGCCATGCCACGATGGATACTATTTTTGTTTTTTTGTATTGTAATCCTATGCTGGCTGTGTACTATAGACATTTTATTGATGAATAGTAGCTATTCGCTGATAATTGTTTAGATTAACTTGTTGGGTTGTATATGTCTATTGAAAACCAGCATCGATATTTTGGTAAGTTGGAATCTGTTTTATTAGTTTCTTTTTTGTTGTTGGGTTGTTATTTTCGCTTGGCTAATTTGGAAAGCAAAATATTTTGGGTAGATGAAATCGCCACAGCGGTTAGGGTTTCTGGATATACAATTAAAGAAGTTACTAATAGTCTTATAAACCAAAATATTTTGGGTTTTGATGATCTATTGATTTATCAAAATGTTACTCTAAATAAAACTTTTTTTGACACTTGGAATGCTTTGATAAAAAGTCCCGAGCATGCTCCACTGTATTTTATTTTAACTAGATTTTGGATGCAAATTTGGGGCAGCTCCATAGCTGTAATGAGGAGCTTGTCTGCTGTCTTAGGTTTGTTGGTTTTTCCTGCTTTATATTGGCTGTGTCAAGAATTATTTGACAAAAGATTTATCAGTAAAATAGCAGTCATTTTAATTAGCGTATCTCCTTTTTATGTTACCTATGCCCAAGAAGCACGTCCCTATAGTTTGTGGACAATTACGATTTTGTTGCTTGGTGCTAGTTTATTAAGAGCAATTAGAATCAACGATCGCAAATCATGGATACTATATAGTATTAGCTTGATTTTAGGATTATATACATCTTTATTTTGTGTATATATTGCTTTTTTTCAGGGCATATATATTTTGCTTGCACCAATAAAAAATAAGCGAAAAATTATCCAGCAATATTTATTATTCTCTTTTGTATCTTTTATAGCTTTTATTCCTTGGATTTTGATTATTATTAATCACTTGAGTTTATTACAAGAAAACACTAGCTGGATGAGGGGAAATTTTAATCTCGCAGAAATCATTGCTGTATTTATTGGTACGGTATTATTAATATTTGGTGATTTGCCTATTTCTCAGGAATCAGACCCCGTACAAACGGCGATCGCACTAATTGTAATTTCTTTATCTTATTTAATTATATTAATATCATCTCGCTATATTCAAAAAAGACTAACTAAGTTGATTTTATTTTTTGCTGTATCTAGCAACATTATAATTTTATTTAACTACATCTATCTTGATTACGTAAGCATAATTGGTGGATTAGTAGCCCTAATTATTTTAAGTTTATCTAGCTACTCTTTATACTATTTAATTATTCAGACAAATTGCGATCGCTTTAGTTTTATTCTATGTTTAATTATCTCTCTGCCTCTGCCACTACTAATTATAGATATTATCAATCAAGGACAAGGTTCGACTGCACCAAGATATTTAATTCCTCTCCAGTTAGGCATTCAAATAGCAGTTGCTTATACTATTGCCAATAAATTAATGTCTAGTCAAAAACCATTACTTTGGCGATGTATTATTATTGGATTTTTAATTTTAGGAATCTTTTCTTGTATTCGCAATTTCAATTTATCGCCGTTTTATCAAAAAGGAAGAAATATTAATAATCCTGCGATCGCAACTATAATCAATCAAAGCAATTCCCCTTTAGTAATTGTCGAATCCGCCGAGGCGATGGATGCTTTATCTTTAGCCTATTCTTTATCTTCTCAGACTAAATATAAAGTAACTGATACAGATAAAAATGTAATAAAGTACTTAAATAACTTTCAAAATATATTTGTCTTAAAGCCCTCTAAAAATTTCCAAAACAGGCTCCAGCAGAATTCTAAAATAAATTTACAACAGGTATATAAATCTCACCTCTTTAGTGTAGATGAAATTCCTTTAGATCTTTGGCAAATTAGTAAAATTTAAAAGCTATCAGATTTACCAATATCCTGATTAAGATAAATGAAAATAGCAATTATATGTTCTAGTTTTTTCCCTGTAATAGATGGAGTTACGATCGCAGTATTTAATCGAGTAAAACAGCTTAGTGAATTGGGACATCAAGTATTATTATTTTGTCCAGACTATAAAGTGATCGCTCATATATATCCTAATTGGCAAGACTATACAGGAGAGTTATTTAATCGTGTTAATGTAATTAATCTTCCTAGTACTAAATCAATTGCTTTAGAGTTTGAAAGGGATGTCACGATCAAATCTTATTCAATTGTTCTCCAAGAGCTAGATAAATTTAAACCAGATATTATTCATGTTGACGAAGCAGAAAGATTGAGTTTTTGTTTTCTTAAGCTGCCAGGAGTTAAATATGCCAAGGAACATAATATATCCTGTATATCTTGGTTTCATACTAACTATATTGACTATTTGGAAGACTATTTTAAACTACCTCTAGGTATTAATAAAATAATTGAACAAGCTTTAGGCTGGACTTTTGCTAAAATATATAATTCTTATGATTTAACCTTGGTTTCTAGTCTAGAAACTTTTAAAAATCTAAAAAAGCTGGGCATCAAAAATTTACACTATTCAGAATTATTAGGTTGCGATTTTGATGCCTTTAGTAAACAAAAGAAACATCATAATTTTTTCACCAAACAATATAGCTTGCCCAATTTAGAAAATAAAGTCAAGCTTGTATTTATAGGACGTTTAACTCCCGATAAAGGATGGAATTTCGCTTTAAGGTCTTTGACTAAATTGTCACCCAATATTTCAAGCAAAATTGCTCTTGTAATTGCAGGAGATGGAACTCTAAAAGAAGAGATAGATACAACTTTAAAATCATCAATAGCCGATACATATTTATTAGGAAGAATTTCTCCTCAATCTATTCCTGCGCTTTTAAAAAACAGCGACTTATTTATTACCAATTCCGAAAAAGAAACCAGAGGATTAACAGTTATTGAAGCTGCTGCTGCGGGCATTCCTGCGATCGCACCTCGAGCTCGAGGAGTCATAGATACCATTGATGATGGCGAAACTGGCTTTTTATACCAACCCCAAAATCAAGCTGATTTTATCGCCAAGTTAGAATTACTAATTAACAACAAGTCTCTACGCGACTCTATGGGCGAAAAAGCAAAAAAGATTGCAGTAAAATGGAGTTGGCAACAAACTACCAGCAATTTAATCGAAATTTGGTCGCAAGAAATCAGAGAACAAAATGCGCCGTAAAGCGAAGCTGTTATAGGTTATAAGTTATAGGTTATAGGTTAAACTAGTCGTCCATTTGCCAAGGCTCAGTCAAATTACCCTCATCTAATATCTTTTTGGGACGAAGAATCAATACCAACTGCCCGACAATCTTCTCTGCTGGCTCGGATTCAAACCATTGTATTTCTAGCTTTCCGTCGATCTCTACCACAAAGTAACTATTAATATTCCAAGTAGTATTGGCTCGATCTAGCATGATCAATACTTCCTCCACTTTACCCGATAAAGACTTAGGAAGGCGATCGCTAGAACACAAGTAAGTAATAGGATCTTGAGCCTTCAAAACTACTTGCCAGCCAGGTACAGGTACATAGCTACCATCAACAGCTTTAATATTGCCAAAGGGCTGTTGGTTTTCTACTTGGACTACCGCCTCTGTTTCTTCACTACCAAGAGGATAAGTACCAGCTAAGGGTACTATGCGGGGTAATTCATCCTCTGTTTCTAAACGATAAATAGGCAGCAAAGGTTCAGAAACAGTATTAACAACACTAAAGTCGCTAAGTAGCTTTTCAATTGCTTCCCGCGCACTATCAGAATGAGCAAATTTCAGCCCTTGAGCAATTAAACGCGATCGCTGTTGTAAATCCTTTTGACTTTTAGCCCTCTTCCAAGATAAATAAGCTACCCAATCCCCTGGATGATTGACAAAAGATTCTGGTAGCTGAGACATCCGCGAGACATCCCGCATCGCTTTGGTAACCAAGTGCGCTCCATCGATGTTCAGACGTTTGTTATAAGCCAATATAGCAGCTTCTACCCGCTGGTTTTGGTTGAGCAAGCGAAACTCGTGTAACACGTCGCTACGAGGTCCTTTAAAGTACTCTAGAATTTCTGGTGCAACGCCATCTTGAACCAAATTATCATATACCTGAGAAGCCACAATCACCATATTCTGCTGACTGTTTTGAAATCCCGTATCTTCAAAAATCTTTTGAGTACTGTATCCTGCTTTCTGTAGCTTGTGACAAGTATATCCCCACTCTACCCAACTACCTTCTTTATGCAAAAGCGATCGCATCAATTCTTGAGCTTCTGCTTCTGGGATCGCATCTTTATTATCTTGGGGAGTACTATTCATTTTTATTACCTAATGGCGAAACTTGCAGTTTTGAAGAACTTGTTTTTTGTATATGGGTGTAATTCAAATCGACTTAGACTTCCGCTATCAATTAAAACCACTCGCTAGATAATGGCATATTTTTAGCTATTGCAGGGAATACTTGCTATCAAGTAAACACATATTAACTTTAAAGTTATCTTAGGTAATACTTTTAAAGTAGATAAAACAAAGCGTAATTTTACTTTACAAGTTTTTTTCTGGATGCTTAAGTTAATTTTATTTGTTCAAATTATATTTGTATTTTCTCTAGAGGCTGCCCTGGTTATTTTAAATAAGCCTAATAGTTTAAAATGCGATCGCTATAAGAATTGATGTTTTTAAAACCTTGCTTTTGCATTTAATTTTTAATCATTTTTTATAAGAAATTTAAAACTTGGGGTGGTTAGTTTATTTCCCATAATTAATTTAAAATTTTGCTTTATTCCTTATTCCTGGAGTTATGAACATGAGTCAAAGAATGGGGTACTTCCAAACCATTCGCCTCCATTAAACTAGAATCGCTCATGATCTCCTCGGGAGTACCATCGGCGATAATTCTTCCCTGGTTAAGTAAAATAACGCGATCGCACACTTCAATAATCAATTCTAAATCGTGAGAAGAAACCACAATTGTTTCATGGGAAGCCTGAAGAAATTTTATCAATCTTCTTCTTGCCTGCAAGTCCAAGTTAGCACTAGGCTCATCGTAAAGCACCACTTGAGGCAACATTGCCAAGACAGCAGCAATTGCTACCATACACTTTTCCCCTCCCGAAAGCTGGTGAGAAATCCGATCTGCTAGATGAGTTACTCCCGTAAGAGATAAAGCTGCATTGATTCTAGTTTCTATTTCTTCAGGAGATAGTTCAATATTTTCCAATCCAAAAGCAATATCATCACTTACTGTTGGACAAAACAATTGGTCGTCAGGATTTTGAAACACTAAGCCAATTTCTGGATTAAACTGCCCTGCTTGAATTGGGCGATCAAATAGTTTCACTTCGCCATAAGTAGCTTTTAAAATTCCACAAATAGTTAAAAATAAACTCGTTTTTCCTGCCCCATTCGCCCCAATCAAACCTACTGTTTCTCCTGGGGCAATTTCTAAATTTATGTCCGTGAGAATTGCCCTTTCATTACTATAGCTAAAGCTTAAATTTTGGAGAGAGATTGCTTTAGTTCTTAAAGAAAGTTGATTTGCAGTTTTAACTAGGTCGTTCATTAATTTTGCAACAAATAATGATAATTAATAATTTGAAAAAGCAGCCTAATAATCATTAGAAGCTTGGTAATAATACTTGTAAAGCTACTAAAAAAATAGCGATAGTCAACGCCATTATGGTGGCACTAAGACTATAGATATCACTATCCTTTAAATTGATTTTGTGATATTTTTTGCCCGAGCTTCTTTGACTACCGTAACCCCGAAGAATCATTGCCTGATATATTCTCAACGAGCGTTCTTAACTCCTCACAATTAGGCTACCAGTTAGCTGGGCAAATACTTTCAAATTGCGACGAGTCATATTTTTGGGCTGAAATCCTCTCAGTTTCATAGCGCGCTGCATGGTTGTCAACATTTCGCCCAATTCCTCCAAATAACGGTAAGAAAGGAGAGTCATATCTACAATTACTCTGGGCAAACCAAGCGATCGCATTGCTTTAATGCTGCTTAAAAAAGGAGCCGTACCAAACAAAATTAAACTTATAGTTAAAATGCAGAAAAAGCGCACTGAAACCAATAGGGCTTGCCAGCATCCCTCTTCTTTAATAGCTAAATGTCCCCATTCTAAAATTGGGGTGCTTCCTGATACAAAAGGCAACAACATTATCACTGCCAAAATAAACCAGCTGGGATAGCGCAATCGAGTTATTAAAAAAGAAACAGGTATCTCAGAAAGAATAAATAAAATGCCAGTTATCGTTACCATTATTGGTTATAACCAAACAATTTGGACACAGGCAAAAGCAAAATTCAAGCTCAGCTAATTTCATTACATAATTACTGATTACTTGATTAGGAGCGCAACAATTCTGGTATGACTTGTGCGAGGAAGGAAATCAGCAGTACGCAAAATACACCTTCGATCGCCGCTTGGATAGTATAGCTAACCATGGAGATCAAATTAGCTGTCCATTCGGCATTTATATCCATATCAGGGGATATATGAGTCACTAACAACACAGCAAACATGGTTGCTGACAACAATAATGCCCCCGCACCAGCAGCAAAAGATAAAACTTTGGTTAAAGCTTGCTTCCTATTGGGAAAGCGATCTCGTTGCCTAAAGATA
>ERZ1740059.1186-NODE-1186-length-13215-cov-4.326216_pt1 | contig 13215 bp, 10 predicted proteins | sample MGYA00581744_ERZ1740059 | MGnify/ENA primary metagenome ERZ1740059 (study PRJEB43018, sample SAMN04849738) | marine metagenome | isolation source: floating plastic debris | place: Pacific Ocean | collected 2008-08-28 | study: EMG produced TPA metagenomics... | reverse complement strand
GACACTAACCTGTTCAGCTTGAGTTTATCAACCTCCCCGAAACAGCTATTGAGCCATCATATTTAGGAGTCTGGGCCGCCTCTTCTGCAACATTTAACTCGTTAGTCGCATCGAAGGTGGGAATATCCAATACCAGCACTAGCCGCTCGTTTTCTTCCTGGCCATAGTCCGCTCCCCACAGCAGGCTAAAATTGTCGCTAAACTCGGTGTCAAACTGGGCTCGTCCTCCCCATTCTGAAGAGTCTAGAGCAGTTTGAAATAGCTGTGGCTGAAAGTCAGGTCGCCCCCGCCCTCTGATATCTGAAAATCGTTGCGCCAGTTCCGTATCACGGTAGTAAAGCTGGACATCAAGCTGGGAGCTAAGTAGTTTGTTGTGGGTGTAGGTGAGATTAAAAACGTGATTAATCTGCTCGGGATCTTCTTCGTATCCAATTTCGCCAATATCGATGGCTTGAGCCGTCTGCAGCCCAGGTATGTCAAGAATAGATGAGTCCGATATAAATGACGTATTATCTAGGTTCTCTTTGTAAAAACTATAGGTCAGTCCTAGCCGCTGCTGGTCAGTAAACTCATGCCCCAGTTTCGCTAAAAAGCCTAGCCGATCTGTATCTGCTACTCGGTTGGGTGGGACTCGGTCTCCATTGGCGTCAAATCGAGCGTTGGTCACATCGTAGGATAATATTGCCCGTAAATTCGTACGCTCATCTGAGCCTGCTGCTCCGATTCGCGCACCAAAACCAAAACTGTCTTCTTCAACTGATGTCGGGCCAACAGATGTACTTACCCCCAGGTTGTAGACAATGGGCTCATCAGTGCCTGCACGGGTGATAATGTTGATAATACCGCCTGTCGCACCATCACCGTAGATAGCGCTGGGTCCACGTACAATCTCAATCCGTTCTATGACATCAGGATCAATAGTATTTAGCTCAGTATTAAAACCACTGTTGGGATTTTGCGGTACGCCATCGATCAAAATTAGGGCTGTACGTCCCCGCAGCGATAGGTTACGAGTGCTGTTTTGAAATGTCGGTGGTCCCAGCCCAGGGACTAAATTACCTAGGATATCCGGCAAATTGTTTGTTAGCTGCCGCTGCTGCTGTATCTGTTCTCGATTGATCACAGTGACTGAGCGCGGCACATCTAAAACTGATTCTTCTGTGCGCGTAGCGGTGACAACAATACGTAAAGTGTCTTCCTCAGTCTCATCACTTTCTGATTCTTCAGCAGCATCAATTTCTTGAACTTCTTCTGTAGATATCTGAGCCAACATTGGTAGGTGGTCTGCTACCGTAACATCTTCAGAATAGGTTTCTAGATTATCCCCCCTAGTTAGTAGACTGTTCGCTAAACTTGGTTGGATAAAGACAGCCAATATTAAACTGGCTAGCAGGTTGTAGCTGACCAGCCTACTAAGAATTGCCATGATGCCTCACACCTCAATTGCGCATAAAAACAAAATCTGTCAAAACATAGTTGACAACAACCTTTTGGTAGACCTGGACCGATTGCAAATGTTGCTTGAGCCACATCACGATCAGCAAGATCGCCTGAAGAAAGCAGCTGTTCCAGCTATGGATTTGATAATTATTACTGATAATAAAACGTTGCCAGATGGATTCCTGACCTCTGCTGTCTTCAAAAGCTAGCGTTTTCCTTCCCAGCCGATCTTGGCCAGTGGTCTGTCAAGCAAAGAGTGACATGGAGAGATGCGTCCCTAGGGAGGGAGGAGCATGGAGACCTTGACCAACCATCGCTCCCTGCATCTCCCCATCTCCATGTTTCACTAAACCCAAAATTAAAACTTGATGCAATGCTATTTATTTTTTTTGGTGTAAGTGCTGGGGGTTACCTTAAACTTCTCTCTAAATGCTTTGCCAAAAGAATCACCGTTAGCGTAACCAACGCTGCGAGCCACTTCCTGAATGTTAAGACTACCCGTTTGAAGTAACTGGCAGGCTTTGTTCATCCGGTAGTCGTGTAAGTAGTTAAATACGCTAGTGTCAAACACCTGTCGAAAGCCACGGGTTAATTTGACCTCAGTTAGGTCTACCTGCTGGGCTAGCTCACTTAGGGAAGGAGGTTTGGCGACATTTTGAGTTAGGATATCTCTGGCCGCATAGATACGGTCGATATCTTTTTCTTTTACCGAGGTTACATGTTGGGGCGAACCGCTAAGCATCTGGTTTAAATGCAACGCTAAGAGTTCTAGTGCTTTACTCTCAAGGTAGAGATGACGAGCCAATCCCTGGTAAGGCCATTCTAAAATCTGCTGTAATACTTGTCTTTGAGCCAATGTGATGGGGCTGGGATGATATAGAATTGCACTCTCAGGATTTTCTAGGGTGTTTTTAAGGGCAGTGGGGAATTCGTCGATGCGATCGCAAAAACCATAAATCAACTCTGGTGAAACTTGAATGCGAAGACATCTATGTTTTCCTGCCGGATGCTCTTCAATTTCTCCAGTGTTTGGGAGGCGGTAAAGGTAGCTCTTTCCAGCCACTTCTTCCACTTCCCCAGCCAAACCATCATTATCCATTCGACTGCCACCGGACAGGTAATAACGAAATGTCAGCAGCATGAAAGATGAATGTTGTGGGATTTTATAAATATGAGTTTGATTATGAATGACATTGTTTACCTGAAGCGCCAGCCCTGGACGTAAAAGGATCGTACGCCGCCAGCCCTGCCCCAACACGGTAGGAGTCCGAATAATGTATTCTGAGCCTTCTGTGTATTCTGAAAGGTGACCGTTGGCACGGCACTCCCGTATGAGGGTATCTACTTCATACTTCGTCAGAATTTTGGCCATTATCAAATCGACATCACACTTTAAGTGTAAATAATAGTACGAAATTATTGGCAATAATTCTCAACATAATAACAATATCTTGTCAATAATGAACAAGTGTTAACGCTTATTTGTTCTATCTACAAACTTTGAGGCTGATATACAACCTCCTTATTCCAAACATCTTTTCACATCTGACAAAATCTGCTGAGCGGCCAGAATGAGTAGGTCAGTATAATCTTTTATAAAACACGAATAAGCTGTTTAATCTCTTAGAATTCTCCCTTAAACCCCCTAATCCTCGGGGCTTTGAGTCTAATCTTCCCCAAAGTCGGGAAAAGGGGCATGGATATCTGATAGCTAATTGGGATCACCCACTTACTTTGGCCTGCAATCCAGACTTCATTCTCACATTCAACCGAATTTGCTTACGATGTATAAGTCTGTAGAAATGATCAACGTTAGTATTCGAACACTAAGTCAAGGCTTGTAATAGTCTGGAGTGGGAGAGTTAGGGATATCGACTGGGGTAAAGTCTCGACAATCCATAGCGGCTGCTGTTAACGCTAGACAGGGCTGTACCGCACAGGCTAGTTCCTTGCATCCAGTGTAGTAGAGACACTGGCCACAAGGCGTGGAGCGCAGATAATAAAGTTGTAAGACTTTAGATTTGAGCTCCAAAAAGGCCTGTATTAAGAACCAGACCATGAGTCCCAGGAGAAAGCATGGTCCTATGAGAATAGCAATGATTATCGAACAATTCGTGATAAATTCTTCCATTCTTATGCTTTCATCTGAAGGTCACCCTATTATTGCAATTATTGAGAAATACTTGCAATAGCCAGGGAGGATTTAGGCTTAAATATCAACTATCTAAATACCCTCTTAAGGTTGTTAGCCTTGAATGATTAGCAATTTAGCAATACACATGATGTTGACTATATGAATGAATAAGGCTATCGGTTGTTCTGTGACTATGTAAGTGGTCAACGAGTGTTAACGCTTGCTTGTTCCATCCACAACCTTTGGGTCTGATAGAGCACCTCCTTATTTCAAACATCTTTTCACATCTGACAAAATCTGGCGAGCAGCCAGAATACTCCGACCTGCAATCCATACCTCGTTGGCAACTTCGCAAACCTGGTTTTGCTTTACAGCATTAAGCTGCGAGAAAACAGGATCACTGACGAAGTCAGCTTTCTTCATTCCCCCTGGAAAATTGGCAGAATAAATCAGAAAAATAAAATCACCGTCTAGCTTTGTAACTGCCTCACGAGATAGCTGTAAGGCATATTGCCACGTCGCACTTTGAGACGGGTTGCGAGTCAGATCAAGATCTTGCAAGACTGACCCTGAAAAACTACCGACTGTGTAGGCTCCAATTTTCTCCTCATAGAAGGTTAGTACGGAAACTTCTGTATTTTCCGGTTGGTTTATCTGTCGCTTTACTTGCTCTACCTGTGCCTGATAATTTTGCAATAGTTGTTCTGCCTGCCCAGATTTACCTAGGGCTTCGGCATAAAGTCGAAAGTGCTTTGGCCAATCTCCCGTTCGACCGCTATCTTCTGCCAAAACAGTAGGGGCAATCTGAGAAAGCTGACGATAAAGTTGCTCAGTACCAACCTTTGAACTTAAAATTAAATCTGGCTTTAGTTTCAAAATTGTTTCCAGGTTGGGCTGATTGCCTTCACCAACAGTTTCAATATCAGTTACCTCATCGCCTAAGTACTCAGGCGGTTGGCTATAGACAATGGTGCCTACTGGTTTAATTCCCAGAGCCAGGGTCGCATCCAGTGGTGCAGTATCTAGCACCACCACTCGCTGAGGAGATATGGGTACTTGGGATTTTCCTTTGACATGGGCAACAGTGCGGGTAGGGCCAGCCACCGGTGGTATGGTTGAAACCGATCTACAGCTGGCTAGCAGTGTCCCGACTGCTAGCCAGCTAGCGATGTTGCGACAGAACAACTTGAACATCGACACCTTAGAATTCTATGGAATAGCCCAAATTTAGAGTAATACCGGGGGCAGCAAAACGCCGATCTTCAGTACCACCAATCCGTTCTTGGGAACTTACCGGTAAGTACTGGTTATTCAAAAGATTTTGCAATCCCATTGTGAGTTTCCCTTTACCTAACTGAATGCTGCTAAGCAAATCCAGGGTGACGTAACCATCGATATCAAAGCCGTCTACGCCATCATCAAAGGCGCGATCACGACTGCCTACTCCTAATAACTGCAGACGGTTGGTCCAGCTAGGGGTGGTGTCATTCTCCAAATACAAACCTACTTTGTAGGGCTGTACCTGTAAGCCACTAAGAGCTAAAAAGTCACCATCATCATCATTATCACTTTCTCCTTCGTTCCAGCTAAAGTAGCCCCCTAGCCGCCACACATCACTAGGTTGCCAATCGAGTGTGGCTTCTACACCATAGTTGCGCTGGGGGGCGCGAACAACCTCAGTAAAGCCATCGGCACCCACCTGCAAATTAGTGCCCAAACTGGACTCATTATAAAATCCCGACAAACTGGCCTGTATCTGATCAAATTCAGCCCGAACACCCAATTCAAAGTTATCCACCTGCTGGGGCTCTAGCAGCAAATCAGTGCTAATGTCAGCATCCAACGGCACAACTATGCCCGTAGTTAATCCAATATCAGGAATAGAAAAGCCTTGGGAAAAGTTGGCAAACTGGGAAAGGCTAGGTTGGCATCTTCAACAGAAAAGTCAAATTCGTCGTAGCGCAGTCCGCCGCTGAGCTGCCACTGGTCACTGATGTCCCAGGTTGCCTGAGCAAACAATCCTAGGGTATCTAAGTCATAGGGAGGTGTTTGGTCTCGCACTTCAACAATCTCCAGTCTGCGTTCTGCATCGAAGATGTCTCCATCTAATACTGGAACCGGACGTGCATTTTCCTCTTGGCCATAGTCAGCTCCCCACAGCAGGCCAAAGCTATTACTAAAATTGGTATCAAACTGTAGTCGTGCCCCCCACTCAGACGAATCCAGATTAGTTTGGAATACCTGTGGCCAAAATTCCGGTAGCCCTCGCCCTCTAATATCCCCAAACGTCTGTATGAACTCAGTATCACGGTAATAAAGCTGGGCATCAACCCTGGAGCTGAGCAGCTCATCATGACTGTAGGTGAGATTGATGACATGATTAGTCTGCTCTGGTGCTTCTTCAAATTCAATCTCGTCAATATCAATTGATCGGGCCGTTTGTAAGCCGTCAATACTGAGAATCGACGCATCGGATATAAAGCTGGTATTGTCCAGATCTTCTTGGTAAAAACTGTAAGTCAGTCCCACCCGCTGCTGATCAGTCAAATCATGACCCAGTTTCGCCAGAAAACCGAGTCGATCTGTATTACCCACGCCATTGGGTGGAATGCGATCACCATTGGCATCAAACTGAGCATTGGTCACATCGTAAGACAAGCTTGCCCTCAAACTAGTAAGTTCATTTGAGCCTGCTGCACCGCATCTCACACCATAGCCATAACTATCGTCTTCAACTGTAGTCAGGCCAACGGAAGTATTTACTCCCAGCTCGTAAGAAACGGGCTCATCAGTGGCTGCACGAGTGATGATGTTAATAATGCCGCCTGTTGCGCCATCGCCATAAACCGCACTCGGTCCACGAACAATCTCAATGCGTTCTATAACGTCTGGATCGATTGTGTTTAGTTCAGTATCAAAACCGCTATTCGGGTTTTGGGGTACACCATCGATTAAAATCAGAGCCCTACGTCCGCGCAGTGAAAGGTTACGCGTACGATTCTGAAGTGTGGGTGGTCCTAGCCCAGGGACTAATTGACCCAAAATGTCGGGCAAATTATTGGTCAACTGCCGCTGCAGCTGAATTTGTTCTCGATCAATGATAGTGACTGCACGAGGTACATCTAATACAGATTCTTCCGTACGCGTAGCAGTAACAACAATGCGTAGGATATCTTCCTCAGTCTCACCATCCTCAGTATCCTCTTCACCGGTATCTTCCGACTCAGGAGCTTGGGCCTGTTGCCAGCTGTGCTCGGTTGATCGATGCTGCGGGGGAGCTGGCGATTCAGCCAGGCTGGGCTGAGCAATCAAAACTGATAAAGCACTGGCTAGAAAACTATAGCCGAGCAAAGTGATTGACGGATTCATGACTCTTCACACCTAACTATTTGAAGAAACGCCCTAAAAACAAGAACAGTTTCTATCTCAAGGGCTTCAATTAAGAATTATTATCAATATTAGGATGAGGAATCCTCGTTCACAGTCGAGTCATGTCTTTCATTGGGACTTTGTGTGTCTTCTAGCCGGACTTTCGAAAATGACTGGGAGGCACCTTAAACTTTTTCTTAAAGGCAGCGACAAATGAGCTGCGGCTAGCATAGCCAACACGGCAAGCGGTTTGCTCAATATTGAGCTGACCGGTTTGTAAAAGCTGTTGGGCCTGCTCCATGCGGTAGTTATGTAAATAACCAAAGACAGTAGTATTGAACACCTGACGAAACCCCTGTTTGAGTTTACGCTCGTTGAGTTGAACCTGGCGAGCTAACTCTGCTAAGGAAGGTGGTTTGATTACATTGTGAATGAGAATGTCTCTCGCATGGTAGATACGGTCAATATCATCAGTCGGCAGTTGGTTTGTTTGTAATGAACCACTGAGTTGCCCAAGCTGTAATGCCAGTAATTCTAGCACTTTGGCTTCTAGATAAATCTGTTGGGTTAGCCCTTGAAACGGGCATTGGAAAATTTGTTGGAGAATTTGTTGCTGCATTGGGGTAATACTGTTTGAGCAGTGCAGCATAACTTTTTCTGGTTGTTCAATCGCCTGTCTGATGTTGGTGGGTAGCTCGTGTGACCGATCCCCAAAAGCTTGCATCAGCTCTGGAAAGATCTGAAAACTTACTCTCCGAATCCGTTGCTTGGCTGGATAACATTCAACCTCAGCTGTGTTAGGGAGGCAATATAGATAACTCTTGCCAGCAATCTCCTCAACAGAACCGTTGAGACCATCGTTATCAACTATGCTCCCGCCTGCCGTGTAAAAACTAAGCGTTAGGGGCATTGTTTGGGGATGTTGCTGAATTTTGTGAATATGGGTTTGACGTTTTTCTAAGTCTTCAACGGTTAGTCGTAATGTAGGACGTAGCTGAAAACGTCGCCAGTAGCCTTGACCCAGTTGAGGTGGCAGCTCAAAAAATTGCTCAGCTCCATTTGTATAGTCGGAAACAGTATCGTTTTCACGACATTCTTCCAAAATTTCAAACACCTCGCTACCGGTTAAAGCCTTGACCATTTAGGCACAGCACCATGACTCCTTAGACTCAAGTATCGCACTATTAATAATAATTCTCAATATATAAAAATGCGTTTTGGGCTCAAAATGACTGGATCGGTGCGATCGCATTCCCTTAAGATTATAAGATTGGTCGCCTGTAATTGTTTTTATTCCTGAGTTTTACGCTCTATGGCTAATCATAATTCCTCCTTGCTTTCTGGCCAGAGACTCATGAAGTCCATCCAAACGATAATTCACAAGCATAGCTTTAATCGTCAGCGTCGATTTTTTCTAATGGGAGCTGGTGCATTGATTGCATCTGCCTGTGCAGGTACAGCTCAAACTGAGGAGCCATCACCGGTTAGCGCATCAGAAACAAACCAAATTCAGCATGCTTTCGGAACAACTGAGGTAGTTGCTAATCCTAGCCGTATTGTGGTACTGGATTATTTTACTGTTGAGGCTCTGATGGTTCTGGGAGTACAGCCCATTGCAGCCCCGGCAATCATTGTGGATAATCTTCTGCATTTACCCCCAGCAGAAAACGAAATTGTCGATGTGGGTAATCCTAGGGAGCCTAGTCTTGAAAGATTGGCCGCCCTCAAACCAGATTTGATTCTAGCCACTAAGCTTTCGATTGAAGAAGACACCTATGGGATGCTCTCACGCATTGCACCTACGGTTGTGTTCGATAATGATGGCTTTACCGAATGGCAGGAGTTAACCCAACTGTGCGCTGAATTAATGGGTAAAGAGGCTGAAGCGGCACAGCTAAAAACAGAGTATGAAGCAAAATTACAGGCGTTCAAATCGCAACTAGACGCCGGTCAAATCGAGGTTTCGATAGCCGTTTTCAACAACGAGCAAATCTCAGTTTTTAGCCAAAATACGTTTATCGGAACAGTGCTTGAGGCAGCCGGGTTATCACGTCCACCCAAACAAATGGGAGATGGCGACACCACAATGCTTCCAATTTCACTGGAGCTGCTGAATCAGATTGATGGTGATGTGTTGTTTGTGATCAACCCCCAGAGCCAGACCGATATTGCCGCTGATGTGCGAGCAGCTCTGGAAAAGATGAAAGCAAATCCGCTGTGGAACAAGCTAAATGTGGTGCAAGCTCAACAAGTTTATGAAGTAGATGCCTACTGGTTTGGCATGGGCTACATTGCTGCCAATTTAGTCTTAGATGATCTAATGAAGTACATCGTTAAAGCCTCCTAACAGATCAATGTTGGGGAATTGTTAACCTTTAAGAGAGATGGCGATGGAGCTTTTAGCCCATTCTCACTAGGCACTCCTTGGACAATCTGCATTCTAAAGAGAGGATTTCTATGCTGACACAAGACGCGCTTTCGGACTGTCGATATTGTTCTGAAATTTCAAAGGAAAATGGGGAAGACCCCATTGGTACAGCGAGAAATACCGATTACTGGCTGGTCATGGAATTTGCTCAACCTTGGAAAGAGCAGATGTTCAAGGAGGATCCCAGAATTACGCCGCTGATTGAGTTATTCAAACAGCTCTTTATGAAGCACGGAATTATGCTGCAGCCGGTGCTGATTGTGCCAGACCGGCAGTACTCGACCCCTGGTGAAACAAGAATCATCTTTTATCAGCGGACTCAGAAACAGTTCACCCAGTTTGAGAAACAAGAATATGTTGTACCGGAGGCGGATTTTCCCAGACTGGCAACCGCGATTATGAAGCAGCTGATGAAGCAGCCCAATGAGCTGGAGGCTTTTCAGTCCTATCGTCGAGATACTAGCCATATTCGTGAGCTGCTGACTTGCACCCATACCAGTGTTGATGTGGCCTGTGGCCGGTTTGGTACTCCCATTTATCAGGAGATACGAGATCAGTATGCCGACGCCAATCTTCGGGTTTGGCGCTGCAGCCACTTTGGGGGCCATCAGTTTGCTCCCACCTTGATTGATTTGCCTACGGGGCAATATTGGGGCCATTTGGAATCGGGGATGCTGGAGTTACTGGTGCAGCAGCAGGGGGATGTGACCGGGTTGCGCCCCCATTATCGTGGCTGGTCTGGCCTCAGCAGATTTGAACAAATTGCTGAGCGGGAGATTTGGATGGAAACCGGTTGGAACTGGCTTGCCTACCAGAAATCTGGGCGTACTCTCCGCAAGGGACTTAAGGGAATTAAGCAATTTCTGTATCCACTGCTGCGATGGATTCCATTGAAACGGGTCCAGTTTTTTGTGAACCAATTCACAAATGATGCCATTTGGGCCGATGTGGAGATTCAGTTTGCCAGTCCAGATCAAGCTGTTTCAGGAATCTACCGTGCGCGGGTAGAACAAAATGGGGAGATACTGACAGCGCCCAAGTCACCCAAGAAAGGAGAAATGCCAGAAGTAAAACCAGTGCCTCAATATCGAGTCAGTCGCTTCAAGATGAAATTGAATGACCAAGGCCAGGTTGCATAGTTTTATGAAAATGTAGGTGACTGTGATGTTGAGTCCTATGGTCATGGACATGGTCTTCATCGTGGATGTGGGCATGCTCATGCCAGAGTCCGGTCTGTGGCTGGGTCAGGCGTTGTGGTTTTAAGCACAGGTAAACAACCATCAATAGCACAGCTCCGATGAGGCTACTGTGGAAAAAATGATAATTAGGGGAATAGTTACCTAACCAACCGGCCAGGGGATAAGCTAAGGCCCACCAAAAATGGCTCCAGGCAAATTGAGCGCCGTAAACTCGACCTTGGGCTTCTTTGGCTACCCGGCTGGCAATTAGGGTCTGGGTGTTAACATTAACTAAGGTATCTCCTATACCGGCCAATGCCCATAACAATAACAGAACACTAAAGCCAGTAAGATTCGCCGTCATCAGCGTTAGGGTAACCAAAACCCCGCCAATGCTGGTTAACAGAATTGGACTACGCTTCTTTTTGGCATTGCCTAAGCCAATGGCGGTGATGGTAGCACCAATACCAAAGGCAGCCATGACCCAACCGTATTCCTGCTTGCCCAGCTGCAGGGTACCCTGGACGTAGCCCACCGTATTGACGAGAATTTGTGCCCCTGCGATCGCAGCAACCAGTTGCAGCATCAGCGTATAGCGGATGGGAGGATCGGTAAATAAACAGCTGGTCCCCGTTCTAACGTTGTGAATAACGGTTTTAATTGCTTGAGTATTGATTTTTTTCTCACCTGTGGATGCGCCTGCCCGCAGATGTCCTGGTAGGGTGGCAATTAAAATCGCTGCCACCAAAAATGTAATGGCATCTAGAAAAAACACTTGCCGGGTTCCGACCCAAGCGGCAATACTCCCTGCTAATCCTGGACCTAAAACCCCCAACAATTGATAGGTGGCACTGGATAAGGCAATGGCTTTAGGACATTCATCTTCGGTAGTGACTAGAGGAATTGTGGCCTTGTAGGTAGGGGTGAAAAAGGCGTAGAACACATTTAGTGAGAACACAATCCCATAAATGTGCCAGGGCTGAGTGATAAAGGGCAGTAAACAGACAATCCCCATACGGATCAGGTGCGTAGTGATCATCAGGCGTTTACGATCGATTTGGTCTGCGATCGCACCTGCAATCGGAGCCAACAACACAAAGGCCAGTACCCGTAAAGTGAGGGCTCCGGCTAAAATGGTTCCTGATTGTTCACCAGCTAACTCAAACGCCAATAAAGCCAGTCCTAACCAAGTGAGAGATTCTCCCACTAGATTAATGGTTTGAGCCATATAAAGTCTGGCAAAAACCGGATTGGCTAATCCCTGCAGCCATCGAGGACGCTGTTTCCACATACTAAAAAATCAAATTTATTAGGGCTTTTCAAACGCTCTAGAATGCGTTGGCCATATCTCCCAAGGGGGACGTGGCTGTTATATTTACTATATCCCCCCAAGGGGGATATGCAAGGTAAAAAATAGGGTGTTATTGATTTAGCGCAGTGACACCTTACTACTAGGCCACAATTCTCCAGCCTTGAGATTGCTGCTGTGCATTCCATAGGCTGGTATAGCGTCCTTTTTGGTTTAATAACTCCCAACTGGTTCCTTGTTCCACAATTTCACCATCTTCCAACACTAAAATTAAATCAGCATCGGCAATAGTGGAGAGACGATGGGCGATCACAATAACAGTTTTATCAGCAATCAGACGATTGATGGCAGTTTGAACGGCAACTTCGCTCTCGGTATCCAGGGCTGAAGTGGGTTCATCCAACATCACAATAGGAGCATCTTTGAGAATTGCCCGCGCGATGGAAACTCGCTGACGTTCTCCCCCCGACAGGGTGCCACCAATTTCACCAATGCGAGTGTTGTAGCCATGGGGCAGTCTCATAATAAAATCATGACAGTTAGCGGCTTGGGCCGCGGTGGCTACCTCGGCATCGGTGGCATCGGGTTTTGCCATGCGAATATTGTTGAGGATAGTGTCGTCAAATAGATATACATCCTGAAATACGACCGAAATTGATTTCATTAAATGGGTGGGCTCTACCTGACGCACATCCACACTGCCAATGCGGATTGCTCCTTGTTGGGCATCGGCAAACCGGGTAATTAATCGGGTAATGGTGGTTTTCCCGCTACCAGACGGACCCACCAAAGCCGTGAGAGATTTAGGCGGCAACTGAAAAGACATCTTTTTCAAAGCCCACTGTTCTTGTTGAGCATAGCGGAAGGATACCTGATCAAAGGTAATGTCAAACTCAGTCAGCTGTGTCGTCGGGGCGAGTATGGGTAAGGCAGGAATCGCCATGATAGCCTGCACTCGCTCGATGCCGATTTCCATCAAATCCAGAATGCTGGTCAGGCCTAGCAATAGGGATAGCGGTTCGGTAAAGCGCATGGCAATAACAATCAGTGCAAACAGGGTTGGAATGGACAGACTACCCTGAAAAATAAATAAAATCCCTAAGCTGATCAGCACTAAAATACCGGCTTCTATCAACGTTGACACGGACACCAAGGGCAGTGTCATCAACCGTTCTCCCTTGGTTTGAACCTGTCTCTGATGTTCCAGGGCTGTTTGCAAAAGCTCTGAACGTGCCCCTACTTGCCCGGTTGATTTGAGCACCGGTAAACCTTGGGCATACTCAACAATGCGTGAGGCGGCCTCAGCATCGGCAACAGCGGTATCTCGCAATGACTTTCTGACTAATTCTCGGGTATA
>ERZ1740059.1184-NODE-1184-length-13224-cov-3.792467_pt1 | contig 13224 bp, 11 predicted proteins | sample MGYA00581744_ERZ1740059 | MGnify/ENA primary metagenome ERZ1740059 (study PRJEB43018, sample SAMN04849738) | marine metagenome | isolation source: floating plastic debris | place: Pacific Ocean | collected 2008-08-28 | study: EMG produced TPA metagenomics... | reverse complement strand
GGTTACGTTTCTCAATCGCAATGCCAACGTCAGCGTCATTGGCACCAACCCTGGGTTTATTGTTGTTCGCAATTTTGCCACAGACCAGGGACGATTTATTTCTGATTTGGATATGCAGCGTACCAGTGCTGTTGCTGTTCTGGGAGATTCTCTTGCCGAACGGCTGTTTGAAGATCAGATTCCTTTAGGTCAATCAATTCGCATCAATGATATTTCCTTTGAAGTGGTAGGTGTGCTGGCCGCTCAGGGTTCAAACCTAGGAGTTAACTATGATGATGCCGAGATCATTCCCCTCACCACCCAGGCCAGACGATTTGTGGGGCGTACTTCGCGCTACGGTATCGAGGTGGTGTTTATCTCGGCTACCGCTCGCTACTGTGAAAGTATGCAGACGGCTGAATTTCAGGTGACTAATCTGTTGCGGTTACGACACGGGATTACTCGTCCTGAAGATGATGACTTTTTTATCCAAAACCAGGATACGCTGCTGACTATTGCTGACACCATTACGGGAGCTTTGACCCTGATGCTGGCTGCGATCGCAAGCATTTCTTTAGTCGTCGGCGGTATCGGCATCATGAATATCATGCTGGTGTCCGTGCGTGAGCGCACCCAGGAAATTGGTCTCCGTAAGGCGCTTGGCGCTTCCCAGCGCGACATTTTAATTCAATTTTTAATCGAAGCGATTATCCTCTCCGCCACGGGTGGTGTTGCTGGTACACTGCTCGGCGTCAGCGGCATTAGTCTGCTCAGCCTGCTCACCCCCTTTGAGGCATCAGCATCAGTCAGCGCTATTGTTATGGCCGTCGGCGTTTCTGGCAGCATTGGCCTATTTTTTGGTGTCATTCCGGCCCGACAGGCCGCCAAGCTAGACCCGATTGTGGCATTGAGAAGTATTTGATATCTGATGGTTTTCCTATGCCCCCCCTCATTGACCTGCATCATATTTCCAAACTCTACGGCAGCGGTAATACTGAAGTAAAAGCCCTATGGGATGTCAGTTTGACCATCGCTCAAGGAGACTATTGCTCCATTATGGGTCCATCAGGGTCAGGGAAATCCACCGCGATGAATGTGATTGGCTGTCTGGACCGCCCGACCCAAGGTCAGTACTTTTTTGATGGTCAGGATGTGGCCCAGCTAGACGATGACGCCCTGGCAACGATTCGCAATCGTAAAATTGGCTTTGTATTTCAACAGTTTCATCTGCTCCCCCAGCTGAGTGCTTTAGACAATGTCGCTCTACCCATGGTGTATGCTGGCACGCCTGCTGCCGAGCGACGAGAGCGAGCGGCCATTGCCTTGCAGCGAGTGGGGCTGGCAAATCGACTTACCAATAAACCCAACCAGCTATCAGGGGGGCAGCAACAGCGAGTAGCTATTGCTAGAGCCATTGTTAATCGGCCGCTGCTGCTGTTGGCTGACGAACCGACCGGTGCTTTAGACACAACCACCACCGAAGAGGTGATGAAGATTTTTGCTGAACTCAACCACGGGGGTATCACCGTGGTCATGGTTACCCATGAACCGGCTGTAGCCAGACTTACCGAACGGGTTGTGTGGTTTCGAGATGGTGAAGTCGTTAATTCCCACATGAGCCCTAATGAAGTTAGTTACGGCACACTGGTGGAATAGGTGAAATTACTGATAACACTATGACAGTGTGCACTTCTGATTAGGTGATAGTCTATGAACCACTGGTTTGTATTACTTAATATTCTTGAAGGAAACAGCCTCTAAAGAAATTGACTACGAACCAAAAGTCTTATCCGAAGGTCATTTACTAAGTAGCTAACTCAGGGGGAACGCGCCATGAACATAGGTCATCGCTACGGGCTATCGCTGTTGATTGCATTGAGTGTCAACACAACCAAACCTGCGATCGCTCAAGATTTTCGCAGTGCTGAGGCGGCACTAGAACAGGGGGTTATCCATGTGCAGCAAGGTCAGCTAGACGATGCGATCGCAGCCTTTAAGAGTGCCGTCAATCTAGACCCCACACTAGCAGTAGCCCACTACAACTTAGGATTGGCCTATCGGGAACAGCGGGATATGCAAGCAGCTGCCGATGCGTTTTGGCAAGCAACCCAGGCAGACAAAGACTTTACGATGGCCTATGTCAATCTCGGAGCCGCCTTACTTGATGGCGGCAATCTAGAACAGGCAGAAAGCTACCTCCAACGAGCCGTTACCCTAGAACCTCAGCTAGGCATTAGTCACTACAACTTAGGGTTAGTCCAACGCCGCCAGGGCAAGTTACCAGACGCCCTAACTTCCTTTTTAACGGCTGTAGAGCATAGTCCCCAAGCACCCGAAATTCATTACCAAATTGGTCTAATTTATTTGCAACAAAGCCAGCTAGATGGAGCTGTACAAGCGTTTGAAACAGCCATTACCCTCGACAATCGATATCCCGAAGCCCATTACAATCTCGGCATTACTCATTTTGGGCGGGGTGAGTCAGAGCTGGCCCTTGAACAGTTTGACCGTGCAATTCAACTATATCCAACCTTTGGCCATGCCTACTACTCAAAAGGTCTGGCCCTAGCTGAGCTAGGACGTACCAACGAAGCCGAACAGGTACTGCAGCAGGCGCTTAACTTGTACATAAACCAGGGACGCAACCAGTGGGTCGCCAATACCCAAGCCCAGCTAGACCGCATCCGTCAGTAGTGACGGAAGTCCGCTAAGACCTCCGCCAAAATTACTTTTAGCACTGGTTCTAGCCAAACCTAGCTAAAGAAATCCAGTTCAAACGCTCGGGGCTGACCACTTTCTAACAGGGCTAAATTGCTTTTAAGCTGTCGCCAAACCAGCCCCGCACTCAAAAATGTCAGGGGCGCTGCTGTTGCATAGGCCAACCATGTGGGCGTACCAAAACAGCCCAAACCAGACGCTAGAAAAATAGCTGTTCCAGAACAGATACCTAAAAACGGGAGCTGAATATTTAGCCCCCCCAGCTTAGCAACCACTTCAGACGAGCGGGTTTTACGCCATGCAGCCACAATATCTTTGAGCACAGCACTAAAGGCTGCTCCAGAGGTAACCGCGATAAAAAGACCGGCCACCATAAAAAAGTAGGGGGGCGTAAAGAGATAGTAGTAGTTCATGGCTGGGCGGTAGCGTGTAAAGTTCTGTTAATACTCCCTAATTATACGCTCAGCGGTAGCAGCCTAGCGCTGTATCCTCGATTATCGCTAGGCTTGTTCAGCGGATTTGCTCTATGTCGTCTATTTTTTTATTGCACCATGGCATCCATCGGCGTTGCGGTTGTTGGTACAGGATTTGGTCAAAAAATCCATATTCCCGGTTTTAAGGCCCATCATCGTACTGAGGTGGTAGCCGTATATCACCGCGATCTCAACCAGGCCCAAACCATTGCCCAGCGTCACGGCATTCCCCATGCCTGCGATACTGTCGAAGCCGTGCTTAGCCTACCCGAAGTCCAGGCCGTTAGCATAGCGACGCCTCCCTTTGCCCATCACGCCATGGCATCAGCCGTCCTTAAAGCTGGCAAACATCTGTTACTCGAAAAACCCACAGCCCTCAACGTCAAAGAAGCCCGCAATCTCCACACCCTAGCCCAGCAGCATCAGGTCGCTGCCGTAATGGACTTTGAATTTCGCTTTATCCCACCATGGCAACGCTTAGCAGAACTACTAAAGGAAGGCTATATCGGTCAAAAACGACTGATTAAAATCGACTGGATTGCGGGCAGTCGAGCCAATCCAGAACGAGTCTGGAACTGGTACGCTCGCAAAGAACAAGGTGGCGGCGCATTAGGGTCCATTGGGTCCCATATGTTCGACTATGTTGAGTGGTTGTTTGTGCCGGTCAAAAGACTGTCTGCCTACTTGAGCACCACCATCACCCAGCGTCCAGACCCATTATCAGGGGACCACAAACCAGTCAATTCTGACGATACCTGCAGTATCAGCCTAGAGCTAGCCGATGGCACACCAGTCCAGGTTACCCTCAGCGCCGTTGCCCTAGCCGGTCGGGGCCATTGGGTCGAAATTTACGGAGATAAGGGTACTCTCATATTGGGCAATGCCAACCAAAAAGACTATATCCATGGCTTCACCCTATCTGGGAGCCAAGCCGGCAAACCTCTAGCCCAGCTTGAGATTCCAGATCGGTTAGCATTTCCCAAACTTTACGATGACGGCAGACTGGCTCCCGTTATCCGGGTTGTGGATCACTGGGTAGTTTGTATAGACAGACAACAATCGCTGGCTCCATCTTTAGCAGAAGGCGTTCGTTCACAACTATTGATGGATTTAACTCACCAGGCCCACAGTCAACAAACCTGGCTGCCAGTATCTCAATAGACTACTGCTCAAAACCAGTCAAATGACTGAAACAATAGAGCCAATAGTCCATAGACACTTTCGTTATGGGAGCGTGATTATTACAGCACAGTAACGCACAGTACATCCTAAGTTAGGCAGCTACTATCTGATTATTAGAGATAATCCAAACAAAAGGATAACAAGCAATGTTCTAACTGATGTACATTACTAGAATATTGCTCAATGATGCACAGCACGTTGAGGATACAGGTCGTCCACAGCTATGTCGTCGCAACAATTCCCCATTAATTCTCTGCGCACCCTCAGACGCTCGCTCAAGCGACAGCTAGTGCTGCCAACCTGTGAACACACCCCTGATTCTGAGTTGGCAGAGATGCCTGAACCCAACTCATTAGCAACATTAAGCAATCTATTTCGCAAAGGAGAAATCACCCATGCGGAGGGATCAACTCCTAATGTGACAGGTCAATGGTTTATTAGCACTGTCGACGCAAGTACAGCGATTAAATCCCTACCAGGCATTGCCCTCAAACCCAACTACTGTTTGGTTACCTATCTGTACCGCATCAGACGAGCCAAAGCGAACCATGGGGGCTCCGTCACCTGGGCAATGACTCAACAGTCAAGTACCACTGCCAATCTAGAAGCAGCCCTGACATTAGCAGGCGATCACAACACTCCTCCCTATCCGGAAGGAGCATTGCATAACTACATGGCTGCAATTACAGGTAATCTAACGCCAGGTTCGTTTGTGGTGGCCTCAATCCTGCAGCGAGAATTGCAGGAATTTGGGCGCTGCGGACAGTTTCATCGCTGGCACAACCATCGATTGGTCGGCACCGTTCCCAAACAGCAGGAATGGCAGTGGCGTATGGAACAGCCCAAGCATCTAGCTCCACGGGTACACAAGCTACCCAGTGGTAAGATGGCTGTCGAATTTTACACCTGCCGTATCGTGCCGCCTATCCGCATTTTTCGTCATGTTGATCGCTACTCGGGCAATAGCTATGTGGCTAAGTCAAATGACCAAGTGATCGCAGCGGCTACACCACAAACAGCAAAGCTAGTCAGACACTAAAACTTAGTCATTAGAATGCAACCATTGCTGATTTAGAGAGAAATCGGCAACAGTAAAACATCAACAGTGAATTATGCAAAAGCTCTACATCGATGCTAAGACACAAATACACCATTGCTAGATATCACCAAAGATACTGCAGCGAATGAAACACTGGAGCTAGAGCACTATCTCAGAAAACTACTGATAAACCACAGCAATACCATCGTGATGATAGAAACTATCGCATTTATCCGTTCTGGGTTTAGATCCAAACTTTGCTGACCAACTAAATTGATCGCCAAAAGCCCTAATAAAACACCGACTAACAAACCACCAGCTGCAAACGCAAAAGAACGCCAGAACTTACGCTCCTTACGATTGATAAAGAAGATAGTCGCAGCTACAGCAAAACCTAGGGCAGTCGCTGAGCTATTTACTGTAAACCAAGCCAGCGCCGATAGAGTCAGGAATGCCACAGACGGCCACAGAATATCGTCACGGCTAGGAGTGTCTAACCAGTCTTGTAGCCAATTTGGAGCCTGAGGTGCAGGTAACGATACCTTGGGTCTAGACACAGACGCTTCTGATGTCTTCTCCGCAAACCGAATCCGATCGGGTACTTTGATCTTACCCTCTTGGCGCATCCGCAGCCGTTCCATCAAAATGGCGTCGTAGGCCGCCTCAATGGCCTCCTTTTGTTGGGGATTGCTCTCACACTCCTCTAAAAGACGCTTGCGAGCGACTTGGACTTCCTCAAACGAGGATGATTCATCCAATCCCAACGTTTTATAGTTGCTCTCATTCATGTCGACACCTGGTATGTACGGTGGCCATTACGACGATTACAAGTGATGATATGACGTGCACCTATGAACAATAGTGTGCTGCACATCAGAACACTATTGCCCATAATATCTATCAGTTTAACCATCTTGGCAAAAAAACATGCCGAGGATAACAGAAATGTCAGATAACTTTTTAGAAGTTTCCTTATCCCCTAGCGTGTGATCTTTATATACAGTCTTTATAATTATCTAGCGTCCTCAGCATTTCTCCACCAATGCTTATCGCCAGTACATATATCCCGTACTTAGTTTTCAACATTGGCGCAGACGTTTAGATTGATGTTAAGACTGTGGTGCCTATATTCGTAGATATTAAGGTCACTGGATTTCAATAGACTTATTAGAAGTAACGGTGCCTAGTACCGATCGAGCAGCTGTTTTTAGCAGAATTCTTTGATAAGGTGTGGAAGCCCTGTAAAACTTCTCTGAAGTTATTGAAAACTTGTGAAATAGGACTTTAGACATGTTTGCATGAACAGTCTAATTCAAGCTAATTTTCGCCGTTGCTGATTTATAGAGTGAATCGATCTTATGTGAAAGCCTCTTGTTCAGACTTTCTTAGATTAAGTCCCCTGTGGGATTAGTAACGTCAGATTTATTTTTACCTTTTTACCTAGACTCGTATTTTTTTTGGTGTAAGGATTATGACCACGGCCTCTGCCAAAATTTTAGTTGTTGACGACGACCCTGCCATTCGCAATCTTATTCATCGATTTTTAGCAAAGCAGGCCTATGAGATGGAGTCTGCCGAGGATGGAAAACATGCTTTGGCTGTATTTGAACAGTTCAATCCTGATTTAGTCATCTTAGATGTTAATTTACCCGATGCGAATGGCTATGACCTGTGTAAGGAGATGCAATCACGCACAGGTGTATTTGTACTAATGTTGACAAGTCGTACTGACGAGTCAGATAAGATACACGGGTTTAACCAGGGGGCCGATGATTACATCACCAAACCATTTAGCCTAGGTGAGCTTGAGGTTCGTGTAGGAGCAATTTTAAAGCGCCAGCGACCGGTTACAGCTGCTGAGCAGCAGTGTCTTACCTTCAATTCTCTGGCCATTGACCCCATCCGTCGAGAAGTGACCCTTGAGAGTCAACTTGTCCCGTTAACGGCTCTAGAATTTGACTTACTACATTTCCTGGCTAGTCATCCTGGTCGAGTGTGGCGACGGACTGAGCTAATTCAGAAGGTCTGGGATTATGAATATGTTGGGGATCAACGTGTGGTAGATGTACACATTGGTCAGATTCGTAAAAAAATTGAAATTGATACCAACCAACCAACCCTGATTCAAACAGTGCGTGGAGTCGGTTATAAGTTTGAACCTCCTTCAACTGGTGCTGAGGCCGTTGAAGCCTAGAAGCGATATGCGGTAAGACCCAGAAGAGGTGTATCGCTAATTGGTTTGGCAACACTACCGTTCAACTACTTATCTTTGGGTATATCTAGTGGGGGCTACAGTTAAATTCTGTAGTCTTCATTGGTTTATGTATGGGAAGGGTAAAAAGAAGATTAGGAAAAAGGGTGAAAAAAAGCCTTCGCAAAAAGCGAAGGCCATAGACGTGCACTCAAGGAAATAGAATCGGAGCTTACTGCTCTGCCTGGGCCGCAGACTTAACAATCGGCTTAGCTGAGCGGTTTGTATTACGCAGTTTCCAGGCGCTTGACACAATTTGACTCCAACGACGTTGCACCCGCTTTGGGGTCCATCCTAACTGCTGAGCAATGTCAGCATCTGAAGGCACAGACTGTTGGGGATCTTGCATCTGCTGTTGCTTAAGAGCCAGCAAATGCTGCTGATCGGCTGTCAGCTCAGTGATAAATAAGGCCCATTCTTTGGGGGATAGACCCAAATTTTTATCAAGGTCAGCACCTAACCATTGATGAACCAACTCCCAATTGTGAGACTGGGCAAACTTTTCTACGTGATACTTAAAACGTTGCTGTAAATAATCACGCTGTCGCGGTGTTAGACCGAGCACTTCGTCGATTTCAGAAGCGGCCATATCCTGAAGCCGCAGGGCTAGATAGTCGATACAGGCAGGCTGGTCTTGATCTTCGAGGTATTCGACTAATTCTCGGATAATGCGATCGCGCAGTACCGCTTCAGCCGGGTCAGTGACATCAGCCACCATCTGCTCACGAATTTGCTGCAGGGCTGAAGAACGGGAGTCGGCATCATCACTTTTGGGTGAGTCGACCGCCATCTCAATATCGACACAGGTCTCAGCTGGCAAGCGCTTGGCAAAGCTTTGGGCTCGCAAGACTAAAAGCTGCTGATTGTAACAGCACTGAAATGAAATCCGACGTTAAGCATCCTGTACGGTAAAGGCCATATATTCAGCCAATTCCAACCGGGTTTTGGGGGTGTAGTCAGCTTCGAGATGATTTTCCCGCCGAAACGCCTTCAGAACTTCGATATAAAAACCCTGGAGAAAATCTTCTAGTAGATTGCAACGCCCTTGAAAACCTAACTGGGTTTTGGCTGGTGCGATATAGCGATAAGCGATCGCACTGAGCCGACTTTGTAGTTCTACCCGCCCTTGGCGAGAACCTAAGCGGTAGTACTCCAAATATTTTTGAATTCGATTCTCCGCCAGGGAGTGTTGCCAAGCATTCACTTCACCAGAGGCTTGAATTCGGTCGCTTTTGCGACAGATACGAGCCACTTCAATAGCTAAACGGTTGGCCACAGCATTGACAGTACGAGTACTGCCCTTAACCTGCTCTTGAATCATTTGAACCAGAAAACTCACCAGGGCCTGATCAACAGGACACAGCTCACTTTCAGGACTTGCGCTGGGTGTGTCGTTCTTATTTGACCGGATAGAACCAGCCGTGGGATGAAGAACAACATTATTAGTTGGCTTAGTTAGATTTAATACGTTTGTAGCGGTAGATTGAGCTTTCATAATTCCCTTAGTGATGCACGCCCCTACAATTCGAGGAGCTGTTCAATTGGCAGTTGGAGCTATAGGCCTGTCCGTTAGTGGACAGTTTTACTGTAGAGGGACCCAATCTGGAATCTAAACAACAGTGTGTCACTATCCAAATCAATTGAACATAGCGTCTGGTCAAAGACCGGATTCTGCTCGAAAAAATGGGGCATCAATAACTCTAAAATGATTACTGCATAGTCATTTGGCAGATTGCTCGAACAGGATAAAACTCGCTTTAAAGCGACGTCCTTGACTGTGACAGTTGAGTAGATAGTCTATCCTGTAAGTCTATTTGAACCCTTGTGACAGTTACATGAGATTAGTGGAGTCTTACGACCTATTCTCAATACATCAACAACAGTTGATGAACTGTTGACTAATCTAATAGTTCCCTGACGTGTTGCACTATTTAATAGCTACGCCAGTGTCCAGACCTGTCCGGTGTTTTACGGGAGGCCTGGATGAAGTGTATGTAGGGAAATTTCGAGCTCAGGGGAGATTTTGTAAAGCTATGGAAAAGATCGCTTATTTCGATTGTCCGACCGGTATTGCTGGCAATATGTGCTTGGGTGCAATCCTATCAGCAGGAATGCCTCTAGCCGAGCTAATGGCCCAATTAGCAGGGTTAGGCCTGGAGGCTGAGTATGACTTTACAGTGGATCAGGTTAGACGTCAGGAACAAGCTGCAACTTCAGTTACCATTACGCTGCTCAATGACGCCGTCCAGGAACATCGCCATTTACCCGAAATAGAAACACTGATTGGTCAGGCAACGTTGCCTCAGCGGGCAAAGGAATGGAGTTTAGCAATTTTTCGAGAATTAGCCGCCGCTGAAGCTGCGGTTCATGGTATCTCGCCAGATCAGGTGCACTTTCATGAGGTGGGGGCCACCGATGCCCTGGTGGATATTGTCGGGACTTGCCTTGGGCTGGACTGGCTAGGGGTGGACCAGGTGATATGTTCACCGTTGCCCGTCGGTGGCGGAACGGTAAAAGCTGCCCACGGTCGCTTGCCAGTCCCCGCTCCAGCAGTTTTGGAACTGCTCAAACGGGCCCAGGCCCCGATCTGTAGCAACGGTATTGATAAAGAGCTGGTAACACCGACTGGAGCTGCGATCGCAACGACTCTTTGCGATCGCTTTGGCCCTCCCCCCGCCATGACCCTACAGCAGGTTGGATTAGGAGCAGGCAGCCATGATTTACCTATCCCAAATATTTTACGGCTTTGGATTGGTACAATCCCCCAGTCACAGCTCGCCCATCAATCACTTACCAAGACCGTCAAACACACCCACCACCCCAACAACCACAACCAGATACATCACCCACCCACCAAACATCACCCATCGCCCGGCTACCCTGAATCCATTGTGGAGCTACAAACTCAGTTAGATGACTTAACTCCTCAGGCAGTTGGCTATCTTTATGACCAACTATTTGAGGCTGGCGCCCTTGATGTATTTACCCAAGCCATCGGCATGAAAAAAAATCGTCCCGGTATTTTGCTGACGGTAATCTGCAGCGAATCCAGCGAAGCCGCCTGTCAATCCCTATTGTTTTCAGAAACCACCACCTTAGGCATCAGACGCACTTCACAACAGCGTCAGGCACTTTACCGTGTCTGGCAGTCCGTTATTACTGACTATGGTTCTGTGGACATTAAAGCTGGATTAGCCACTCCCAATGGCCCTATTCTCAACCTGCAGCCCGAATATGAAACCTGCGTCTTCCGTGCCCGTGAACACGGTGTCGGTTGGAAAAAAATTCAATGGGCCGCAATTTCAGCAGCTCAACCACTATACGCCGCACATTATCAACCGGACGGATGGAACAAGGCTCCATCTATCAGCACAGCAAGAAGCCATCAAACCAGCCCTTAAAACCAACTAATAATAATCTTCCAACTAGTCTTTAAGGTGCGGCGAACCGGCTCCGTTCTCGTCGTCTGAAAGATAGTGCAACGGTGCCCAATGCAGCTCCCTCATCATTTGGGAAAAGATCCGGTACTCATCTAGTGAAGCCGTCTCTGGATTGCTTGCCCGAGCTTCATCCTGCTGAATATGAACCAGGTTGTACTGCACATCGCTGCCACAGATAGCCAGGGTGACACCGTATATTTCTAAAAAATTGATAATCCACTGACATTCCTCCCGAGGAAATTGCTCATAGTAGCGAATTAAATCGGCAATCCGAGCGTCCAAATAGGGATGTGAATTTGGTGATACCAGCAGCAACTTAAGCAGCACAATCGCCAGCGTTAGGGGGCGACCATTCGTTAACAACAAACTAAATAAAGATGACGGAGTTTCTTCATCCTCCGTCATCAAATAGTCAATGACTCTGTTGCTAGTTAGCAACGCCAAAGAAGCATCGAGAGGCTGATGATTAAACTTGATATACAGGCTGTTCAGTTTTGATCGCAGCCTTTTCTCAAGCATGACGACAAAGTCAGTTCTCACAGCTGAAAAAAGTAAGTATTCAACCAGACTGTTTTTGTAACTACCGTAGGTCAGTCCTTGGGTTTGCTCATGAAAAATTCGAGCGATATTGCGGTGACTAAACATGCCGCGTTTAGCCACTAGCGTTCTGATCACACGCAACGCGCCATCCCCAAGCATGGTCGGATTAACTCGCCCTGCTTGATGAGAATGAGCCCTTTGAAAATGGGCTGTATACATAGCCAGATCAAACTTGAACTTATCCCTTAATCGTTGGGAAAGTGCTCTGGCAGCTTCTCGTTGCTCTAACGGATTACTGGTATCTATGTATTGAGGCGCTAGTAAATAGGCTGTGTAGCGTCGTGACCAGTGGGGATCTTCATGGCTAAATCGATTTTGAACAAAAAGCTTGAGATCCTTAAAGTCATCACTTTCAATAAAGGCCTGTAACCACTGACGCAATCGCTTGATCGTAGGTGAAATCGATACCTTACGGATACTTGGATCTGCAAATAGCTGAATTAAACTGCGGATGGCACCGTACTCACGAGCCACCTCCCAATTGTTAATTAGAATATAACAGGAGCGCTTGAGCGTATTGTGAAACTCCTGCTTATTGTTTGCAAATAAAATGGAATACAAGGCAGGCACCGCATTTGCACTCGTAGACTCATGGTTCTGCAGGAATAACCCTTTAAACTCTTCGAGCACATCTGCCGCAGGCCAAGCCTTAACAATATCCAGCAGGAAATCATAAATTGTTTGCTGAGCCTGTTGAACGTCTTGATGTCGACGTCTGTGATTAAACGAATCAGAAACTCTGTCAATAACCATGTAAGTTACTGGTGTACAAGGCCACTCGTGGCATTAGCATTCACGACTAACCGGCTAGAGGGTGAATGAAGCAAAGAAATGTGTCCTAATATTCACTTTGTAACAGAAAATCATCTTGCTTGAAAAGTACAGTTAGACCGAATAATCCTCCGTATTACCACTGATAATCCAAATATTCAGCTAATGCTCAGCCAAAGGCCAGAGTTTCGACTCAGAAGCCGCAGCCCATATGTAGCCAGACCCCCAACGACTAGATACTATCATGCTGACATACCTGTAGATATCTGCTGGATATCCACAGCTTTTCTAGCCTTTAGGATTAATTAGTACAAAGTTACAGACACAGTATTATTCAAAAGCACTCAATATCAGCTAAAAAAATAATAAAAATGGGGGCGGAGGGACTTGAACCCTCACGACCGTTTAAGGTCAGCGGATTTTCACCCTCCCACAGCTTTCGCTGTTGCCATGCTAAGCAGGCTTTGAGGATTGGACCCTCCCTTTACCCTCGACTTGACGTTAGGGTAGCTCCCGTCGGGCCTCTGCACCTTCCCGCCAAAAGGATGAAGTCAGAAGGATCAAGGATGAAGTCACCTTCCGCCTTTGACCTTTCGCCCCTCGTCTTTCAACGGGCTTGGCTCAGGATTGCCATACCTGGGTCAGTCAAGCAGTATTGACTAACCTAGACTTAGGTTTCCCTGAGTTTGAGAGCTTCCACTTAGCAGATTTCTCCACTAAGGCTCAGTTTTCTAAGTCCGCAGCGTCTACCATTCCGCCACGCCCCCTTAG
>ERZ1740059.1183-NODE-1183-length-13230-cov-6.067476_pt1 | contig 13230 bp, 13 predicted proteins | sample MGYA00581744_ERZ1740059 | MGnify/ENA primary metagenome ERZ1740059 (study PRJEB43018, sample SAMN04849738) | marine metagenome | isolation source: floating plastic debris | place: Pacific Ocean | collected 2008-08-28 | study: EMG produced TPA metagenomics... | reverse complement strand
CGCCCGCCGGGTTGCTGCGGCCAGCGCCGTGTTTATCATTTCGTAAGCCATCACTTACGCGTAAGCCACAACTTACGAAAAGTCAATGCATCCATCCAGACTCATATGGAGGTGAGGGTAAAGGGTGGTGAGTATCACGACCGAAGCAGCGATGCTCGATGGGCCTCTGGTTTCCAATGGCTACAATTCCGGCTAACGGTCGTGCCCATGATCCGGTCACATCGGCCAACGACGCAACTGTGCAGTCGGCGCTCCGCACCCCCTCCCGAAACCACAGCCTGCCGAAGCTGCCGCTCCTGTCAGAACATGAAGTAGCGCTGCGCCATCGGGAGGACATCTGCAGGCTCGCACGTGAGAAGCTCCCCGTTCGCGCGGACCTCGTAGGTCTCCGGATCGACCTCAACGTGGGGCAGCGCGTCGTTGAGCTTCATCGACGCTTTCGAGATCCCGCCCCGTGTGTTGGCAACCGGCAAGGTGCCCTTCGCGAGTCCCAGCGACGCGCCGATGTCCGCATCGTGGGCGGCCCCGCTTACGAAATGCACCGAAGACGCCTCCAGCGACCGGCCCATCGACCCGAACATGGGCCGGGTGTAAACCGGTTGCGGCGTCGGGATCGAGGCGTTGGGATCGCCCATCTGCGCGCAGGCGATGGTGCCGCCGATCAGCACCATCTCCGGCTTCACGCCGAAGAACGCGGTGTTCCAGAGGCAGAGATCCGCGCGCTTGCCCTCTTCGATCGAGCCGATATGGCTGCTGATCCCGTGGGCGATGGCCGGGTTGATCGTGTACTTCGCGATGTAGCGGCGGACACGCAGGTTGTCGTTGTCCCCGGTCTCCTCCGGCAGGCGCCCGCGCTGCACCTTCATCTTGTGCGCGGTCTGCCAGGTCCGCAAAAGAACCTCGCCGACCCGTCCCATCGCCTGGCTGTCAGAGGCGATGATCGAGAAAGCGCCCATGTCGTGCAGGATGTCCTCGGCCGCGATCGTCTCTCGACGTATGCGGCTCTCGGCGAAGGCCACGTCCTCTGGGATCGACTTGTCGAGGTGATGGCAGACCATGAGCATGTCGAGCTGCTCGTCAATCGTGTTGACCGTGAAGGGCCGCGTCGGGTTGGTCGAGCTCGGCAGAACATGGCTTTCGCCGCAGCCCTTGATGATGTCCGGCGCGTGCCCACCGCCGGCGCCTTCCGTGTGAAAGGCATGGATCGTCCGCCCCTTCATGGCGGCGACGGTGTTCTCGACAAAGCCAGACTCGTTGAGCGTGTCGGTATGGATCATCACCTGCACGTCCATGTCGTCAGCGACGGACAAGCAGCAGTCGATCGCGCCGGGCGTCGTGCCCCAGTCTTCGTGGAGCTTCATCGCGCATGCGCCGCCTTCCACCATCTCGACAAGGGCCGCGGGTTGCGAGGCGTTGCCCTTGCAGGACAGGCCGAAGTTCATCGGAAAGGCGTCGAGCGCCTGCAACATCCGACCGATATGCCAAGGACCAGGCGTACAGGTGGTCGCCAACGTGCCATGCGCCGGTCCGGTCCCGCCGCCAAGCATCGTCGTCACGCCCGAATGCAGGGCGTCTTCGATCTGCTGCGGACAGATGAAATGGATATGCGCGTCGAAGCCGCCGGCGGTGAGGATCTTGCCTTCTCCGGCGATCGCCTCGGTGCCCGGTCCCACGACAATGTCGACGCCGGGCTGCGTATCGGGATTGCCGGCCTTGCCGATCTTGGCGATGCGTCCGTCCCTGAGGCCGACATCCGCCTTGTAGACGCCGGTCCAATCGACGATCAGCGCGTTGGTGATCACCGTGTCGACAGAGCCCTGCGCGCGGGTCGCCTGCGACTGACCCATCCCATCGCGGATGACCTTGCCGCCGCCGAACTTCACCTCCTCGCCATAGGTGGTGAGGTCCTTCTCGACCTCGATGAAGAGTTCGGTGTCGGCAAGCCGCACCTTGTCTCCCGTCGTGGGGCCGAACATGGCGGCATAGGAGGATCGCGGGATCGACGTCGCCATCAGAGATCTCCCATCACGTGTTGATTGAACCCATAGACCTTTCGGGCGCCGGCATAAGGGATCAGCCGCACCTCGCGGCTCTGGCCCGGCTCGAACCGCACGGCGGTGCCGGCGGGAATGTCGAGACGCATGCCCCTGGCGGCGACCCGATCGAAGTCGAGCCCGCTGTTGGTCTCGGCGAAATGGTAGTGGCTGCCGACCTGAACCGGCCGATCACCGGTGTTCGCAACCATCAAGGTTATGGCCTCGCGACCATCGTTCAACGTGATGTCGCCGTCGGCGCAGATGATTTCTCCGGGGATCATACGCGCCTCCTCAGCGGATCGGATGGTGGACGGTGACGAGCTTGGTGCCGTCGGGAAAGGTGGCCTCGACCTGAACGTCGTGGATCATCTCGGGCACGCCCGCCATGCATTGATCGCGGGCGACGACCTGGGCGCCGGCCTCCATCAGATCCGAGACGGTTCGTCCATCGCGCGCGCCCTCCACCACGAAATCGGTGATCAGAGCGATCGCTTCGGGATGGTTGAGTTTCACCCCGCGCGCAAGGCGACCGCGGGCCACCATCGCGGCGACCGAGACCAGCAGCTTGTCTTTTTCTCGTGGCGTCAGTTGCATCTTACGAACATCGCTTTTTCAAAGGGTCCAGACTTTTGGCAAAGGCGCGCGCCCCAACGCGCTGAGAATAGGGATCAGGGTTTTGCGCAGTTCGAAACCGCTTTGCGCCAGCACGCGCACGCACAGAACCTCCGAGCGCAAAAGGCTCGCGCCCGCGGTTGCGGAGAGGGCCTCCCGCACCGGCTTCAAATGCGTCTCCGCGTCATCTCCCACGTAAAGCACGCTCGCCATCGCCCCGGCCCCGGCCAACAGCGCGCGGCGCGGCAGCACCTCGTCGACGCGTCCACTCAATCTCAGGGCGTCGGCATAGACCAACTCCCCCCCACGGCGGACGCGCCACTGATCGCTGAACTGGATCGACGCCAACCGCTCCCCCATCGCCGCCCGTCCGAACACAAGCGGCTCTACGGCGAAAAACGTGGCGTCGGGCGCGAGGTCGGCGGTCAGTCGGCGCTGCAACGAAGACTGGTCGAACAGAATCGTTTCTTGCGGCAGCCAATCCAGTCGAGCCCCGGACGCTGCACGCAAATTCACGGAGATCGAGCCGGTTTCGCCGGGCTGGGCGCGATAAGCGCGCTCGGCGGTCTGGGTGGCGCAGCGTAGCCATCCGCCTTGCTCGGCAGTCGCCCCATAGACGAACCGATCGCCGCCGGTCACGCCTCCGGATGTGTTGAGCAGGACGGCGTCCAACGCGCCGTACGGCGCGCCGCCTTCCGGCAGAAAAATCTTGGCGGAACCGCGTTGGCGCAGGCGTGTCAAACACGTCCGCCCATCGCGCGCGGCGGCCGCAAGACAGGCTTCGCCTTCGGATCGAGGCGGAAGCACGTCCACCACTACGCCGATCGCCTGCCCTTCCAAATGCCGCGCCACTCGCAACTCCCGCCTCGGATCTCTGCGTTTCGTTTCTTCATGAGACCCTACACGGATTCTCTCGGGATCGATCAAGATAAACCGCGAATTCTGAACGCATTTTGGGCGATGAAAGCATTTTTCGGCTGGAAATTAAGCAGAACACAACAGGCGCACATTTTTGCGCCGAATCGAACGGATTGCGGCGGTGCGGACGACGTGGCCGCGGCTCCGGCAGGGAAGACCGAAGCAGGCCTTAGAGCCAGGCCGTCGCCTGGGCGCGGGAGCCGACTTCGCGCGCAAAAAAATAGGCCGCAAACATGCGCGCGCCCGCCCCAGTCGCGCGTCATTCCCTTACAGGATCGAAAAAGGTCCGGCATCCAACCGGCTCTTCGTTCGGCCGCAAACGCAAGGCCGTCCTTGGACGATCATCGCAGATAGCGACCCGGTCGAAGACGCTGCGAGAGCCTCAACCTCCTCCGACGATTTCACAGCGTGATCTCCATTCCGTCATAGCCGATCTCCCAACCCGCCGCCTCGGCGCGCTCGCGCTCTGGACCCGAACGCCAGACCGGATTGGTGTTGTTCATATGCACGTAGACCTTGCGCGCGACGCCCAGGTCAGAGAACGCGGCCAACGATCCGCCCTCGCCGGACATCGGCATATGCCCCATCCGGCGACCAGTCTTCTGACCGACGCCCTGCTTGATCATCTCGTCGTCCTCCCACAGCGTTCCGTCGAAGAAGACGAGGGCCGCGCCGCCGAGCCGGTCCGCAAGCGCCGCCGGCATCGCCGCGCAGCCGGGAATGTAGAAAAAAGAGGACGCCCCGTCAGACAGCTCGACGCCAACCGTCTGCTCGCCGAGCACCTCGGTTTCCACAGTCTCTCCTTCAAGATACAGCGGCGTTTTCCCAGGGACAGAGAAAAGCGACGCGCGCACCCCTGGCGCAAGGTCGAAGGGATCCTCCAAGCCGATGACGCGACGGGTCACCAAGGCTGGGTCGAGCGCATTGAAAATCGGGTTGGCCGCAAGAACCTCGGCGACCTCGGCCGTTGTGATCAGCTGGAAAGCCTGCCGTTCGCGCAAGGTCAGCAATCCGCCGATATGGTCGATATCCGCGTTGGTGAGGAGAACGGAAACAATAGGCGTGTCCCGCAGCCCTTGATCCGAGCGCGGCTGCAGCTGCGATCGCGCCATGATCTGCGCGCGAATATCAGGGGAGGCGTTGATGAGCGCCCAGTTCGCCCCCTCGGACGAAACCGCAAGCGATGACTGGGTGGCGCTGGGCGCGCCCGCGCCCTCCCGCCAATACGCCGCCGAGTTGCGCGCGTTGCAATTCCATTGGGGAAGGCCGCCGCCAGCCGCCGCACCGACGATAAGCGCTCGAAGCGTCATGCGTAGCCCGCGCCCTCGTGTCAGAAGCGGATGCTGTCGTTCTCAGCGGAGGCGTACATGTTGATCTCCATGCCGCACGCGATCTCTTCAATCCTCGGGGGGGTCCATGTCATCTCGTGTCTCCTGATCCAGACGATCTCAAATGCGCCTTTACGGAGGATCTAGGATAGATGGCGTTGCGACAAGACCCGCTTTCATCACCTTTCGAGCGCTTGGCCGCGATGCCTGTGAAAACGTCCGCAGGCTCAACGGGCTAAGAGAATTCCCGCAACCGGCGCAATCGTCACTTTGTCGTCAGTTTTCCGAGTCGGAAGGCTGTTCGCTCCTAGGGACGAGTGTCGCCGCCCGTGATCCGCGGCGCCGTTCTAGTCTCGACGCCGGGACGCTGCTCCTCGGATCGATAAAGGGTCGCAAGCTTCTGCGGCGATACTCCAAGCGAGTAAAGCAGATGGATCTTGATCCAACCGAAAACGATCATGGCGGCGGACCGGCCTTCGAAACGTCTCGACGAGGTCCGCGCCGGCGGGGTCTCGACGCAGACCGTGGGCCCCGCGCGCTGCAGTTTCGAGACGAGCGCGAAGTCTTCCATAATCTCGATCGCCGGCACGCCGCCGAGATCTTTCAGAACATCCGCCCGTACAAAGATCGCGCTGTCGCCGTAATAGACCCCACGGCGTCGCAACCAGGCGTAAAACCGCGTCGTCCAACGCGCGAACCGGCTGTCGCCGTCAAACTCCAGACGAAAGTTCCCGCCGACGAGGTGCGGATCCTTCATCGCGTCTTTGACAGCCTGCAGCGCGCCCTCACCCAGCCTTGTGTCCGCATGGAGCAGCACGATCACGTCGCCGCTTGCGGCCTCCGCCCCTGCCCGAAGCTGCGCGCCACGCCCCTTTGGCGCGTGCAAGACGCTGGCGCCGCGGTCTGTCGCCATCGCAACCGTGCGGTCGCGGCTGCCGCCGTCGACGATGATCACTTCAACGTCGTCGCGCGCGAACTCAGGATGAGCAAGCAGCGCCGAGACATTCGACGCCTCGTTCAAGGTGGGAACAACGACGCTAATCCTCATGCCGCCCACCTCCACGGCGGCTGACGGCGCGCATCGCCTAAGCCGCCTCAAACATGGGGCGTTCTTCCGCTGTGAAGAGCCCAGCCGCCTGCAGATCCGCCATCCGCTCCCGCCACTTCGTCGCCAGCCAGCGCTCGGCCCCCAATCCGGACGCCCGCAAGAGCGGCGGCGTGATCTCATTGGTCACCCCTCGCGCGGCGTCGAACCACAGGTCGCGCGCCCAGACATACATTCGAAGCCGCTCCGATTGCGCCAGCACTGGAAGCCGGGTCCGCAAGTAGTGCTTGCCGAAGGCGACGTGGCGCGCTTCGTCGCGCGCGACAATTGCCGAGAGATCGCGAAACACAGGACAGGGAAGCCAGGTCTCCGCCGACCTCTGGATGCGCAGAGCCTCGCCCTCGAGGATCACCGAATAGGCGAGCAGGATCGCTTCGGGCGCGCCCCGCCATCCAAGCGCCTCTTCATAGGCGCGGTCGAGCGCGCCGGCCGGCGGCTTGACCGACGCAGCGTTCAGCTTCTCCAGATAGCGCATGTACAGGCGCGAGTGGCGCATCTCATCCAGAGCTTGAGTGTCGAGGAACTCCGCCGCGGTCCGACCGTCGACCGACGGCGCGACGGCGCGGCACATCGCGGCGGTTCGCAGCTCGCCGTGGCGCAGTTGACTGACAGCCCAGATCGCGGCGTTCGAGGACATCCAGATCGGGCGCCGGGGCCGGCGGCTCCAATCGACGTCCTCCTCCGACTGGTCCTGCGCAAGCCGCCCTTTCCGCAAGAGCTCTGCGATCGGATCTCGCGTCGCATCCGTCATTCACTCGGCCTCCAGCCGCAGGTCGGCGACGCGAGCCGCTGCGCGCTCGCGCAAGTGATCCGTGTCGGCGGACACAGCCACGAACGCGAGGTCATCCAGTCGAACGGCGCCGCCAAAGGCTTCGAGAAGATCGGCTTGAATGTCCCGACGCTCCATCGTCCATGCCCGCAGCGGCGTTTCGCCGGGCCGCAACACGACCACAACGCCCCGATCGTAGTACGGATTGACGACGACGGATCCTCGCGGGCGAGACCCGCCCCAGACATAGGTGATCAGATGCGTGATCCGGGGATAGCCATAGGCGCGCGTCAACGGGCCAAAAACCAGATCCTCCGACCGCCCGGTATTGAACCAAAGATGGACTGCGACGGCCCGATCGTCGGCCCCTTTCTCCGCTTGATCGCTGGGCGGTATCGGCTGGTCCACGCGCCACCGCCAGACCAGCGTCGTCGCATCGGAAACCGGTCGATAGAGGAAGCCCACGGCGTTCTCCGCCTTAACGGACAACCCGCCGTCTTCGAAGTCGAACTCCGCCGCCGGCGTCCCCGGAGCGCCGACGAACCGCCAGGCGGAGGCGTCGCGCAACAGATCCGCCGCCCAAAGGGTCGGCGCCGGGACCAGCGCCCCGACAACGGCGAACGCCGCAAACAGCGCGCGGCGCCAGGTCGGGGCAAAGCACGGCGCCATCCGGCGAGCCATCACTGCGCTCGTCACCTTGAGCCGCCGTTGAGCGACCAGTCATAGGCCACGTCTGCAATCTCGCCGATCCGCGACAGCTCTTTCTTCAACTCCGGTTCGGCATAGCGCTGCAAATGCGCCAGCACGCCGGTCTGATCATCGCCAAAGTCTTCGATGAACCAGCCATAGATCTTCGAGACGATGATCTCGTCGCCGACGACCGTGACGCCCCTTGGATCATTGACATAGGCCCGCGCCGCCGCCTCGAGCTGTGCGTTCAGCGCCCCGCCTGTGAAGGGTTGAGCCTGCAGATCCGGACATCCGATCGACGCGCAGTTGACGGCGTAGTGGATGCGCGGGTCCTTCCAAATCGGCCGCAAGATCCGATGCTCGATATCGTTGAGCGAAAGCTGTTCGCCCTCCACCTCGATGAGTTTCTTGTCCCATGGCCCGTCGCTGAAGAGCCCGGGCGAGATATCGATGTCTCGGATGCTCTCAGCGGCCGGGTGGTCCAAAATCACGCGAACCGTGAGGGCGTTGTACAGATTGACCCAATACGCCATTTGCTCGTCGCGCGAAAACGCGCTGATGGGAACAGCCGCCATAGCCCCGAGATACTGATCCAGCGCCGAACTCTCCGCTGGCGAGACAGCGGCGTAGCTCACAAGGTTCGGCCCGTTTCGATCCTCGATCACATGCGCGCTCAGGAACTTCCCCCACAGCCCGTGGTCGATCGTCTGTCGGCTCGCGGCATCATGCGCTTCCCAACGCGGCCAAAGCTCCGCGTTCGGCGCGAACAGGCGCTCTACGCCGCCAAGACCAGGCAAGACCAACAGCATGCCCAGAACCGCCGCGACGCGGCCAAGCCGACTGAACTGCAATGAGAGACGCATAAGCACCGATCCTCTTCAAAAGGTTCGGTTGAATAGGTGGCGCATCCACCAGCACAGCTCAAATCACAGCGGTTCACGCTCTGGCGAAATGGCGCCGCCCTTCCGCCCTCGGACCGCTCCGCCCACCCGTTTGGCCTAGATGATCCCTGCCCCCTGATCCGGCGGCCAGCGGACTGCGGCGATTAGATGTTTGGACCGTCTCGCTGCGCCTTGAACGCCGCGAGCGCCGTCCAGCCGACGATCGCCGCGGCCACGACGCCGCAGAAAACAAAGAGAAAAAACGCCAGGGTCGCCGAGCCGGCGGAAGCGACCGAGTGCGTGTTCGGGTCGGCCATCTCGATAACGCCGTCAGCGACGACCTGAACCGTGCAGGTCATATCGGATCGATCTGTCAGAAACCGATGTTGGCCAGGGACAGTCAGCAGGACTTCGAGCTGATCGGAGGAGATGCGCGGCGCCGTCGCCGCCTGCGCCTCGGCGCCTGGGGTCAATTGCGGCCCATCGATGCCAAGACATTCGCCATAGAACGGCACCGGGCGTTCGAGAGAGTCCTCGCAGTAGACCAGAACGTTTGAGTCCGCGCCGGGACGCATCTGCAGCGGCACCTTGATGTCGAAATCCAGCCGCGCCGCGGATGTCGGAAGACAGGGATCGACAAGCTGTCGTTGAGCGTCCAGATGCACAGGCGGCGGCGCGAAGCTCGTGCGATCGACCGTCCAATCCGAAGACCCGATCTGACCGGTGCTGAACGCGTAAGGAAGGCTTGCGAGCGACACCCGCTCGGCGTTGTAGTCCGCGGGAACGGCGAAGTACGCCAACGCGGAGATGGCGCAAAAAACGGCGGCGGACAACACCCGACGGAACCCGGATGCGCGGCCCAGAACATCCTGCCTGGCTTCCAGCGCTTCCCATATCCGCCGACCGACGTCGAGCGCGACCGACGCTCTCTCCGCTCCGACATCTTGGTGTCCCTCAAGCTCTAGACCAGCTCCGAGCGCGGCGGAATCCAGATCGATCGCCTGGACTTCGCCTATTCCGTAAGCCTCGAGAACTTCGACCTTTCTGTTCGCTCCGCCGTCGGTCAAATAGACGACGATCAGCTTTTCGCGCAGCAGGCCGAATTCGATCTCCTCCGCCAGGATGTCCCGCTTCGCCTCCCCGTCCAGAACCCTGTCTGACAAGACGGCCAAGACAACGTCGGACGAGCGGAGCTCCGACGACAAGCCATCGCGAAAACTGGAGCCGGGGCGGATGCCGACGATCCTGTCTCGGATCGCATCGATCGGCCCCGCCGGCAGTTCAGAGGGTCGATCGAGAAACGCCTCGACGAGATCGTCGTTGCGGACGAGATAGCGCAGCAATGGCGTCAAGCGCGGCTTGTCGGCATTCACATGGCTGAAGAAGACTTTCATCGCTGAACTCCGCTTCCAAATTCAGGACTTCCAACCAAGTCTAGGCGTCGACTTTCTCGGGCTGCGCCGATCGGCGCCGGAAGAAACACCAGTACAAGAATATGACGACGACATAGGACAGGATGTCGACGATGAAGCCGCTTGGGATCGCTGTTCCCACGCGCTTCTCGAAGTTGAGAGGGCCTAAAACGATCTCACCTGCGGAACACCCCGCCCACAGTATCTTGCCGATGACGAAGCTGATCGCGAAAACAATCGGGAAATCGTTCTTCTCGGCGCCGAAGAAACCGGGCGCCCATGTTCGAAAAAACAAGGCCATCGACATCGAGATCGCGATCGAGGCGCCCGCGAAAGCAGACAGGAACACCAACCACTGATACCCATCCTCCTTGGGGATCTGAGCCTCCCAAACAAAGGCGACGATCAAGATGATCAGCGTGAACACCAGAATGATGTCTTGCATGCTCTCGGCCAGTCGGGGCCGAGACGTCGACCCGTCCGCCTGAGGGGCGCGGTCGCTGAAAATCTGCACAACGGTGATTATGACCGTGTCGAGCGTCGTCATGATCAGAATGAGCACGCCGGACAGCAGCATGATCGAGAACAGGACGCTGAGGTCCATGAGGAAGTCCAAACCACCCAGCGACACCTGGAACCCAACGCCTTCCGCGCTGCTCGGCGACAGCGAAACGATCGTTCGCGTCACGATCTCGAACGGGGCGAAGAAGACGTCTCCGACGATGTCCTGCTCCCAGTTCTGGGCGAAGGCGAACAGCCCCAGACCGGCCAACGGCAGGTAGATGACGATATACATCACGCTGATGATCATCAGCGCAGACGCGAGCTCTCGTCGAACTTGTCGTTCACCGCTGGAACCGCTGCGAGCCAGAGCCTGGGGGCGTTGGATCAAGAAGTAATGCGAAAAGCGGTTCCAGACGTCCGGCGTCGCGATGAGCCAAAAGCCGCCCATGAACCAGACCCCCAGCACGACGAACCCGTTGATGTGGAAGAGGCTGGGATTGCTTGAGATCAGGTCGCTATACTTCTCTCGACGGGCGTCAAAGCGCTCCTGACTGAGGAACCAGTCGATGTCGGTGAATGTGGAAAAACCTAATAAAATATCGTCGTAGAATACGAATATTATCGACCCCATGAAGATAATAAACGTATAAATCAAAATCCAAAACTGGATGTAATCTGTTTTGAGAACTTGGCGATATCCGCCAAAGAACACATACGAGGTGCACACGATGCACCAGAACATCACCAACAACCAATGCTCTTGAAACCGCGACCAGAAGATCTGTTCCGACCAATAAACGGCCGCGGCGATCTCGAAGAGCAAGATCATCGACAGTCCAACGACGTAGAACCATGAAATGATGCGATGAGCCCTCGGGCCGTACTCGCTCGACATGAAGCCGACGATCGTCACGGGTCGGTTTTCGTGCTGAAGCACGCCGCTGTAGAACTTTTGCGCCGAGGACGACGTTAAGAGGAAATACAGCACCAAAGGCGCTGTAATCGCCGCCAGAGCCCAGCCCACCACTGCGGACGCGCCGCCGAACGTCACGGTCACCAGCGTGGCGTTCAGGAATGTGCCCGTGGTCAGCAGAGACCCGAGCGTGCTCGTCACCACGAGAGGAAAAGTCAGCCCGCCGAATGCAAATCGGTAAGCGCGCGTCTCCGCTCGCTGCGTGCGACGGAGCTCGCGCATCGCCGGGACCACCGCGATGCAAAAGATCGTCAGAGGGATCAGGACGAGCACGAGCAAGTAGGCCGAACTCTTGCCAAGCTCCCCAGCTGACGAAAAATAGATGAGGATAGCAGCGTAGAGCAGAAAGCCCGCGATCAAGTACAAAGCGTTTCCACTTTTCCGCATGCCGACGCCCCCTCACGCGCACAGGGCATGGATCGCAGTCGTGACCAGTTCACATGCCAAGCGGCCCACCCTCTGAACCGCATCTTGGATGATTGGCCGGGCCGATGGCAACCCGCCACAGCGACAGCACGGCGGTCGATGACGGGAGAGGCGTTAAAATGTCGACAGAAGGGGCGCGGCCCCTCGAACCGCTTTCTTTCCCAGATCAAAATTCGCCCTGAGCGCCTCGGGACTGTTGTCAAAGCTCCGTCCCAGCTTCTCGTCCGGGGTGATCAACAGGAGGCGTCCAAGCTTTTGCTCGTGATCGACGATCTCAAGCAGTTCTCGGTATCTCGCATGCTTTGTCGCGATGCTCAGATACACTTCACGCCGCAACCGCCGCCGAAAAAGCGTCGACCCGATCTCCCACAGCAGCGCCGTCGCTGCGTATGAGATCTTCTGCTTTGTCGACATCGTCGTTCGATTGGCGACCAGGATCTTCTTTCGCGCGCCCACAATGCCCTCGTCGATCACATAGGGGATCACCATCCCGGCATCGACATACTCGGATCCGTTCAGCTCGACTTTCTTGTCGTAGAGAATTGTGATCGACATCGCAGCATGGAGAATGTTGTGAATATCGAGCCCCGAGAAGCTGTTGATTTTGTACTTACTCTTCGCTTTCATCACCTCTTCCGAGGTCGTGAAGATTTCAACGCGACAACTGCTGTGGTTCAAGACAGCAATCGCTACCTTGATCTCGTTGTTGACAATGTTTTCGGCGGACAGCGGGAAGCGCTTCTTGAGAACGTTCTCGACGAGATAGCCGATGTCAAAGGCTGGCTCAGGACGCAACGCTTTGCTCATGTCGACGAACTTCTGGTCAGTGAACGTCTTGGTCCAAAGCTCCTCCCCGGGGTTTTTCTGACCATGCGACAGATAATAGAGCGCGTTGCCGACGCTGGCGGAGCTCGCCGTGAGCAAGTCGATCCTGTCCCAGATTTCGGGAAAACAGCTGTAGAGCTCGATAATGGCGCCGGCGATGAAACCGCCTTGCAGCGCGCCATCGCTGCACACCAACGCGATGGCGTTCTCGTCGTCCTTCACGACCATCTGGATTGAGGCCCATGTCGCATGTCAGTCCGCCATTCCGTCAGAGGCGGCCGCCCCATGGTCGCGCGCAAGACGGTCTTTCTCGTCGGACAGCGTCGACTGCAGTCTTTCCTGAAAACTCTCCCGGTCGAGCCCCGTCGCAATCTCTTCATGATATTCGACACGAATGACCCCGCCACGGTTGCGCGCATCTCCCGTTCCCTGAAAAACGCCCGAGTTATGAACGATCGGGACAACGGGTATCTGAAGCCGCTGGTACAGGATCGAAACGCCCTTCTCCATCGGTTGCTGAGAAAACAGTTCGCGCCGCGTGCCCTCCGGGAAGATCAGCACCGAACGGCCCTGCGCAACGGCGTCCTGCGCCTCTCTCGTCACCTGTCGCAAGCTGCTCAACTTGTCCTCCCGATCGATCAGAACCATCGGCGAGTGCTGAACGTACCATCCAAAGATCGGGATCTTTAGAAGCGAGCTTTTGGAGACAATGCAGACATCAGGCAAAAAGATCAGAAATGAGATCGTATCC
>ERZ1740059.1182-NODE-1182-length-13248-cov-3.828545_pt1 | contig 13248 bp, 10 predicted proteins | sample MGYA00581744_ERZ1740059 | MGnify/ENA primary metagenome ERZ1740059 (study PRJEB43018, sample SAMN04849738) | marine metagenome | isolation source: floating plastic debris | place: Pacific Ocean | collected 2008-08-28 | study: EMG produced TPA metagenomics... | reverse complement strand
GCCGCCCTTCGGCCCCACGCCATGCACGCCGCCGCACTCGTCGGCCTGCTCGCCGGCAAGCGCACAGTCGAGGACGCCTGGACCATTGTCGCCGAGCAGCACGGCGCTGATGCACCCACGCAGCCCGAGGTCATCGAGCTGATCTCGCAGCTCTACCAGTCGAATCTGCTCAGCGTCGACGCGAGCCCCGAGACCGAGCAGCTGCTCAAGCGCGGCCGAGATCGCCTGAAAAAGAAGGTCCAAAGCCAAGCCATCGGCATCATGTATTTCCGCATGAAGCTGTTCAACCCCGACGGCATCCTCAGCGCCGTCGAGCCCGTGCTGCGGCCGATCCTGAACCGCTGGGGCTTCTTCGTGTGGCTCGCGTTCGTCGCGTTCGCGCTGTACAAGCTGATCCCCGAGCTCGGCACGTTCGCCGAGGGCTTCCGCGACGCGATCGCGCCGAGCAACTGGCTCTGGATCATCGCGGTCTTCGTCGTCGCCAAGGCGCTGCACGCGCTGGGCCACGGCGTGATCTGCAAGCGAATCGGCGGCCAGGTCCCCGAGATCGGCGCGCTGCTGCTGGTGCTCGTGCCCAGCCCGTACGTCGACGCGTCGGCATCGTGGGCGTTCGCCAGCAAGTGGCAGCGCATGGCCGTCGGCACGGGCGGCATGATCTTCGAGCTGTTTCTCGCGGCGATCGCCGTGCACGTCTGGCTCGCGACCTCGCCCGGCGAGCTGCCGCACCAGCTGGCGTACAACGCGATGCTGACCGCCGGCATCTCGACGCTCATCTTCAACGCCAACCCGCTCATGCGCTTCGACGGCTACTACATCCTCAGCGACCTGCTCGAGATCCCGAATCTCATGAACCGGTCGTTCAAGATGCTCCAGTTCCAGTTCCAGAAGTTCGTCTACCGGCTCGACGACGCCAAGGCGCCGACGTCCGACCCGGGCGAGGGCCTGACGCTCACGATCTATGGCATCGCGGCGACCGTCTACCGAGTGTTCCTGTTCATCTCGATCACGCTGTTTGTCATGGGCCAGCTGTTCGCAATCGGCCTGCTGCTCGCGATCTGGACCGCGGCGGCGTGGTTCCTGATGCCTGTCGGCAAGTTCCTGCGTTGGCTGAGCTCGAGCCCGAAGCTGGCCGAGCATCGTGTCCGCGCCGTCGGTATCAGCCTCGCGATGCTCGCGATCGGTGTCGTTCTGCTCGGGCTGATCCCGGTGCAGGACTCGCGCCGCGGCGTTGGCGTCGTCGAGAGCTCCGCACGCACGGGCGTGTTCGCGTTGCAAGGCGGCTTCCTCGACGAGGTGATCGTCCAGCCTGGCTCGCGGGTGCGCGAAGGCGACCCGATCATCGTGCTCCGCAACGACGAACTGGAGCACCGGCTGCGCATGGCCCGGGCGATGCTCGCTGAGTTCGAGAGCGTCGAGCGCGAGATGACCGCGACGAGCCCAAGCTCGGTCGTCAGCGCGCTCGATCGTGTCGCGGCGCTGGGGTTCGCTGTGGCGTTTCACATGTCGCTGGTCGATCGGCTCACCGTCCGCGCGCCGCACGAGGGGGTGCTGGTCGGACCCGAGCTCGGCGGCATGATCGGCGGGCTCGTGAGCGAGGGCGACTCGCTCGGCGAGATCGTGAACATCGACGACGTGCGCGTCGCGGCGAGTCTCCCGCAGCTCGAGTCGGCGTGGCTGTTCGATGACGAGGAGCCGTACCGCGTGGCGATCCGGCCCGTATCGCTGCCCAGCGTTGTGATTCGCGGCGAGAACGCCGTCGCGATCGATGCGGGCCAGCAGATCCTGCCTCACGCCGGGCTCGGTGCGGCGGGCGGCGGCACGGTCGCCGTCGATCAGCAGGACCGCTCGGGCCGGCTCACGCAGCGTGCGCAATTCGTTGTGTACGTCGAGCCCGAAGCCAGCGACCGCTGGATCCCCACGCCCGGCGAGCGCGTGCACCTGCGGTTCAGGCTGTCCTCGAAGCCGTTGATGGCCCAGTGGGCCGACCGGCTGCACAAGCTCATCCAGGGCCGGGTGCAGCTGTGAGCGTCGGCGGGCTCACGGCGTACGACGCGCTCACGGAATCGGTGAACGCGCGCAAGCGTGCGAAGCCGGTGCACAAGGGCATCGACCAGTACGTCGCGCTGGGCGGGCTCAAGCTCAGGCAGCGGCGCACGCGTCTCGAGGTTCTCCTGAGGCAGGCCGATGAGATCGATGCGCTCGCGCCCGATATCCGCACCTATGCCGACGCTCGGCTCAACGACGAGCTGGAACGCATGCGGTCCGTGTTCATGCTTGGCCGGGTCTCGAACGAGCAACTTACCCTGGCGCTCGCGCTCGTGCGCGAGGCGGCGTCGCGCGAGACAGGCGAGGAGGCCTACCGCGTCCAGCTCGCCGGCGCGCTCGCGCTCGTGCACGGCCGGATCGCCGAGATGGTCACGGGCGAGGGCAAAACCCTGACCGGATCGCTCGCTGTGCCGCTGCTCGCGTGGCGGTATCGGCACGTGCACGTGCTGACGGTCAACGACTACCTCGCCGAGCGCGACGCCGCGAGCCGGCGGTCGCTGTACACGCGGTGCGGGCTCGATGTCGCGGCGATCCAGCAGGACCAGTCGCCGACCGATCGCGCGAGGCTCTACGCCGGGCCGATCATCTACGGCACACCGAAAGAAATCGCCGCCGACTACCTGCGTGACCAGATCCGCATGTGCTAGGTCATCTCATCCTGGTCCGGCTGGCTGACGCTGGGTTGCCGCGGCCCGATCGTGCCTGGCTTGCAGTCGTGCCTGGGCGTCGAGGCGTATGCGGTGCTGATCGACGAGGGCGTCACGCCCCTGAGCATCGCTCGCCCACGCGAGATGGACGGGCTCGCGCCCGTGTACGAGCGCGCGCGAGCGATCGCAGAGTCACTCGACCAGGGCGATGACTATGCCGTCGATGCTCTGAGGAAGAAGGTCAAGTTCTCGCACCGCGGCATGACCGACCTGCGAGCGGCCTTCGCTCAAGAAGGCGACAAGACCTGGCGCATCGAACGCCGAGCGATGGAGCTGATTCGCCAGGCGCTGCTCGCCGAGCACTGCTACATCCGCGGCCAGCAGTACGAGCTGGTTGATGGACGCGTGGTCATCGTCGACGAGTACACGGGCCGATTTCTGCCCGATCGCTCGTGGGCGCACGGCCTGCACCAGGCGGTCGAGGCCAAAGAGGGCGTCGAGATCACGGCTGACCGCGAGACGCTCGCCCGCATCAGCTTCCAGCGGTTCTTCCGCAGCTACAGGTTCCTCGCGGGCATGACCGGCACCGCGGCCGACGCGTCGGGCGAGATGGAGCGCGTCTACGGGCGACCTGTCACGGTTCTCCCCACGCACCGGCCGATCGCCCGCGAGCAGCGGCCGACGCGGATCTTCCGCACGGCGGACGCGAAGTGGCGCGCCATCGCGGATTCGATCGAAGCCGAGCACAAGCTCGGCCGCCCCGTGCTCGTTGGAACGCGATCCGTCGAGGCATCAGTGCACCTTTCCCAGATGCTCGAGGCCCGAGGTCTGCCGCACGCCGTGCTCAACGCGCACCATCACGCCGAGGAGGCTGCGACGCTCGCGCACGCCGGCGAGATCGGCAGGATCACCGTCGCGACGAACATGGCGGGCCGTGGCACAGACAGCAAGCTGACCTCCGCCGCCCGCGAGCGCGGCGGGCTGCACGTGATCCTGACCGAGCTCCACACGGCCCAACGCATCGACCGCCAGTTCATCGGCCGCGCCGGCCGGCCGGGCGACCCGGGCAGCGCGCAGACGTTCGCCAGCCTTGAAGACGACCTGCCGACACGCTTCGCACCACGGCTCGCAGCGGCGGCATCGCAACGCGGCGGCGACGACGAGCGCACTGGCGATCGGCTCGCAACGCTCACGCTCGAGCTCGCGCAGCGACGCAGCCAAGGCCGCGATCGTCGCGCGAGGGCCGCGGTCCTCCGGCAGGACGACTGGCTTGAGAACCACATGCCGAGCTGAAGGTTCCGCGGCCGTCTACCGCAGAAGGTCCGACACTTTGCGGTGATGGCCGAGTTCCCGCTCGCGGTGGGCGACCGATCGTGATAGCGTCCTCTCACCAAGGAGGTGGGCGATGGCAGATGCAACGCGTGGTCCGCGGGTGCTCTCGATCGACGGCGGCGGCATGCTCGGCGTGATGACCTGCGTCTACCTCGCCGAACTCGACCGGCGGCTCTCCGGCGAGCTGCGAGACAGGTTTGACATCATCGCAGGCACGTCGACGGGCGCGATACTCGCGGCTGCGATCGGCATGGGGAAGCCGATCGACGACGTCCGTCGGCTCTACCTCGAACGAGGAGAGCGCATCTTCGACTCGGGTGTGGTCGATTCGATCAAGCGAGCATTCACCCAAGGCATCAGTAAGCCTGAGTACGACGACGCAAACCTCGGCCGGGAGCTGCGAGGCGAGCTCTCGATCGAGGGACGACCGGTGCTGTTCGGCGAACTCAGGCCCCTGGTCCTGATCACCGCATACGAGACGATCGAGCGGCGTGCGCGGATCTTCAAGAGCGATCGCGCCGACCAGCGAAGCCTGCCGGTCTGGGAGCTTGTCAAAGGGTCGAGCTCCGCCCCGACGTACTTCGCCGCGCACGGCATGGAGATCGGAGGCGAGACGCGGTCGCTGATCGACGGCGGTGTGTTTGCGAACAACCCCGCGGCGTGCGCACTCGCCGAGGCTCTGCGGATCAACGCCGAGCGCGGCGTGCAGGCGTGCGAAGGCCCGCACGAGTTTGTCGTCGCCTCGTTCGGCAACGGCAGGCACATCGAGCCGATCTCGCTCGCACAGGCGCGGGAGTGGGGGGCCGCCGAGTGGGTCCGCCCGCTCATCGGCGTGATGATGGATGGCGACCAGGACACGACGAGCTACATCTGCCGGAGCATCGTGGGCGACGAGCGGTTCTTCCGGTTCGAGACGCCGATCGAACGCGGGCTGGCGCGGATGGATGACGCGTCGTCGCGGAATTTGGAGCGGCTGATCGAGGCGGCCGAGGTGTACATCCAGCAGACCGAGGCTCAGTCGGCGTTGGATCGGTTGGCCGAGCTACTTGAGTAGCCGCTCGAGGTAGTGGATGTCAACGCCGCCGGTGGCGAAGTCGGCGTTCTCCATGAGCCGCAGGTGCAGTGGCGTCGTTGTGTGGATCGGCTCGACAGTGAGCTCATTGAGCGCACGTTTCATGCGGGTGATGCACGCGTCTCGGTCCTCGGCATGGACGATGAGCTTGCCGATCATGCTGTCGTAGTTTGGCGGCACGCGATAGCCTGGCACGACGTGCGTATCCATGCGCACACCTGGCCCGCCCGGCAGGTGCAGCGTCTCGATGACACCGGCGCTCGGCATGAAGTTCTTGTCCGGGTTCTCCGCGTTGATCCGGCACTCCATCGCGTGCCCGGTTACCTTGATGTCCTTCTGCTTGAAGGGCAACGGCTCGCCGGCGGCGACGAGGATCGACATCTTGACGATGTCGACGCCCGTGATCATCTCGGTCACCGGGTGCTCCACCTGCACGCGGGTGTTCACCTCGAGCATGTAGAAGTTCTGGTCGTCGTCCATGAGGAACTCGACCGTTGCGGCACCCGAGTACTCGGCGGACTTGACCAGCTTCGCCGCGCTCTCGGCGACGGCCGCGATCTTCTTCCGCTCGATACCCGGGCCCGGGGCTTCCTCGATGATCTTCTGGTGGCGTCGCTGCATCGAGCAGTCGCGCTCGAACAGGTGCACCGCATGGCCGTGCTTATCGCCGATGACCTGTACCTCGACATGGCGGGCACGCTCGAGGAACTTCTCGATGAACACGGCACCGTTGCCGAACGCGGCCTGGGCTTCTTGCTGCGCCTTCTTGATGTTCGCGCGGAGCGTGGCTTCGTTGTGGCAGACCCGCATGCCCCGGCCGCCGCCGCCGGCCGCGGCCTTGATAATCACCGGGTAGCCGATGTCATTCGCGATCTCGACCGCCTCGTCCTCGTCGTCGATCTCGCCCTCGCTGCCGGGGAAGACCGGGACTTTCGCCGCCTTGGCGTAGCGCTTCGCCTCGACCTTGTCGCCCAGCTTGCCCATGGCTTCGGGGCTTGGCCCGATGAACTCGATCTTGCAGTCGCGGCAGATCTCGGCGAAGTCGGCGCGTTCGGCGAGGAAGCCGTAGCCCGGGTGGATGGCGTCGACGTCGGCGATCTCGGCGGCGGCGATCAGCCTCGGGATGTTGAGGTAGCTGTCCTTGGCCGGTCCTGCGCCGATGCAGATGGCGCGGTCGGCGAGCTTGAGGTACGGCGCGTCCTTGTCGGCTTCGGAATAGACGCAGACGACCTCGACGCCGAGCTCGTGGCAGGCGCGCATGATGCGCAGGGCGATCTCGCCGCGGTTGGCAATCAGGACTCGTCGGAACATAAGACCGGCTCCCTGGTCGTTGGTGCGCGACAGCCGGGAAGCCGGGCCGGCGCTGGACGCGTTAGTTGGGTTTGATCATGAAAAGCGGCTGGCCGAACTCGACGGCCTGGCCGTTCTCAACGAGCACCTTGGCGATCGTGCCCGCCGCCTCGGCCTTGATCTCGTTGAAGACCTTCATCGCCTCGACGATGCAGACCACCGTGTCGGCGCTCACGCTCTCGCCGACGGAAACGAAGGGCGGGCTGTCCGGATTGGCCGCGGAGTAGAAGGTGCCGACCATGGGCGACTCGATCGCGACCAGACCGTCGTCCGAACCGCCCGAAGCCGGGGCCGGCGCGGCGTCTGATGCAGCGGGGGCGGGCGCGGCAACCGGTGCCGGCGCGGCCGGGGCCGCGTATGCGGGCATCACCGCGCCGCCGACGCCTCGCTTGAGGCTCACGGTCTCTTCCTGGTCCTGAAGATCGAGCTCGGTGAGGTCGTTCTCGACCATGAGCTTGACGAGCTCTTTCAGTTTGCGGATGTCGATCATGCTTGGTTCCCGTCTATGCGGGTGCGCAGCAACGCTCGCGCGAGACACGCCCACGAAGTTTGCCGAGTGTAGTCAGAAAGCGGCAGCGAGGGGCTTTAGAGCTTCAGATCGCCCAGACCCATGCCGCCGCCGAATTTGTCGAGGTCGAGCCCGCCCTTGCCCTTCTCTGCCTTGGCCTTCTCGCGCATCCGGCGGAGCTGGGGGGTTTCCTTGAGGATCTCGTCGGGCGACCGGTCATCGCGTTCACCCCTCCCTCGTCCTCGGCCCTTGCCGCCGCCCGAGCCCCTCTGGGGGCCGTCGCGCTTCGGTGCTTCCTTCGTCTGCTTGATCGAGAGCGAGATCTTACGGCTCTCGGCGTCGACCTTAAGCACCTTCACGGAGACCACCTCGTCCGGCTTGAGAACGTCCGCAACGTTCGCGACCCGCTTGTAGTCGATCTCCGAGATGTGCACCAGGCCCTCGAGGCCGCCCTGCAGCTCGACAAACGCGCCGAAGTCGGCAATGTTCTTCACCTTGCCCGTGACGATCGCGCCCTCGACGATCTCTTCCATCGCGGCCGCGAACGGGTCGTCCTGCAACTGCTTCATGCCCAAGCTGATGCGGTTGGACTCCCAGTCGAGCTTGAGGACCTGAACCGAGACCTCCTGGCCTTCTTGCACGTACTTGGCGACGTTCTTCTCGCCCATGTTGACACGCTCGTGCGAGAGGTCGCCCACGTGCACGAGGCCGTCGACACCGCCGATGTCGACGAACGCACCGAAGGGCATGATCTTCTTGACCTTGCCGCGGACGGTCTGGCCTTCCTGCAGGCTGTCCTTGAGTTCCTTGGCGAGCTTCTCGCGCTCGGCCTGCAGGATGTCGCGCCGGCTGAGCACGATATTGCCTGCGCCCCGGCGGTCGATGCGTTGGACCTTGCACGCCAGCTTCTCGCCGTGGAACACGGACAGGTCGGGGATGCGGTCGAGCGAGACCTGGCTGGCGGGCATGAACGCGCGGTGGCCTGCAACCTCCATCTCGAGGCCGCCCTTGTTCGAGCCCGTGACCTTGGCCTCGACGATCTCGCCGGCTTCGAGCATCTCCCAGTCGGCCTTCTTGACCGCGCCGGGCCTGGAGCAGACGTACAGGCTCTCGGTCGCCTCGTACCGATCGATCACGACTTCGAGCGGCTCTCCGGGCTTGGGCAGCTCGTCGTCGGCCCACTGCGTGCGGTCGCACACGCCCAGCTCTTTTGGGCCGAACTCGACGAACAGATCGCTCGGCCCGACGCTGACGACCGTGCCCGTGCGGTGCTCCCGGCCGGCCTGGACAACACGCGGCCCACGCAGGCCCTTCTTCGGTGCGGTCTCGGCGGCCTTCTTCGCGGCCTCGCCCTCGGCCGCGTCGTGCGGGTGCGGCGTCGCGGAGTCGCCCGACTTCATCGCATCAAGCTCAGCCATCGCCTGGGCGAGTTCCTGCTGGATCTCGGCCTCGGCGTCGACCGGCGTCTCGGGCGAGGGCGGCGCATCGGGGGCCGTCGCCTCGGGCTTGGAGGGATCCGTTGGGCCTGCGCCGGCTGGCTGCGTGTCTGACATGGTCGATGAGTCCCGGTTTGTGATTTCGGATCGTGTCGCCGGGAGTCTCGGACGCCACCACCGCGCCCCGGTGCAGTTCCCCCCGGCAGGAGGCGAGTCTAACCCCGCTCCCGGCAGGATGCACGGACGGCGTGATCAGATTTCCGGCTTCGCAAGGGCGATCTCAGGTGCTGGCGTGCTGGGGCATGCTCTCACGGATGGCCTCGACGATCCGCTGTGCGGTCCGCACGTTTGCCAGCCCCGCGCGGGCGTCGATCTCGGGCTTGTTGCCCGAACGCACGCACGACAGGAACGCCTCGATCTCTGAGAGCAGCGGCTCGCCGTCGTCGACCTCGAGCGGCTCGACATTACCCAGCTCGTCCCACTTGAGGTTGGTCAGGTCGGCGCCATCGCGGAGCTGCTCGCGGACCTCGCCCATTTGGGCCTCGTTCGCGAGCCGGCGGATGAGGGTGCCCGTCTTCTTTCCGTAGTCGATCTTGATGTACGCGTCCTCGGCCGTAATCCGCGTCAGCCGCTCGGTCTTGAGCGCGAGCCGGCTGAAGGTCATGTTGGCGACGCACACACCCCCGCCCTGCGAGGCGGGCACGTCCCACGTCAGGCGGGCGTTGCACAGGTCCTCGTGCTCGGTCACCACAGGCACGCCCGAGGCCTCGACGCGGTCGGGCTCGCGGCCTCCCATGAGCATGATGACCACGTCCAGGTCGTGGATGCCCATGTCCATCACCACGCCGATGTCGACCGAGCGGAACGTCATCGGGCTGACGCGATGCACCTCGATGAATCGCGGGGTCAGCTCAAGGCCCTCGGCCGTCGCGCGGGTCAGCGCGCGCATGATCGGGTTGAACCGCTCGATGTGGCCCACCATCAGCAGCGATCCCGATTCGTCGGCGACCCGCTTGATGGCCTCGGCTTCCTCGGGGTCCTGCGCCAGCGGTTTCTCGATCAGGCATGCGATGCCGGCGCGGAGCAGGGGCTCTGCTGTCTCGCGGTGGTAGATCGTGGGGACGGCGATGCTCACGGCATCGGGCTTCGCGGCAACAACATCGTCGATAGTCTCGAGCACCGGGCAGCCGTGACGCTCGGCGATCTCGCGGGCACGCTCTGTGTTGGCGTCGTAGACACCGACCATCTCGATTCCGTCCATCTCGGCATAGACGCGCGCGTGGTGCTGGCCCATCCGGCCCACCCCGAGCGCCGCGCAGCGGAGCTTCTTCCCGTTCATCGGCTTGACCTCCACCATTTGTGCGTCGTTGGTCTGCATGGTGCTCGCTCTGCGACCATCCGGCGAAGGCGGATGCCGCGTGTGTGTTGGTTCCGTCTGTCCGAATCAGCCCGTGGCCGCTTCGCTCGCCGCGCGGCCCTCGATCGCGTCTTCGAGCGCCGACGCCAGCTTGTCGTACCCGGTCAGGCCCACAAAGCGCGACACGGGCTCGCCGTCCTTGAAGATCACGATCGTCGGCACCGCGCTGATCTCGAAGCGGTGCGCAAGGTCACGGTTCTGATCCGTGTCGATCTGAGCCACGATGACACGACCCTCGAATTCCCCCGCGAGCTGTCGAACCACCGGCTCGACCATCCGGCACGGCATGCACCACGACGCCCAGAACTCGGCGACCGCGATCACGCCCTGCGATTCGATCGCGGACGCAAACGTCTCGTCGGTGAGCGTGTGCAGCGATCCGTGCGCCATCGTGCGGTCCTCCTCGGGCCTGCCGGGGCTCCGCCCCGCGTCCGGAAGTCTACTCGTGCCGCCGTCACGGTGCGGCACGCGACGCCCGATCGCGGCTTATCGGATCAGAGACCTGTTCGGGCGAGCGCGTCGGCCGATCGGAGGGCCTGCACGGCCGGGGCGACATCGTGCACCCGGAAGACCGATGCCCCCGCAGCGCGGTGCAGCGCGGTGAGCGCGACGGTGCCCGGCAAGCGCTCGGTCGGCTGGCTGTCGCGCTCAAGCGACACCCGGCCAGCGAAGCTCTTGCGGCTCAGCCCGCTGAGGACGGGCCGGCCGAGGTTCAGCAGGTCCGGCGTGCGTCGGATCAGCTCGAGGTTCTGCTCGACAGACTTGCCGAATCCGAGGCCCGGATCGAGCAGGACGCATTCCGGGCTGCCGCCGGCTCGTTCGAACGAATCAAGGCGTTCGCGAAGAAAGTCTGCGACGTTCTCGACAAGGTCGCGCTCGATCGGCGGCGCGGTGTAGGCGTCCGAGTACGAATCCTTGTCGGGGGTGGTATGCCGATGCATCGCGACGTAGCCCACGCCGCGTTCGATGACGAGCGGGATGAGCGCGTCGTCTTCAGTACCGGCAGAGACATCGTTCACGATCACCGCGCCGGCGTCGATCGCGGCGCGTGCGACCCGCGCGAGTGTGGTATCCACACTGATGATGACATCGTTTCGCGTGCGCACGATCGCATCGACCGCCGACACAACGCGTCGGATCTGCTCCTCGGCATCGACGCGCTCGGCACCGGGGCGTGTCGACTCGCCGCCGATGTCGAGGATGTGCGCGCCTTCGTCGAGTGCAGCCGCTGCTCGCCGGACGACGGCATCGATCGTGGCCAATTCGCCGCCGTCGCTGAAGCTGTCGGGCGTGACGTTCAGGATCGCCATCACCACAGGCGTGCGGAGGTCGAGCACGCGGTCACCGCCGATGCCCCACGTTGTGCTGTTGTCTAGGGTCATGTTTGTTCCTGAAACGACAACGGGCCGACCCGGATGGATCGGCCCGCGTGGGATTCTAGTTGGAAACGATGCGGATTAGAACTCCGGATCGCCGCCGCCGTTACCGCCGCCGCCCTGGCCGTCCTGGAACGACTTGCCGATCTCGATGGAGGTCGAGATCAGGTCCATGGGGACAACGGTGCGGAACGACATGCTTCCGCCCTGGGCCGAGGCGCCGACGGCGATCGGGCTCAGGGCCGCGGGCACGTTGATGGCCGCGAGCTCGGGGGCGAACATGCCTGCCATGGGCAGGGCCGCGCGGGCGACGGTGCCGATGTCGAGGTAGCCGACCATGAACGCGTCGGACTGGAGCCGCTCGGCCTGGGCGGCGAGCAGCTCGTTAGTGACGAGATCGCCGCCATCGCGAGCCGCGGACACAGCCCGGCTGAGTGCGTCGCCCGTGCGGGTGTAGGTCATGACGACGCTGTCGCCGTCGGCCGCCGCGACATAGCCCGTCGGGCCGTTCGCGCCGCCGCCGAAGAGCACGTTCATCATCATCTGCATCTGCATGGCGTTCTCGTTGTTCATGTCGGGGAGCATGCCCATCGCCCAGCCGCACGCCTCCACGCCGCCGCCGTCGGTCGGGGCGTCGTCAAAGCTGGAGGTGATCAGCATGCCGTTGGCTTCCTTATCATTCAGGGCCGAGACGGTGTCGCCGTAGCTCTGGATGAGCGCGTCGGCGTCGGTGGTCTCGATGACCATGATGGTGTTTGGGAAGATGCCGCCCATGAGTCCGGCCGGGTTCGCGCCGATGACCTGCGCCATGGAGGTCGCGTTGTCGGTGAACGCGCCGAAGTCCATGCCCGGGAAGCCCTGGCCCATCTGCTCGTTCGCGGCGTTCATGTTGCCCATCAGCTCGCGGATGCCCTCGCCGCTGAAGTCGATCGCCCACGCGCCGATGTACTCGCCGCCCGGCAGCAGTGCCAGCGTGTCGGCGGTGCTGCTCGACTCGGCGAAGAACGCCGCGAGCTCGGAGCCTTGCTTGAAGTTCGCGGCGAGGTCAAGGCTCAGGCCCCGGCCGTCGAGCGTGAGGCCCACCAGGCCCCGCTCGCCGTCGCGGGCGAAGTTCTGCACGAGCTGATCGATCATCGCGAGCTGCCCTTCGATCTGGTCGGCCTGAGCGCCGCCGAACTGCGCCATCTGCTGCATCTGCTTGGAGCCCTCGGCCCATGCGCCGAGCATCTGCTCCGCGAACGCGTCAACTGCGACGCTGACGACGATGTTCTGCTCGCCCGCGAGCGCGTTGCCGGCGTCGCCCATCACTGCCTGGTGCTGCGCGAGCACGCCCTCGGCCGCCTCGAACGCGCCGACGCTCTTCTCGATCGGGCCGACCGCGGCGAACCCGCCGCCGACATCCTTCATTGAGCCGTTCTCGCCCTGGAAGTTGCCCGACTCGCGCCCGTTGCCGGTGCCGCCGAAGCCGGTCGCGAACTCGTTGTAGTCGGTGACGGGCACGAGCAGGACGATGTCGTCCGGGCCCATGCCGAGGTTCTCGAGGCTCGAGACAACAACGGCGGCGGAGCCTTGGGCGTTGACGCCCGGCATGCCGGTCATGCCGATCGCCATCCCGACGCCCATGCTCATCTCGGGCAGCTTGGCGGTCTGCGCGAACGCCTGCGCGCCTTCGAGAACGGTCGAGATGTTCGAGATCGAGATCACCATCGCCGCGTCGGTCGGCACGCGGTCGAGCACGGCCTCGTGCTGGGCGGTGGCGACCAGACACGGCATGCCGGCGGCAAGAGTCAGGGCGAGCGAACGGGTCGTGATGAACATGGATGTGTCCTTTCGTGACCGGTCTTTCGCTGCCGGTCGGTCATGATCGGTGTCGGCCCGACGCACAGCGATCGCGCCGCGGGCCTGCGGTCCCCTCTCCTCACCTGTTGGGGGTTGCGACCGCGAGGTTGCACGCAGGATAGGGCCGGGCGGGTCCGATCTGCCCCTGCCACGGGCGTTTGCGGCGATTCTTTTCGGACGAAAGGATCGGCAGCCGGCTAGCTCGCGGCGGCGCGGGGCTCTTCT